>Ga0214917_10003283_pt1 | contig 18848 bp, 10 predicted proteins | sample LL_1208_BB_MetaG_FD_177983 | JGI IMG/M metagenome (GOLD analysis project Ga0214917, IMG submission 177983) | Freshwater microbial communities from Lake Lanier, Atlanta, Georgia, United States - LL_1208_BB | ecosystem: Environmental > Aquatic > Freshwater > Lake | place: USA: Georgia | collected...
GTAGCCTGACTCTTGCACACAAATCAAAGTCTTCGCAGTATAGATGAAATCGCTCGTCAAAACCGCCAACGCCTTTGTAGGCTTCTGAACGAATCATCAAAAACATACCTGCCATCCAGGCGGGATAGCGTAGCGGCGGCCTGGGGCTGATACGCCTTGCGATGATTTCCCACGGTGTGATGAGCCCTCGCGCTGCATCGGCAACGCGCCCGTCCGACTCGAAAACGCGGGGAGCGACCAAACCAAACTCTTCGCCCGCATGATTGATGAGCGCTTCGAAGGGGTCTTTGACAAAACGGATATCCGGATTGACGACAGCAAACCATTCAGTGTCGCAATAACGAAAAGCGGCGTTATGGTTTGCGCCGAATCCCTTGGGATAAGGGTTGGCGCACCAGTGAATCGGCACATCGAGACCACGGGGTACTTCGGGGCGCGACTCACTGAGGTTAAGGGTAACCACAATTTGGGCGAGCCGTTTGGGCTTGCAGCGTGCAAGATCCTCGAGCAAGCCCGCGATGACGTCGCCGTGCCCGTGGCTAATCACCGACAGCGTAACCAAACCATCTTCGTGAATCAGGGGCCGCCGGACGGGGAACAGGGGAATTAGGTTTTTGAGAAATAAACTAGGTGCAGATGTTTTCACAGGCTTTTTTCTTTGTCTTTGGATTGACACTACTAACCCTAATTGTCTTCAGTCTACCTCATCGCTGAAGCCAGTCCGGTACACTCGCATCATTTCACTTCAAATCAATTAACATTCTATGATGATTGTCACCGGTGGTGCGGGATTTATCGGATCAAATTTTATACTTGAATGGAATTCACGCTCGACCGAACCCATCGTCGTTATCGACTGCCTTACCTATGCCGGAAATCTAGAGAATTTAGCAAGTGTAAGCCGGAATGGGCGCTTCGATGGGCAGGTTTCGCTCTCCCGCACTGATCTTCGAAACTTCCCAGAGGTCAAGTCGGTCGTTATGCAATCGAGACCGAAGGCGATCATCCATTTTGCGGCTGAGAGCCATGTTGATCGGTCAATCGTCGGACCAGCGAACTTTATCGATACGAATGTTGTGGGCACTTTCAATCTTCTGCAGGCCGCTTACGCATGGTGGTCAAGCCTGGATCAAGACTGTCCGGAACGTAGAAATTTCAGGTTCTTGCACGTGTCTACAGATGAGGTCTATGGCTCGCTTTCAGAAACCGATCCAGCATTTACTGAGGCAAGCCCCTACGCTCCGAACAGTCCTTACTCCGCAAGCAAGGCGGCAAGCGACCACCTTGTGCGGGCCTGGTCTCATACCTACGGCTTGCCGACCCTAACGACGAATTGTTCGAATAACTATGGCCCATTTCAGTTTCCAGAAAAACTGATCCCACTGATGATAAGGCAAGCCATTCTCGGCAATCAATTGCCGGTATACGGGGACGGGAAAAACATCCGAGACTGGATCTACGTAAGTGATCACTGCAACGCGATACGGTTGGTGCTTGAAGCGGGTCGACCCGGTGAGGTCTACAACATTGGCGGCAACGCGGAGATGACCAATCTGGAGGTCGTGCATACGATATGCGATGTGCTCAATGAAATGATGCCACGCCGCGACGGCAGGTCATACCGCGAACAACTCGAGTTCGTAAAGGATCGACCCGGGCACGATCGCCGCTACGCAATCGATGCAGGGAAGATTCGGCAGGAACTTGGCTGGGTTCCTGAACACAGGTTTGATTCGGGCATCCGGAAGACAATTCAATGGTATTTAGATCAATGGACACGAGGCGATGAGCGTTGAACCTTCATATCCCGATCGTGAGCGTTGCGGAATCATTCTTGCCGGAGGAGCTGGTACACGACTCTATCCGGTGACTCAAGTTGTATCGAAGCAACTGCTTCCGGTCTATGACAAGCCGATGATCTTCTACCCTCTAAGTACCCTGATGTTATCCGGAATTCGGGATGTGCTTTTGATTTCAACGCCGCTCGATACGCCTCGTTTCCGCGAACTTCTTGGAGACGGCGCACCTTGGGGAATGCAAATTCGGTACGCTATACAACCTTCACCAGATGGTTTAGCGCAGGCGTTTTTGATCGGGAAATCTTTTATCGCGGGACGTTTAAGCAGTTTGATTCTCGGAGACAACATCTTCTACGGTCACAACATGCAAAAGGCCGGTAAGAGCGCGGATGCCCGACGAACGGGGGCGACGGTTTTTGCCTACCATGTGAAGGATCCGGAACGCTATGGGGTGATCAGCTTCGATCCGCTGGGCAGGGCAATTTCCCTTGAAGAGAAACCCGAAAAACCAACATCAAACCACGCGGTAACGGGGCTTTACTTTTACGATGAAAAGGTATGCGACTTCGCCGCGTCAGTAAAGCCGTCGGCGCGAGGCGAGCTGGAGATCACCGACGTCAACAAGCATTATCTCGCTATGGATGAACTCCACGTGGAAATTCTCGGCAGAGGCTACGCTTGGCTCGATACGGGCACCCATGAGTCATTACTGGAGGCAAGCAGCTTCGTGCAAACGATCGAAAAACGGCAAGGTTTGAAGATCGCTTGCCCCGAGGAGATTGCCTACCGAAATGGTTGGATAGACAGTCAACAATTAGAACGGTTGGCTGCACCGATGGTTAAGAATGAGTATGGCCAGTACCTAATGCGTTTGCTCAAATCTGCCCTGTGAGTAGAACTGGCGTGAAAGTTATCGAATCGAGCTTGCCTGGGGTACTTGTGATTGAGCCGCAAATCTTTCGCGACGGGCGAGGTCTTTTTCTTGAATGCTGGAATGATCGTCAGTTTCGCATGCATACGGGCGTCGAACTAAGGTTTGTGCAAGACAACCACTCTCGCTCTACAAAGGGTGTTTTGAGAGGTTTGCATTTTCAGCGTACTCACCCGCAAGGCAAGCTGGTCCGAGTCAGTACCGGAGCCGTATGGGATGTGGTCGTAGATCTAAGGCTCAGTTCGCCAACATTTGGCAAATCTTTCGGGCTGCGCTTGTGCGGAGAAAATCAACGACAGTTATGGATTCCACCAGGACTCGCGCACGGCTTTCTTGTGCTGTCAGACCTGGCCGATTTTCAGTACAAGACAACCGAGTATTGGATACCCGAAGATGAGTACGCCCTGCGATGGAACGATCAGACAGTGGCCGTGCAATGGCCATTGGATGAGATTGGCAATGGCGCCGGGGATGTATCCTGGCCGCAACTGGCCCAAAGGGATAGAGAAGCTCCACTGCTATCGGAACTCTTAGCGGCGGGTTTGGTTTATGCATAGGCCTACGACTTCGGTGCGATGAAAGTCTGCGTGTTTGGGGCCACGGGGCAGATCGGAACAGAGTTTCTCAGGCAACTTAAATCTATAAGCCGAATAAAGGCTGTGGCTATCGGCCGCAACGATGTTGACATTAGCGCCCATCCGGACGGTGTGCGCGGTCGTTTAAATCAATTCTTCTCGCGCGAAAGGCCCGATGTCGTGATCAACGCCGCAGCGTATACAGCGGTGGACCGGGCTGAACAGGACATCGAAGCGGCATTTCAGCTTAATGCTTGGTTTCCAGGCGAGCTAGCTCGTTTGACGAAGGCATCGGGCGCGAGTTTGATTCACTTTTCGACTGACTATGTGTTTGGCTCGGGGTCAGGCGATCGGCCTCACCGGGAAACCGATGCTTGTATCCCGCTCAACGTTTATGGACAGTCAAAGCTTGAAGGTGAGCAAGCGGTGCTACAAGCACACGATCGGGCTGTGATCATTCGTACGAGTTGGGTGGTCGGTATCGATGGCCAGAACTTTGCGAAGACGATCCTCAGGCTTTCTTGTCAGCGGTCTCATCTCAACGTTGTCTCGGATCAGTTTGGTGTGCCTTCATCGGCGAGGTTTCTAGTCGAAACCCTGCTTAGCGCCGATCTGGGAAGCTTTGGTAAGAATGTCTGCGGTGTTTACCATCTATGCCCGGCCGGTGAAACCACTTGGCACGCCTACGCATGCTGGATTTTGGAGTCTGCAATCCAGCATCCTCATTGGCGAGAAAGAATCAGAATCGAGAGCGTTGAATCTATTAGACCAATCAGTAGTCGTGAATACCTTACCTTAGCGAAGCGTCCAACTAACTCAAGACTGGATTGCAGCCGATGGATTGAGAGCGTGCGGGCAATGAACTTTCCCTCGTGGCAAGACGCAACCCGCACAACGTTGGACGAAATACTCGACACAGAGCAGATCATCCGCAGCAAGAACTAGGCAGTGCTTTCGTCGTTTGTTTCCCGACCGTATTGATCTGAAAATCGCACGATATCGTCTTCACTCAGAAAAGATCCGGACTGAACTTCGATCATTTCGAGCGCAAGAAGACCGGGATTTTCAAGGCGATGTGTTATCCCGAGCGGTATAAAAGTGGATTCATTCTCGGCTAAGAGATAGACTTCATCGCCTCTTGTCACCTTCGCAGTGCCCTTTACCACGATCCAGTGTTCAGTGCGGTGATGATGCATTTGCAAAGAGAGTGCGGCGCCCGGGTTGACGGTTATACGTTTGACAAGGAACCGGTCTCCAGCGTCGATGATGTTGTACGTTCCCCAAGGGCGGGCAACCAGACGGTGGCGTTCGGCTTCGGGGTAGCGTCGAGAATCTAGCTCCACAACGGCCTGCTTCAGGTTTTCGGTCGCATCCCGGGAGGCAACGAGCACCGCGTCCGCGGTATCGACAATCACGAGTCCATTGAGTCCTACGGCGACGACTGGCCTATGGTGTGCGCGGACATAGCAGTCGGTTGTACCCGCGATAGCGATTCCTTGTCCATCGATCCGATTGTTATCCGCATCGGGTTCTGTGGTGAGATTCGCAAGCGAATTCCAGCTCCCAACGTCATCCCACAAACCTTCGATCTTGACCATACGGATCTCTTGCTGGTGTTCAAGTACAGCGTGGTCAATGCTGATACTTTCCGCAGACCGGAACGACTCGCCAAGAAGAAATTCATGCGCATCGCTAACCAGTCGGCCGCCCTCGAGCACGGCACCTTGAACTTGTTCAACCAAGCGAGGCCTTAGTCGATGAAGGCTGTCAACAAGGACGTCCGAGCGGACAAGAAAGATGCCAGCGTTCCAGTAGTGGTTTCCCTGCCTGATCATGCTTAGAGCACGATTGCGGTCTGGCTTTTCTACGAATCGAGCCACGCGATAGAGGCCTCCTTCGTCATGTTCAAGGGACTGGATGTAACCGTAACCGGTTGCGGGGAAACTGGGGCTAGCGCCTGCAACGACCCAATGACCTCGACGAGCGGCTTCAATGCCACGAAATACCGCATCTGCAAACTCCTGGTAGTCTGGAATGTAGTTATCGGCCGGGAGGAAAAGAAGCACACTGCTCGCTTGCTGTTCCGAGTTGCTATAGGCTGCTCCTGGATCAATGTCCTGCTGCGTTTGCGCCATGAGCGCTGCAGCAGCCATCGCGGCAGCCGTATTTCGACCCGTTGGTTCGAGTAACAAGGATGGCCGAACACCGGCTGCAAGCGCTGCCTGTTTTGCGAGAAATCGATACTCCTTATTTGTTACGAGCATTACAGGTTCGTCGACCTGCGCGCCTGCTGCTCGTACCGTTTGCAAGACGACGTTGAGCCGTTCGCAGGTTAGGGTGAGCAAAGATTTGCCATCAATGATCGGCACAAACTGCTTTGGGCACAGTTTCCGAGACAATGGCCATAGCCGCGTGCCAGTGCCTCCGCAGAGGATGACCGGCTTGAGAGCTTGATTCATGCTGGGGGGACTCCGTCTCGGGCTAAAGGGCGAAAGAAAATAGCCACTCTACAAATTATGATCGACTCCTGAAGACACATCCACTTATCTTTTCTGGCCGAAAAAAATTTTCAAAGTCTGCTGATTCAATTTCAAAACGGAGAAGTTTAAAGTGAGTGAAGATCGTTTCGTTGCAAACACGGTATCACCCGGGTTTTCTGCCCGTAGGATTCTTGTCTTTGCGCCGCATCCAGATGACGAGGTGTTTGGCTGTGGGGGCGCTCTGGCTCGAGCCGTAAAGGCTGGCGCAGACATTCGTGTTGTGATCATTAGCGACGGCTCACTTGGTCAAAGTGGCCCAACTCTTAGTGATGCGCTGAGAAGCCAGCGCGAACGAGAGAGCTGTCTCGCCGCAGAGATCATCGGCTATCCGCCGCCAAAATTCTTGCAACACAAGGACCGTAGCTTGCGCTTTAATCAATCGCTTTTAAGCGAAATTCACGAAGAGATCGTTGATTTCTCGCCGGAATTAGTGCTTACACCATCATTTACTGAAGTGCATCCAGATCATCGGGCAGTTGCCCAGTCGGTGCTTGCAGCATCGGAATCAATTGCGGCCGAAGCCGGTCAAACCAAGGAATCACCGGACGGGCTTGATCGCCATCCCCGGTTTGATGTGGCCTTTTACGAAGTAGGTCAGCCGCTACGGCCCAATCTTCTTATCGATACAGGTCCAGTGTATGAAGTCAAGCGGGCTGCGATGATGGCTTTCTCATCGCAACTCAGTGAAAAATCTTACGCGCGCTTGATTGAGGCTCTCAATGTTTACCGAACCTATACGCTCGACGCCAAAACCACTCATGCAGAGGCTTTTTTTCTTGTTTCGCATGCAGCCTTGGCCAATCGTGATCACGGGATCTGGCTAACGTTGAAGCGCAACGACCGGGCGATTGAACCGCTGGTGGCCCAGCATGATGTCTCGTTGTCCGTCATCATGCCATGTTCCGCGTCGCCGCTGTTTTTGCAATCTCTTGCGTCACAGAGTTACTCAGCCGTCGAGTGGATTCCGGTCGGCGATCGGTCTTTTATCGCGCCGCGATGGTTAGAGTTCTTTCCCATACTTCCCAAGCCCGAGTACAAGGACGACTTTCAAAACGCACTTGACCATGCAGCAGGTGACTGGATTTTGTTTTGCAGCGGTGCCTGGGGCTTTAAGCCGCAACATATTGAGCGTCTGTTAAGTCTTGTGCGCGACTATCCCTCGGATGATGTCCAAGTGTTTGGCTTGATTTCGCCAGGCGAACGCCGCCCCCGGAGCGAAGCTTTGCTCGTGAGTCGCAGCCTATTACCGTTTGTGATGGACCGCTGCAGATCCCCATCCGGGTTCGCGCGACTATTAGATGGCTCAATCCCGGAAATTTTTTTCGGTTTGGGTGAACGTGAGGTTAACGAGGATTTATCTGAATCGATCAGAAGCGAATCGAACCCATATTGCATTTCGGTCGCCCAATCTGCGAGGCCAGGAGTTCTCGTGCATCAATGCAACGAACCGTTGACTTTGTTTCGAATCGACCCTGATCAGGTCACGAGTCGGTTGACTGATTTTCACATCCGCTTGCAGTTGCTGACTACGCAACTTTCGATTCGCGATGAAGAGGTCAACACGGCGCAATTGACCCTAAAGGGCATGAAGTGGACGATAAATCATCATAGGGATGAGGTGGATCGGCTTACGGCGGAATTGAGCGAACGCATTCGCGCTTACGATCGTCTTCATGAGCGCTTACGGACCCGTGAATGGGAGGTTGCGCATCTTGCCGATGATTTGGCCGCTGTAAAGGCAGATGCAACGGCATTGTTCTCTACGCAGCAAAAAAGCCAAGCAGATCTTGAGGCATCCCAAGCAAGGCTTGAGTCAGCCCAAGCAGATCTTGAGGCGGCAAAGGTAAACGCGGGCCAGTTATTCGAGGAAAAACAACAAGCCCTCGAGCAGCTCACGGTGTCTAGTAAACGGCAGCAAAAAAGCCAAGCAGATCTTGAGGCATCCCAAGCAAGGCTTGAGTCAACCCAAGCAGATCTTGAGGCATCCCAAGCAAGGCTTGAGTCAACCCAAGCAGATCTTGAGGCATCCCAAGCAAGGCTTGAGTCAACCCAAGCAGATCTTGAGGCATCCCAAGCAAGGCTTGAGTCAACCCAAGCAGATCTTGAGGCGCTTTTACTGCAGTTACCGCAACTAGAGGCCGCGAAGGCCGAGGCAAACCGATTGCTCGAGCAAGCGAAACAGTTGCTTGAGGAAGAGCAAGCATCACTGAGACAACTCGAGACGCATCTTCATCGAAGTTACGCCTACATCACGCACCTTGAAACCGACATCGCATGGCTTAAGCAGACGTTGATGAATAAGCTCAGCGATTTGGAATTTGTACAGGATGACGCTCGCCTGCAGTTTGCTCGAGTACAAATGCTGGCATCCGAACTGCACCAAATCCGGAACAGTCGGGCTTGGCGAGCTATCCAAGGTTACAGACGATTTCGCTTCTTTTTAAAGCATGGGCCGATTTCTCTCACCACGATGTCCGAATCGGTACCGACCAGCAATCGAGTTTGGCAAGGCCTCATCAAGCCATGGTTTCGCCCATTCGCCCGAGCAATGATTGATCGTTTTCGCACTGGCATATGGGCAAAACTTCCGATAGCACTTAAGCAAGTTCTGAGGTCCTATTTGTACTTGTGGAGGGGGCAGCTTTGGATTCCCACGTCAAAACAGAACCTTGCTTCGTTGAGGTCCTTGACGGACGCTCGCATGCAGTGGCTTAAAGGCGGCGGGCTTAGTATCTCCTCCTTGTCTGGCTCAATTGACCTTGCACATTCGATCAATGCAACCCGAGTCGACATTCAGTTGGTCTTGTACGAGTCAGCAGGATGGATGCCTGCGTGGGTCCGATCCCTCTTTAATCAAAAGGTCCCACTGTCTTGCTTTAACCTGATCGTCGTTGACCATCGACCTGGCGATGGAAGCGCGCGGGCCCTTCTCGCGGCGATCGATCGTGAAAAAGAGGCCCTCGGGCAATCGTTTGCAAGTGTTCAAGTGATTGAACAGGCTAACCTCGGTTTTGGCGCGGGCCACAACCGCGCATTGCGTGCTGGCAGGTCGCCATGGGTGCTGGTGGTGAACCCCGATTTGGAATTCGAACCGGAAAGTATCCACGAGGTGCTGCGTGTGGCGCTTGCCGACCATACGCAAGTTGCCTGTTGGGAGTTTAGGCAAAAGCCCTATGAGCACCCAAAGCACTATGATCCTGTCACCGGCTTGGCAAATTGGGTCTCCCATGCTTGTGTGCTGATGCGGCGATCTGCGATTGAGTCGATAGGTGGATGGGAATCGCGCCTATTCATGTACTGCGAAGACGTCGCCATGTCGTATCGACTACGGGAGGCCGGGCACCAGTTACGTTACTGTCCGCGAGCCGTTGTCTGGCATCGCAGCTACGGTGACCCCACCGAAGTTAAGCGCGCTCAATACGTTGGCTCGGCGGTCGGGCAAGTTTTTTTGCGCCTTCGTTTTGGTACCTGGCAGGATGCCTGGGTCGCGGCTGCGGTGTTTATGCATCGAATGTTAACGGCCCCCGCTTCATGGCGCCGGGAAATCTTCCAAAAAGGGATAGGCATTCTGGGACGATTCCCGGGTCTGCGCGCCGAACGCCTTTGGTATCGGCCAAAAAACCCCGTGTACTTCCCCTTCCGAGGCCTTGACTATGAACTGCGCCGTGCTGGCGATTTTGTCTTTTGCGAGCATTTAGCGATCCTGCGCAAGAGCTATGAAGATCATGGGGGGATGACAATTGAGGATAAGCAGGACTTTCAGGTCGCTGAGTCATTCAACTTGGTGAGTATCATCACGCGGACATACGGAGGACTCGACGGTAAACATCGCTTGGGCTTACTTCGTCAGGCAGCCTGCTGCATAGCGCAACAGACTTGGCCAAACCTCGAATGGCTTGTGGTCGAAGACGGTGCTAAGCCGCTACACGACGACGCGGCTGAAGGAACAACGCCCACCGCGCATTTTATTGGCATGTTTGCCACTGCAAATCCCCAGGTGAAGGTGAAATACCTGTCCTCGCCTGGCGGCGGGCGCTCTGCGGCGGGAAATCTCGGGCTGGCTGAGGCAAAAGGTTGCTGGATTGGTTTTCTTGATGACGACGATTTGCTTTACGCTGATCATGTCGAAACACTGATGCAAGCCCTCATAAAAATGCAGAGGGGTCACAAACAAGCCGACGAAGGCGATCCAAGACCCGTTGTTGCGGCTTATGCAAGAGCCTTTGATCTCCCGAGCCGGATTAGCCGAGAGGATAAGAATCAAAAGGAACCGTCTAGTCGGACCTCAGCAGACATCGATGATTTGATTCAACTTCAGATCGAGGATGAAGAAGCATTCATGCATCCCGGCCATGACCGAAGTTTTGATTCTGAAGCTTTACAGGCGTTTAACTATTTGCCAATTCAGACCGTGCTGTTTCATCGCAGGCTGATCGATGAGCGCGGAGGATTTGATCAAACGCTTGACCAACTCGAGGATTGGAACCTCTGGGTTCGCTACGCTGAAAACAATCGATTCATCTACGTTCCAAAGACCACCTCAATGTATCGCACGCCCAGTGATCCTAAAGAAAAAGCGCGTCGACAGGCGTTGCTTGATTCGGCGTATGGACCAGTTCGAGAAAAAAATCACGTTTTTCGAGAATCACTACGTGCTGCGTCGGTACCCGAGGGTTAACTTCGGTTCCACTCGTACCCTTTGGGTAAAGATTACCAACCACAATTCATTGTCTAAGAGACACGATGACCCGCTTCACTGTTTTAAGGCTGGCGCTGATCGTTAAGTTCATCACGGCCTGCTTAGGAATATCAGCACCTTTACTCAACGCTACGTCCAGTGAGTTGACTGCGAGCAGGGCACACCATGAGGCAATCGTTGGTACCGTTTTGTTCAGCGTTGGTCCTGCAAGCATCGTACCGGCAGCTCAGACGGTCGAAACCAATCACAGCTCGCGCGGCTCGGCCGTTAGGGGCGATAACCTCAAGGTCGGAGACCTTCTGGTTACTGGAGCGGGCGGTCACCTCCATGTTCGCTTCAACGATGGCGCATTTTTGGCAGTCAGGCCAGAAAGCAGTTTGCTGATTGAAGCCTACCGCTACCAAGATGTGAACCCCGATGGCGCGACCGTCAAGTTCAATCTCATCGAGGGTGTTGCCAGGTCAATCACCGGCCGAGCAGGAGCGTCAGCGAAGGACAGATTTAGGCTCAACACGCCTATCGCAGCGGTGGGTATCCGGGGTACGGACTTCGTGGTGGTGACAGATTCGGAGCAATCTTCAGTCATTGTCAATTCGGGCGCCGTGGTGGTTGCGCCGCTCGATCAGGCCTGTCTGGCAGAGATGCTCGGTCCTTGTTTGACCCCCTTGGCTCAGCAGCTAACTGCCGAAATGAGAGGGCTGTTTGCCAGGATTGAGCCATCAGGCGTGCGCCTTTTACCCACAAGCGAGATAAAGCCGCGAATGCCGCATCCTGACGAGCCGACGACTCTTGCTTCGCGTACGAATCGTTTTCGTAATGTGGATCCGACCCAAGCAGTACAGATTTCCACGCCGGGAACCTTGATTGCGGGTGATGTGAGCTTCAGCGTTGGCAGCAGTCCCACTCAGCCCGTCGGCGATGCCTTCAACGATCGACTAACGAAGCAAGTGACCGACTCTTATGAGAAGGTAACTAAGTCGGGTTTGAATCTGCCTGCCTCAACCCTCGTATGGGGGCGTTGGTCGACCGAACCGATTGGTGGCGAGACGAATCCGGCGCCCATCATCACGAAGCCCGAATACAGCAGGATGCTCGTTTCCGATGGCATTAATGCAATCTTTGGCCCTGCCGATGCGCGATCGATCGTGCCTCGCGAGGGCAAGTTTGACTTTGTGCTCAGGGATGCTCGCGCTTCGCTCATGACAGCCGAGGGTCCAACGGCGGGGCGGGTGCTGAGCGGGGTGCTGTCGATCGATTTTGCCGACGGATTTTTCACGACGCTGCTACGTGCAAGCCATGATCAGGTGGACGGTATCATCCTTGTGCAAGGTTTTGGCCCTGTACAGAGAGACGGCTTGTTTCAAAGTTTCAATCCGTCAGCACAAGACGCAAACATTGTCGGTGTCACGGCTGATGCCGGCAAAGAGGCGGTTTATGTTTTCTCGAAACCAGTTTCAACACGTGGTGGAACATCGAGCAGTTTTTTCGGACTCTCGCGATGGGGACGCTAGGGCAATCGTCGATCGCTTGCACCCTCAATCAATCGGGATTCGAGCCTTTGTCAGGTCGAAATATCGGGGCTTGTCTCGCTTCTATTTTTTGGGGACGCTGTATCTGATCGGCTTGGCCAACCCAGCTTTGGCCGACGGATCGCCGTTTCATTTTCAGCCCAAGACTTTGAGCATCGGAAGTTTCGTTCGCACAACAGGCGGGTGTTCATTTTCGGTTGATCGGGCTGCGGAACTTGATTCAGATGGAGGCAGCGAACTTGAACTGTCCGACCTGCAACAGAAGCTTCTCGCTTATCGACGTGAGCAAATAGCCTGTAAAGATGAGGCTTTGTTTTGGTGGGCTTACGGACGTGTGTCGATGCGCTTGGGTCGTTTCGAGGAGGCTTCAAGTTCGCTTGAGCGTGCTCTACTACTCCGGCCGGAGCTGGCCGCGGCTGCGCTTGACTATGCGATCGCCCTGCATGCACTGGGCGATTTCGCTTCTGCAACCCAGCTGTATCTGAGGCTGCTTGATCAAGCGGAGCCACCTGAGCCCGTGGCTACATTGATTCGGTCGAGACTTAGTGACTTACAAAGCGATTTCGATGAGCGAGCCAAGCGAAGGATGCTTAGCAGTGAGGGCCCAAAATTTGCCCACAACCCGCTTTCATTGCGATCGTCGATCAATTTGACAAGGGCGTTCGACAGCAATCCAGGGAATGCGCCTTCGCTGCGTGAAGTGCAGTTCACTACGCTCGACGGCCCAATCTACTTAACGCTTGACCCCAAACAAAGGCCTCAGCCAACAAGCGCTTGGATTTATGATGCGCGAGCAAGCATTGATTGGCGCGCGGAAACAGGGCAGAAGTCGGCTTTGACCTTGCGCGCGTTCGGTCGTGCTGCTGACAATCCGCTACAGTCAATGCGCGGCTACGACGCTCACGTCAATTGGACCACACGCCTTCCGGAACAGAACCGACGAGGGACAAGCGAGTTAACGGTCTTTGCGAGCCGGCAGTCGGTAGAGTACGGAGGAACGCCCCTCTTAGAGATTCAGCGAATCGGTGTGGGACTTGACCTTGACTACCTTAGCCTAAAGCATTCGCCTGAGAAAGATGTGGCACAAGCTTGTCGAATCCAACCGGCACTGGACTATGAAAAAAGGCAGTACCCGCTGCGAGACTTGCTGGACGGATTCGGCGTCTATATGGGCCTTAAACTGTTGTGCGAGCACAACGGCTGGGGATGGGAATTTGGGGGGCGCGCAGGCAAGGAATTCAGTGCCCTTGTTCAACGGCCCGGCGGGGATCAGCAAAAAGCCGATCTCACAGTGAGCCTTATTACAAAGAGCCGGATCGGATCTACGCTTTTGCGGTTTTATGCTAGCGCACAGCATGACACGGAGGGCTATAACACGCTGATCGAAAACAATAAAGTAAGAGAAGTCAGCCGCCATGGCCTGTTTGTAGAGTTGGTGCGTCCTCTGAAAGCCCCGGATCTTCAATGGGTGATTAATCTCGAGGCCTTTCGCCAGACTTCGAGTCTCCAACTCTTTATGTCTCAAGGCTACACGGTGCAAACTGGATTGCGCCTTACCCATTAAGTGGGGTTTTTCTGCCAATCTGTGATTAAATTCACACTCGACGATGTCGATTGGGTTATGATCCCGGTAGTGGAAAGGCCGAAAAGGTATCCACCGAATAAAAATGTTGTATAGTCAAGTCAAAATCGCCGGCCTTTTCGGCACCACTTCGATTCTTAACTGAGAGGAAACTATGGCTTCAGCACTCACTCCAGGCGCCTCAGCCGCCATCAAATACTCCATCGCTATTTTGGGTCGGGGACCGAGCGAAGCGGAACTGGCTGCGTTTTCAGCTGCGTATGCAGGTCCCAGCACCATTGATAGCGAAGACGCGGTCGCACTGGCTGTTGTTAACTCAAAGGCAGGTATTGAGGCGCTAAGGCCGGGAATCTTCTCGGCAACACAACAAGCACGCGTGATTTTGTTGAATCATGGCGTGACCGATTCCAACGCAATCGCCTTTGTCGCAGGCTACATCGATGGAACAGCGGGCGCCAAGCTTCCACTCAACGTTGTTGTTCGTGCTGTTGTAAACCTCGTGTCGACATGGACGTCGACTCCGGCCAACGCTTACAACGACGTGTTAATGTCTGCGAAGTCCACTTTGAGTTCGGCTGTTACGACGACTGAAACGAATGTCATCAGCGGTAAGTTTGGTATCTCGACCGAGCCGACTTACACATTGACTGCTGACAGTTCAGTCGACGAGGGCAAGAGCTTCATCGCAACGCTCGTCACAAAGAATGTTGCTTCAGGCAGCGTTGTGAATTACATCATCAGCGGCGTCGATGCTACGGACGTCAGCCAGTTAACCGGCTCCGCGACGGTTGGATCCGATGGCAAAGCGTACATTCAGGTCAGCGCGCTTGCCGATGGGTTGACCGAAGGCGAAGAAACGATGACGATTGCGGTCGGAACCGCAAGAACAACAGTCAAGATCAACGACAAGTCGATTTCACCCCCGGTCAACAAAGACCTGACGACCGGAATCGATACAACGATCGTCGGCGGGGCCCTTGACGACGTGTTCAAAGCAACATCGGCCCAACTCAATGCTGGCGATGTGCTTTCGGGCGGTGATGGTGCTGATAGGCTTGAGATCGTAAGCGCGTCGGCTACTGCGACGCCAGTTGCCGTGGGTACGGGGGTGACTTCGACCGGTATCGAAACGATTTCGATTACCGCAAGTCCCGCGGGTGCCGGATTCACGCTCGATGCGACCGGATTTACGGGTGTGACGAAGGTCGTCAACACAGGTTCGACCGCTGACGTTAGCGTTGTCGGACTAAGGGCAATTCCTTCCGTTGAAGTCAGCGGAACCTCAACAAACACCACACTGGGCTTCTCCTCTGCAACGGTAACTGCCGGTGCTGCCGATGAGATCTCTATCGCCGTCAACGGTGCTGCGACCGTAGCGCCAGCAACGATCACCGCTAACGGTATCGAAACCCTCAAGGTCGCTACCACGGGTTCGGCCACGGGCTCATCGGCCAACACGCTTAGCATTGCAAGCAACGCGGCGACAACGCTTAACGTAACCGGTAGCGTGGCAGCCTGGTTGGCGGTAAACCTCGCAGGCGCTACCGCATCCACGGTCGGTACGGTCACCTCTGACGACGGTGCACACGACATCGCAATCACGGCTGATGCGACCGATAAGCTTTCAGTCTCACTCGGCGCTGGCAATGACGCGCTCCGCATTGCAAACATCGCTGCAACGCACACGCTTGCTGGCGGTGCCGGGACTGACACGTTGGTCACATCCGCGGCAATCACAACCGTGACAGGCGCAAACATCAGCGAATTCGAAGCGGTTGAGATTCGAGGCGGCGTCTCCGTTGCACTCCCGCTTACGGCAAATCCGGTTGCCGCGCTAACGATCCGCGACGCGGCAGGCGGCACGCTCACGGGCTTGGCATCTGGCGGTACCGTCACACTGAGCACGGGCGGCAATGCTACGGTTACGAACACTGCCTGGACGGCGGGCACGACGGACAGTTTGGTGGTCAACGTCGGTTCGGCAACAGCGTCTGCGGCCATGGCAGCCGCGACCCTTGTGACAGCAGCCGGCATTGAGTCTGCAACCATCAATAACCTCGCTCTGCCCAACAACGCAAGCGCACGATCGGTCGGTGTTGCGTCAGCCACCCTGACCAAGATGGTGGTTACGGGCGGCGCAGCCACGACAGTCACCGGAGGAGGCGTAGCGCTCACCGAAATCGACGCTTCGGCGGTGCAAGAGGCTGTGACCTTTGCAGCAACAGTTAGTACTACCGCTGGACTGAAACTGAGCGGTGGTGCGGGAGCCGACGCGATCACGGGGGGTAATTTTGCCGATGTACTCGTGGGAGGAGCGGGAAACGACACCATTACCGGCGGTACAGGCGTTGATACGCTTACTGGCGGAGAGGGTGCAGACACCTTTGTTTTCGGTGTTAACGTGAACGGCGCGGTTCCGACTTCGTCTGCAGCATCACCTGATGTGATTACAGATTTCGTATCGGGTACTGACAAGCTCCAGATAGCGCAAGGGCCATCAAAGTTTCTCAATACCTACAGCAGTTACGCGGCTGCAAATGCAGCAGCGCTGGCTGATGGCACCGCAAATCTGGCCTTCTTCGTGTCCGCAGAAAACACCCTCTACGTACAGGCGACGCCAGGCGTTTTGGCCGCCACAGACACGGTTATCAAGCTAGACTCGGTGACCGCTGTGACAGGGGCTGACTTGCTGCTAGGTTCGCAGGGAACAACCGGTGGTGCTTCGGTCGCGCTAACGTCTGCGGGTGCTAACGTATCGACCACTAGCATGACGAATGCATCGGCAAGCACGACCAACGTTAACGATACCATCACATCATCGGCTGCATTTTTGGCAAATTCATCGATCGACGGTGGTGCAGGAAACGATTCACTCACGATTTCGACGGCGCTCGGATTAACAGATCTGTCCGCCTCCATAACCAGCGTTGAAACGATTACGTTTGCAGCGGGAACGACTGGACCAGTAACCATGCCAGCAACCCGCGGCCTATCTGTGGTTAACGGTGGAGGCACAAACGGAACGTCGGCAGCGACCGTTCTACTTGGAACTCCTGGAACACCTACAGCTTTACCCCAGAGCTTCAACGGCTCTGCGTCTTCGGGCGTCAATACCGTGACCTTAGGTGCCGCACAGCAGTCTGTTACCGGTGGTGCAGGTGCTGATGTGTTCACCGCGACCAATGCTCAAGCCCTGGGATCATCGTTTAGCGGTGGTGGCACAGCAGGAACAACCGATACGTTGAATATAACCGGGGGCAATGTGACCCTGCTTTCTACAGCGCCCGTCATCGGTGTAAGCGGGCAAATTGCAGGGATTGAGCAAATCAATATAGCTCCGGGTGCTACACTTACCGTCACCCCGGATCAGGCACTGCGCGTCGGATTGAACGCTGCTGGTGGTGGTTTCACGGTTGTCGGAACTGGCTCGACAATTACCGTTGGTGCAGGTGTTGCGGCGCCGACTTCGCCGGTTACTCTGCAAGGTAGTTCTTCATATATTGTCGAAGCTGCTGTAACCGACGTGGTCCGGTCGGCGCCGCCGGCGGGGGCGGCCGCGAGCATACTTGCAGTAACAACGGGTGCTTCAGGAAGCGTGACTTCCGCGGTGACAACGACGGTAAACGCAGCGGCTCTCACCGGTACTCTGACCGTGGGTGGGGTAGGGGTATTCACGGTAACCGGCCTTGGTTCCGCAGCAGGTGGCGTCGTCACCGAAGCGGCTGGGATGACTGGAGCACTTAATGTTACTACAGGTGCGAACGCTTCAGCAGTCATTCAAGGTACTGGTACAGGTGCCTTCGTGCTGACCTCTGGCGCTGGTGGCGTGGCGCTTACGGCGACCGCATCGCATACATCTGAAACGATCAATCTCAATGGTATTGGCGCTGTCACCGTGCAAGCCGCATCAACAGCTACCGCTTACACCATCAATGTTGGCGGAACGGCTGGAAATCGGACTTATGTAAATGCTTCCACAAGCGTGTCGGTTGACACCTACACGGGCGGAACCGGTGCCGATGACGTTACCCTTGGATTGGGTGGTGACATTTTCGTCGGTGGTGGCGGCGCTGACACCTTCAGACTTGCTCCGACCACAGATACGGGGCTTGCTCTCGGATTTTTAGCAAGCACTGCTGTCCCTGCTAATGGTACGGTCATGAATGTTGCGGGACTCGATAAGGTCACTGGTTTTGGAACCGGCGTTCGTATCGTACTCAACGGTTTGACCGAAACTGGCGGCTATGCACGAAACGGTCAGACAATGGGTGGTCTTGGTGCTACAGCTGGTAGTTTAGATAGTGCAATGGTTACGGGTACCTACGATCCGGCGCTTAACACCTTTACTGTGTCGCTTGCGGGTACCTCGACGCTGTATGTTTATGACGATAACGGGGATACTGCAGGTGGTAATCTGCGAGGTATTGTGCTCGTTGGCTATGTCGATGCTTCCGGTAACGACAGCAACTCAGACGGTACCGTGACCGGCTTGATTGGTGTGGCTGGCTAACCTGATTTACGAGGGTGCTTGAGTTGAAAGCCGCCTTCGGGCGGCTTTTTTCATGACGGAGGGAATTGAAGATGGCGAGCATTAAAATTGATGGCGTTGACTATGATTCCGAAACCTTGCCAGCAGACTGCAAACAGCATCTCGAGATGTTGATTTTCACCGAGCAAAAGCTTCGTCAGCTGCAAACTGAGCTGGCTATCATTCAGACAGCCCGTCAGAGTTACGCAAGCGCACTCAAGGCTGCGCTACCTGCTGTTTCGCGACCAAGCGATGGTTACTTCGGTCTGGGGGAGACTATCGCCTGAAGTCAGGCGATCGCGTGGCCCCGCAGCGCGGGCGAGCGCAAGCTAGATTTCGGTGGGTAGCAACAGCGCCAGGCCCACGGTATGAATGCCACTTTGGTCCAACAAGGGTTCGATTTGAGGCAGTGTCATCGCTAAGTCGACCAAGCTCGAGGTATTAAGGCCCGACGTGCGCAACTGCGCACCGATTGATACAAGCTCATCGGTACTTGCTTGGTATGCAAAGAGCGTCGAAAGCAAGCGCTCGAGCACCCGCTCAAAGCTTGCCTGCGGTGCGATCAAATGATCGATGGCAAGCGTCTTGAGCGCCTCCAAGGAGTTACCCCGATCGAGCATAGCCACCGCATAACCCAGCACCGCGGGATACTGAAAGGCGCCAGG
>Ga0214917_10003284_pt1 | contig 18843 bp, 34 predicted proteins | sample LL_1208_BB_MetaG_FD_177983 | JGI IMG/M metagenome (GOLD analysis project Ga0214917, IMG submission 177983) | Freshwater microbial communities from Lake Lanier, Atlanta, Georgia, United States - LL_1208_BB | ecosystem: Environmental > Aquatic > Freshwater > Lake | place: USA: Georgia | collected...
TCATAGTCATCGGCATATTCATACTGTCTGCTATCCACACCAAGTGAATCAAGTGTACCCCTGATTGTATCCAACATATCTTCCTTATCTTGGGGGTCAAGGGATGTATCCCCAGAAATTTCGTTGAATAAATCCATAATGTCACTTATTGAATCATAAATGTTATTAATATGACTATCGAGCATTTTTTCGTATTCTTCTAGACTGTAATTTGGTCCCCCCTCATTATTATCAGCAACTTGTTCCATTACGTTGATGATCATTTTTTTTAGTTCGCTTTCTGTTAGTCTTATTTTTTTCATAGTTTTGTGATTTTTAACAATCTTATTATAGCATCCAGTTTTGATCTGTATACACCAAAACTAGAAATTAATTCGTCAATATATCTTATGATTTTGGTCTTACGAGCTGATGTCATTGTACTACTGTTAACCCTGGTTTTTAACATTCCCAATTGTTTTATTACCTCTTCATTGGGTTGATCCAGTCTTTTAAGTCTTTTGACAAAACCTTGAAGTGATGATAAGTTAGAATAATATTCATACCCCTCACCTCGATAAATTCCTTTAAGACCACTTATTGCATCTCGTACTCTGGATAGGGGGTTTCTTCCATCTTTGAAAAACGATTGCTCCTCTATTGTTGCTTGTATGATATCTCTTAATTGAGACTCAGTTAAATAAATCTTTTTCATATCTTGTAAATATCCCCATTCTCGAAAATAGATAATATCTTACGTATAAGAATTTCTTTTTTTTCATCCCCCAATTCAGGTGTGTCCTGGATCTCCTCGATCATGTTCTTAAATTCATTTAAAGTTTCCCTCACCGAGTCTTTCATAATTAACACATGACCATGGTGAGCATCGATCTCATCCATCATAATGTTGAAGTATTCCTCTGGATCAAACTCATCATCATATTGTTCCTTGATAACAGCCCTCACAAGCCTTCTTAATTTTTCTTCCGTTAGTTCCATAACCATAAATATAACAATGGTGTGTTTTGTTATGAATACTTCCTTGAATGTAGGGGGTTAGTTTACAGTAAACACATTACTGTAAACAACATTGTGTTATAACAATCATATGTTGTGTTATAATAATGGGGGGTTTTGTTATAACAATGGTCTGAAATGGGGGGTTGTGTTATAACAATGCGCACAAAACCGGGAATGTGTTACGGACTTTGGATGGGGGATAATCCCCCCACACATATAACACCCTGTTAACACTTCCACTTTCCCCCACTTTATACCACAATTTTCCACCATTTTGACCATTCTAGAGCATATAATGTTAATTTTTTCCCCCTCACGCTATCATTAGAGAGGTTTTTTTTACCTATCACAAATCCCAGAGAAAAAAAATCATATTCTCTCAGACCGGGGTAGAGACGCTAGTCTCCTAGATGGTTCATTATTGACCATTAGATGACCTGTATTTGACCATTATTATGACACCTATATCCCCCCTTCAACGAGGGATAACGTCCGTCATACTTAAGGCCAGAACTTCTGGTAAGAGGTGGGAAAAAGTGGGACAATCATACCCTTTAAAGTCCCATTATGATCCCCATACATTTGTTCATAATATGGGGGATTTATGGTGGATCCTTATATTGTCCTTATGGACTGGCCAGGTGATCCAGTATTTTATTCACCCTTCCTTAAGAGAACCACTTATGGTTATACCTTTGGCCTGTACTTATGACCACTTAAGTATGGGGGGTTCTTTATGTAATAAAAAGGGAGTTATTTATGTGGGGGGAAATTATGGTGAAGAGAATGAATTTATGAATGCAGGTTTTTAGTGAGCCCCACCTGAAAGGGGGGGAGAACGTTACGAAGTAAAAAACCGAAATGAGTGAATTTATTCTCTTTACAATAAGAAAACATGATTTAATATTTATTGAATACAAATACAAAATCTAATTATGAACATTGAAGGATTCCCATTCGAAGAAAGATTCCCAATCGAACCTAAAATGGCAAATCGTTGGTTGATTAAAACAGTTGGTGTTAAGATCCAGGACTACTTATTCTCAAAATATAAATTATACAATGATGGTGATAAACTAATGTTTGAAACATCTTGTTATGAAACAGTTAGTGACCATATCATCCCGACAGATTTATTTAATCTTTATGGTATTGAATTGGAATATCTCGCTCCCACTGGTGATATTATTGGTGGTTTTAGTTTTGAAATTAAGTCTTTAACTTTTTCATCGTCAGGTGATTATGCGAACTATGATGATCTATTACGATATCATTTTATAATTGAGATTGACAAAACATCCTTGAACCCAAAATTTACAAATATTTCGAAAACCGAATAATACACAAATACAACATAATCTTTATGTGGGTTGGTGAAGTAAAATGGGACAAATGGGCGAGTTATATTCAATTTTTATAAAATTTTGAACTATTTATAATTTTATACTTCGTTGTTGTATAATATCAATCCAAGTTTTTAATATAGTTGCCGCATTTTGATTTGGTTTTCCATTTTCAACTGAAAATAGATATTTTTGGAAAAAATACTTTAAACTATCAACATCAGATAATTCACAACCTAGTAATGATACATCAACCTTTTTATTATCGAGAATATACTCGTTTTGGTAATCTAATTCGTTCATAATTTTTTATTTTAAATATAGGTAAAATTTTATCAAAACAAAATATAACAAAGAATATGTGTCATTAAAACGAACACATATTCTCAACCGTTATGTGTAATTTAATTTACAATAATATCTTCCAATGTTACATCTTCACCATTAATGTGTCTATGAACTTTATTGAAAAACTCAGCCAATAATTTATAATCTTCAGGTATCATCCTACAATAGTCAAAAGCAGGTATGACACCATATATCTTATGTTGTACTACTTTTTCTATCCCATCAGGAATATACTCAAAAACAATATTTCCTCTAAAAATGTATTTCATAGCGAGTTTTTTTGGGTGTTTACCCCAAAATTACATCTAAATCTTCAAACTTTCGAATTTTTTCAAAAAAAATTTCACCCCATATCGCCGATGTGCCGTGGAGGATCCCCGCCCCCGAATTTAGCCAGACAGCGGGGGACAAAATCGGGAACACCCAAAGAACCCCGGCCCTTCCAAATAAAAAACAAAATCGAAAAACAATTTACAAATGAAAAGAAGCACACACAGACAAACAAGGAAACACAGAAGAACATCACCACATCTAACACATTTGAACCCGAACGTGTAAATCATAAAGAGAACACACAAGAAGAGACACACGTACCTAGAAAGATCTCTCCTGGGTCCAGACATCAAAGACAGACAAGAAGAATTGGATTCTGGAAAGGACTCTGCCCAGACATCACAGACATACAAGAAGACACATAGGTATCTAAAGGACTTGAGGGCACTCCTGCCCAAGAACGACAGACAAGCAGAATTGGATTCTGGAAAGGACTTGAGGGCACTCCTTGACCCAGACATTACAAAGAAGAATTGGATTCTGGAAAGGACTTGAGGGCACTCCTGCCCAAGAACGACAGACAAGCAGAATTGGATTCTGTAAAGGACTTTAGGGCACTCCTTGGCCCAAACATCACAAAGAAGAATTGGATTCTGGAAAGGACTTGAGGGCACTCCTTGGCCCAGACATTACGAAGAAGAATTGGATTCTGGAAAGGACTTGAGGGCACTCCTGCCCTCAAGGTTTCGCGGAAAAATCCCCCTTGTGGAAGCCCCTCTGAGGCCTTGAAAACCACCCAACCCAAATCTGACTGATTCAATTTTACCTAATTTCTTTTCCATATTATTTATTTTTTACAAATATACAAATAAGTTTTGACATTTCCAAATCTTACTTACACAAATACAACATAATCCTGGTAAGTAGGTGAAGTAAAACTGGACAAATTTAGAATACAGTGCACTTTTAATAGTTAGAAAAACAAAATTCATCACTTTCTTCCTCGTTTAAAATATAACCATAATACATATCATATTTATTACCTGTTGTTTCCATTATTTTACCTGTTGAACCTAACCCCCAAGAATGTTGAAACCAAATTCCGTTACTTAAAGCATATCCTGTAACTATCTTAAAACCACCTGAACTAAATCTTTTATATTTATCAGCGACATTTCTATGGCACAAACCAAATCCACCTTTTAGATTAACAACATCAACATCAAATAAAACCCCATCATTCAACATTCTACCCAATTCTTCATCAGTGTCTAAACCTAATTCAACATCATCACCACCAAAATATAATAGTGTATTTTTTAGTTTATTTTTTAGTCTATAACTTTCATATTCAAGATTTCCCTCCACTTTTAGATTAATTTCAACAACATCAATAATTTTAACTTGTTCTTTATTAAACACAACTATACTATCCTCTGGTGTTGCTTTATTTTCAAATTTATTTTGATAAATAATACTATCATATCCACTTGAATATAATATTTGTTTTAATTCATCATTCCATTCTCTTAATGCTTTTTCACTCCAATTTGGTATAATCTTACCATTTTCATCATATTTGTATAGTTTCTTTAAGTTATCTAATTTATCTAACATTTCTTTTCTATTAACAAGTTTATTTACTGATAAAATGTCCAATAAATTTGTCCCAAACCAAGTTTTTTTATCAATTGTTCTCAATGGTTTATTGATGACTAATTTAACTTTATAAAGAAAATATTGTTTTATTTTTTGTTGTTTCATTCTATCAATCGCTTGTTCTTTTGTTCCAAAGTGATAACCAATATCGTTAGTTATGTTAAACAAATCAAATTTATTTGAACTTGCATGATACCATATATTGTCATCAATATTTTCAATCAAGTATTGTTTCCAGTTCTTTACTCTGTCTATATGTTCTCTAATTTCTTTGCTCATAGTTTAATCTTTGAATATAAATATAGTTTTCATATCAATTTCAATTGTTTTAATTTATGACAAATTTCATATTCCTCATTATCTAATAGAATTGGAAGGTAATTTTGTATTAGTTCACAGTAATCCTCTTTTTTTGTTTCTAGGAATATGTCATCAAATAAATGAACTTTACATATATTATTTGTTTCTATTGATTCAATTATTGTTTTGACTTTGAGTATTTTATGATTATCTGAATTGATTTCCTCAAATATTTTGCACATTAAACTGTTATCTAATTTTCCCATAGATTTTAGTTTTCTAATTATACAATTACACTCCCGGTTTGTTTTTGTCCTGGTAGAGCTTAATTGTAATTAGTACCACACTGAAGACACAAATCATAATGAGATTCATGGTCACAAAGTCAATTCTGTTCATAGATCATATTTTTTTGTATTCTAAATATAGAAATTAATTTTCAGATATCAAATCCGACACCAGGACATCTGGTGAAAAATTATCACGAGTTGTAATATATTGATTGTCACAAAAATAGACTAAATTTGTGACAAAATTTGTCCAGTTTTTTTGTAAATTAACTGGACAAATGGTTTGTAAATACTCTCAAATTTTAATTTGAAACAGATTTTCGAGTTGATTTTAATTACGCCGAAAACGGCGTAATTAGAATATAACTCTATTTCAAAGGAATAATTTCACAGAAGGAAATTAAGAGACCAAAGATGCAATAATTTTGACTTTTTCCATTTTTGAAAGTTCTGTGTTTTCTAACGTTGATAAAGTTCTCCAAATTTTGTGTTCCTGTTCATCAAACTCTGCCGCACCAGCTTCTTTCATCCACTTAATTTTGGATTTAATATCATCAATTTCTAAGTGTGCAGTCACCAACTTTGTTTCTAATTCTTCAATTGTAACCGCTGCCGATACCATTTCCCATTCATAAACCCATCCTGCATCAATACCACAGTCATCGATTATAAGCCAAGCAGCTGCAACACATTTAGATGAGTGAAATGGTTCTTTAATTGTAAATATTTTAGATGAACCACAATTTCGGTTATTGGAAGATTGTTTACCACAAGGAGTTGGTACTAATTTTACTTTTTTGTTTTTCATTTTTTTATTGTTTTTAAGTTTTGAATGTATTTTATTGATTAAGATTGTAGTAAAATAGTTTTTCATATTTTTATTTTTTTGGTTGTTTGATGTATGATTCTTTGATAACAATTTTGGTTATGGATTTGATATTCTCTAAAATATCATCAAATCTCTTTTCAATATATTCATCAAAATGAGATTCATCATCAAAATCTCTACCCCCATCAAATTCAACATTAAATTTTTGTTCTTTCAGTAATCTTTTTAACAAGAATATTACTCGTGATTTGCCTGAATTTTCAATACCAGATACATCAATGGTTATTTCATTTTTTGTTCGGTTGTCTATGATTGAACCGTTTGAATTCTCATAGTAGATTTCTCTGCCTTTAGAATCGTATTCCTTCTTTGCCCAATATCCATCTGAATACTCAAAGTAGATTTGGTTACCTTGAGAATTGTATTCCTTCTTTACCCAATATCCATTTGAATACTCATAGTAGATTTCTTTACCATTCTTGTCTAGGATTTCCAAGCCACCATTGGTCTCAAAGTCCCATTTGATTTGTTGTGCTATTGTTTTCATTGTTTTACAAGTTTATACTTTACACCATCGATTTCTACTATCTTGTCCTCGCAGGGTTTAGGTCGGTTGTCTATGATTTTACCATCTGAATCCTCATAGTAGATTTCATTACCTTGAGAATCGTATTCTTCCTTTACCCAATGTCCATATGAATTCTCATAGTAGATTTCATTACCGTGAGAATCGTATTCCCTCTTTTCCCAATATCGATTTGAAGTCTCCCAGTAAATTTCTTTACCCTTGGAATCGTATTTCCACTTTTCCCAATCTCCATCTGAACCCTCAAAGTAGATTAATTTACCATTCTTGTCCTTTATTTCCAAGCCACCATTGGCCTCGAAGTCCCATTTGATTTGTTGTGCTATTGTTTTCATGTCTTTTATTTTTTATTCAAAAACATTGCGACCAATTCGGAATATGAAACAAAACGTTCATAATCTTGGCCGGCCTTCAAAAATACTCCATATTTTGTTTTTTCAATAATTATGGAATGTCGTTGAGGTGCAAAATCATCAACAACTTGTGTGAACAAAGGTAATTCATCAACTCTGGGATAGGTTTTCATAGTCTTTTTACATTTTGGTTCATTTCAATGATAGTAAAGAATTTCCTAAAACCAAATTATTTTTTAAGTTCGTTCAACCGGGATCGAAAAAAAAAATCAAATAATTTTGGTTATTAAGTCAACTGTTCGTATGTTTGCACTACATTAAAACCTGAAACAATGACCAACACCGTGAAAAATTACACCGACCAAGAGTTCGAACTCGCCTCGCAACTTGTTGATGAGCACAACCAAAAAGTTGGTGAATCAAAAGTAATTTTTGTTGTTGATACGACTGGCGCGAAAAGGTGCTATTTTACCCTTTATCGCTTTAATAGTGGTCCAGGATCACCATACGTCAATCCCTACACCTACCTTCGTAATCTCTCGCTGGATCTAGTAGAGGCTGTAAAAAAAGTAGCCACTGGAAGAGGTCTTCCCATTCTTCTTTACTCTGGTGATAACCGTCTTCCAGAAAGGTTCAATGCTGATCAAATCTCTTTTGGTAAATACAAAGGTCAAACCTTGTCTGAGGTCTACGAAAAAGATCCACGTTATGTGGTTTGGTTGGCCAAAAACTACACTGGTAAAAGAAACCAGTTTCTTGAGATTGCTACTGGTTTGAGTGATCTATATTTTCAGACCCTCAGTGAGATTAATCGTGAAACTTGTAAAAGTGTTTGGGTTGGTGAACCAAAAACTAGACTTGATCTCTCTTTGACCGTTTTATTCAGAAAGTCGGTTGGTGACGACAAACCTAAGTACCTCACCCAAGATGCTGATGGTAATCTCTTCGAGTTTTGGTTGAATGAGTCTTTGGAGAAGGGTTCTCAAGTCCAAGTTCGTGGTACTGTTATTAAACACTACGAGAACCTTTCTAGGAAGATCACCAGGATTAACCGAGTGGTTTTGTCAAAGACAATGTCGGGTGAATTGTCCGAGGGCTAAATACGTTGTCATCACTTTTTTTTAATATGTCTAGGAACTTGATCATACCCATATTTCTTTAACCTTAGGTACCATTTTTCTTATTTCATACTCTGAAAGATTAGATAGAGGTGTTCTATACAAAATTAACACTCTTCCAACTTCTAAGTCTGGTGGTAATTCTAAAATATTGGTGTCTCTGAGATCTAAATCATATTTTACTTTAAGACCACTCGGAAGTGATGTGATGTTTTTACAACCATCTATATCCAAATATCCATCAACTGTAAAATTGTCTGGAAGTTTTTCTATCGGTGTTCTCATAAGTAAAAGACTTACTCCAAATTCTAAGTCTGGTGGTAGTTCAGTAATATTGGTATCTCTGAGATCTAGATTACCTGTTACTTTTAAACCACTAGGAAGTGATGTGATGTTTTTACAACCGTCTAGATCTAACCTACCATTGACTGTTAAATTATTTGGAAGTGATTTGAGATTAACACATCCAATTAATATTAGATCACCATCAACTTCGGTAAGGTTTTTAGGTAAGAATTCTATAGGTGAACCACGTAAATTTAATTCACCTTGTGAACCATTTTTGATGTAATCACGTATTTTTCTGAATGTTCTGAAAAGTAATTTCTTATCCTTTTCCTCTTTTGTTCTTCGAGGAATAAAGATGTTATCATCACTTTCTTTCAATATGTCCATAAATTTCACCATAGTACTAATTGTCCATTGAAATTAGGTATCATATCCATTATTTGGTCTTCTGTATAATTTTTCATTAACGGTGTACCCCACAAAATTATTATGCCTCCAACTTCTAAGTCTGGTGGTAATTCATTAATATTGGAATTCGTAAGATCTAAATCCTCCTTAATTTTGAGACCTTTGGGAAGTGATACAATGTTTTCACAATTTTCTAAATTTAAATTTTTATTTACTGTTAAATTTTCTGGAAGTTTTTCTATTGGTGTCCTTTGGAGATAAATATTTCCTCCAACTTGTAAGTCTGGTGGTAGTTTAGTAATATTGGTATCTCTGATATCTAAAGTTCCTCTTACTTCAAGACCACTAGGAAGTGATATGATGTTTTTACAACTATCTAGATCTAACTTTCCATTAACTGTAAAATTGTCTGGAAGTTTTTCTAAAGGTGTTCCTATACAAAGTAAATTAGTTCCAACTTCTAAATCTAATGGTAATGATTTTATATTTGTTTGAGAAATATCCAAATATACAGTAACTTTCAGACCACTAGGGAGTGATGTGATGTTTTTACAACCTTCTAGATCTAACCTACCATTAACTGTTAAGTTATTTGGAAGTGATTTGAGATTTTTACATCCAAATAACACTAGACTACCATTAACTTGGGTAAGGTTTTTTGGTAAGAATTCTATGAGTGAACCACGTAAATTTAAATCACCTTGTGAACCATTTTTGATGTAATCACGTATTTTTCTGTATGTTCTGAAAAGTAATTTCTTATCCTTTTCCTCTTTTGTTCTTCGAGGAATAAAGATGTTGTCATCACTTTCTTTTAATATATCTAGGAATTTGATCATAGAAATATGTGTCCTTTAACCTTAGGTGTCATTTTCTTTATTTCATTCCATGAAAGATTAGATAGTGGTGTACTTTGTAGAAGAATACTTCCTTCAACTTCTAAGTCTGATGGTAGTTCAGTAATATTGGTATCTCTGAGATCTAAAGTTCCTAGTACTTTTAGACCACTAGGAAGTGATGTGATGTTTTTACAACCGTCTAGATCTAAATCACCATTAACTGTTAAATTATTTGGAAGTGATTTGAGATTAACACATCCAATTAATATTAGATCACCATAAACTTCGGTAAGGTTTTTAGGCAAGAATTCTATGAGTGAACCACGTAAATCTAAATCACCTTGTGAACCATTTTTGATGTAATCACGTATTTTTCTGTATGTTCTAAAAAGTAATTTCTTATCCTTTTCCTTTTTTGTTCTTCGAGGAATAAAGATGTTGTCATCACTTTCTTTTAATATATCCAGGAACTTGATCATAGAAGTATGTCTCCTTTAACCTTAGGTATCATTTTCTTTATTTCATTCCATGAAAGATTAGATAGTGGTGTACTTTGTAGAAGAATACTTCCTTCAACTTCTAAGTCTGATGGGAGTTTAGTTATTTTAGCATTTCTGAGATCTAAACAATATTTTATTTTAAGACCAGTTGGAAGTGATGTGATGTTTTTACACTCTCCTAGATTTAAACTACCATGGACTATTAAATTATTTGGAAGTTTTTCTATCGGTGTACGATTCAAAATTATATTATATCCAACTTCCAAATCTAGTGGTAGTTCAGTAATATTAGTATTTGTGAGCCAAAGAGTGCCTAAAATAAATTCTGAAAAATTATTTTTTACTTTAAGACCACTAGGAAGTGATGTGATTTTTGTACAACCTCCTAAATCTAAACCTCCATTAACTGTTAAATTATTCGGGAGAGATTTGAGATTTACACATTCATTTAACCATAGATTACCATTAACTTGGGTAAGGTTTTTAGGTAAGAATTCTATAGGTGAACCACGTAAATCTAAACCACCTTGTGAACCATTTTTGATGTAATCACGTATTTTTCTGTATGTTCTAAAAAGTAATTTCTTATCCTTTTCCTCTTTTGTTCTTCGAGGAATAAACATGTTATCATCGCTATTAATTTCTGGACCTAAATTTGCATATTCTTTTTTATAATCATCTTCAAAAGGGAAGTCCTCAAAATAGATCTCAGACAATATTTTATTGAACTTAATCATTGAAAATTTTATTTTTTCCGATATTCGTTCAGAAGGTTTACTATTTGTTTTGTTATATCAACATCAATAAAACTATCCGCACTATCCCAAGTACCAGTGTAAGTTCCGTCTCTGTTTACTAAAATGGCTAATGCACGTAATGAACAGTCATCACGATCAGGTACAATTTCTTTTAGTTTTTCCAAAAGTTCATCAGATTTAATAGCACAATAATATATTGTCTGATCTCTAACAAAATATTTGTCTACAAATTGGGAATCATCTTTGAATGTGGTACACCAGGCACAATCTATTTTACCATCACCACATACTCTGTGTGAGAAGTGTTTAAGTGCTTGTGATCTGGACGCTAAATGTTCGTCGGGAGCTATAACATACATATGTTCATTATCAGCAACTATCTCGAAATCAGATTCTAAATCTTTATTGGACAAGTTAGCGCCAGAATTACTAATATCATCAACTTCAGTTCTTAAGTCTTCAAAAGTGCTGAAATTATCGATGTTCTTAGTTATTGCTTTACCGTTATCCAGAAGAACAGCATATTCTTCAATTTTATTCCTCAAGTCGTCCCAATTGGTTACATTTTTATTAATCCATTGTTTAGCCATCCAATCAACAAATTTATATTTGTCAGGGCCTGTGGGGTCAATTTGTTTTAATTTTTCAAAATCTTCTTGACTTAGTTGTCCACTTTTAAGATAAAATTTTGCTAAAGTTGTAGCTTCTGAAATTAATGATATTTTTTTCATAATTTTTACTTATTACTTTATATTAAATATCACATGTTTCAGCATTTTCAAACACTAAACATCAAAATATTCGAAAAAACTACTTAATTTTATCGGAAAACATCATCGAAACAAGTGCCCAAACTATGATAATCGAGATTGAAATGTAAACTAGAGGATTTGAAATACATAATTTGTCTTTCAAAGACATAAGTAACCCTGTCCAACCAATCACAAATATTGTGATCAAAAATGTGTTTTTGAGTTTTGATTTCATATTTTAATCCCACCAGGTTTTAAGTCCTCGACCATCGGTCTTTTCAACGTAACTTTCATAAGAAAGATTATTTTGTTCACTCACCTCAGTACCTTTCAATATTTCACAAAATTCATTCCATTGTTCAATTTCAATTTCATTAGATCTGTAATAAACCTTCGAATTGTGATCCTTTTGTTCTTGAGTTAGATTTGTTTCTACTAGTTCAAATTTCTCATTTTTATCGTCAATTGGAACGAATTCAATATCAGACTCATAACAAGAACCCAATTCTTTTTCAGCCAACTCCAAAAATTTATACTCAGTGTGGTTTTTGAGAATATAACAAGCTCTCCTCATCTGATAAACTTTTTTCATTCTACTGTTATTTTCTTCGTTACCATGTTTTTCTATGTTATCAGCCATGATCCTGAAAAAGGTCTCCATGAAAACCAAAATACCTTGGTAGTCCCACCAGTAAATTTGAGAAAGTGCCTTCCTAAATTTCCAGGCGTTCTTGATAAATCTAACAGAAGATCTGTATTTTTCTTCTATTTTGTAACGTAAACCTTCTAGTTTTAAAAGTAGGCTCCGACTATGAGTATTAAAATTAAAATTGTTATCCATGATATTAGATTAAAGATTTTATTTTTTTCGTATTTTTCGGTAATAATTTCAAGAACAGCTAGGAGACTTCCAATTGACAAAATGAATATCAAAGAAATAAAGCATCCTTTAAGTAGAAAGTGAAATAATTCCATTGTTTTTTTTACAAAGATAGTAAACATTTCAGTTAAATCAAAACTTTTTTCATTGATTGAGAATTATCATACTTGATTAATATTTATAGTTTGTCTTTTTAAGTTTTTTAACTATCTTTTCTCAAACCTCAAATTTTTTTTTATGGATCTAACCTTTGACAATGTCAGTAAGTTAATTTTGGATAATTTTGATATTCATTTAGAAAAAAGTGATGAAAATTGTATTTGTTTACTTATAGATCCAAAAGAAGGTGGAGATTCCGATATTGTTTATTTGGAACTTGCAAAAAAGACCTACAACTCCAAACCAATTGGAATGAACAAATATCTCATAATTGATGGTAGTTTTATGTCAACACACGATATGATTAACAAAAACATTCCACTCACAGATGAAAATTTTTCGATCGTAAAGAACTTTATCCACAAGTTTTACACAGAATTTGTGGAAAAATCAAACTAAACCCCATAATTTTTCCCGGTTTTGTGTGTATCTTTGTGCCACTATGATAAACCCCCTATTCAAAACCGACGATCTGAATACGAGACGTAAACGTATTATCGCTGAGAAGACCCTCGAATGGTGTAAGGCCAATATGGGTACCAGACGAGCTAATCTGGAGTTCGTTGTCAAAAAAGCTGGAACAACGGCCAGACAAAACAAGGAACAAGGTCACTTCAAGTTTTGGTGTAACCAAATGGTTATCTATTCGGATATGTGTCCGTCAGTTCGTTCACTCATTTCCGTTGTAATTCACGAGTACACTCACTTTCTTCAACCCATGGAGCGTGACTATGTTCGTTTACACCATCAGTTCGGGTATTACAAACACCCTTTCGAGATCGAAGCTCGAGCCAACGAGAGACTTTGGTCTAAGTGTTATGCTGATACAATCAAGCCGTACTTACTCGAGTGTGGTTTGTAATATCTTGAGGTTATACGAGGTCTTTGTCTTCCTCATCAAAGAGGTCTAGACCTTTGTAGTCTGAATTATCTTTGTTCATACCGTCGATCAAAGTCACCCAGATCCAAGAAATACAAGTAATTGGTATCATGATCAGAAACCAGAGGATTACATATGTGATCATTTTGTTTTGGAATTTTTCAGTTGTAATAAATATTCTCTAGCTTGTTCTTGTGACCTCATCGAGGTAAGATAAAATCCATTTGGATTTGCTGAAGAAACGATGTAACATCGATATTCCTCTGGCATGAAAATACTGTTGAAAAAATGAAAAGTGTTTTTTTTGTGAACTATTCTACCTGATATTTGATTTCCGAAGTCAAGTTCTTCAACTATCATAACTTGTTTGAAAGATTGAGATGTTCTGAAAATCCAACAATTACTTCGTGAGCATATTCTTCATTTAGAGGCGTTTCAGAATTGGATAATGCTTTCGCAAATTCGGATCCTATATCGTAGTAGTTTCCGAAATTATATGGAATATTTGAGAAATGATTTGAAATTTTCTTACAACTATTTTTAAATGGAACGTAATCATCGTTTTCTGGTTCAAAAAGAATGTCCTTGTTTTTGAAAAGGAATTGTAAACAACCGTAGTAAATTAGAAAGATTGCTTGTCTTTTTGAAATCCAGCTGGCTTCGAATGGTTGTGTTTTTTTCAATTCAATTCTAATTGTTTTCCTTTTTGCCCATTTGCTTGGACTCAGCGCAAAATCAATTGTGACAGTTTCCCACCGGGATCTGAAATAAAAAAAATATCCTAGAAAATACCCCTCAGCTTGAACTGGTGCAAATCCACTAGGTTTGTACAACCATCTAATCATTTGAAAATGTAACTAAAAAGTTTGTAAAGTGACGGTTTATCTCCAGCTGATGAAGGATAATGCCATTCATTAATTTCGTCCTCGTTATCAATAGGTGGAGCGATTATCGTTGTTTTACCCTGGATCCAATCACAGAGTTGTACGAGTGTGTAATTGGCTATAACTTGACCGTTCTGATCCAAGATTTGAAATTGATCTGGATCTAGTTTTTTCAACGTGAGGTTGTCCCCCTCATTGTTGAGTAATGATTGTGTTTTCATTTGATTATTTTTACTTCAGCTTCAGTTTCAATTATAACTCTTGCACCACAAGAAATCAAGGGTTTGATTTCAGTCCCAGAACCACAATAGGTGATTTTACTCGGGCCCAAAATCTCAACCTCATTGCAGTAGGTATTTTTTTTACCTTGTTTAACTGTGATAACTGGTAAATCCGTCCCTTTGGTTTTATTGGAACGAATGTGATGTTGGTTGACGTGGATCTTAGTTTTCAATTTGATAAAGGCATTTTAATAGTTGGGTGACTTTGGTAATTCTCTAAAATAATATCATCTAAAGTGTATTCTGAAATATCATTAACAACCCTGTCAGATATTTTTACTGTTGGTAGTGGGTAAGGTTCTCTTGTCAATTGTTCTTTGATTGGTTCAATATGATTAAGGTATAAATGAACATCCCCTAAATTACCAATTACTTCGTCTGGAACCATATTAACTTGTTTAGCAATCATCATTAATAGTAGAGAATAACTTGCTATATTAAAACTCAACCCCAATCCCGTGTCGACTGAACGTTGGTTCCACATTAAAGAGATTGCTCGGGTTGGAAACTTACTATAATCTATTGGTTCGTCTAATTGATTTTCATATATCATTCTTTCACCTTCAGGTGTATCTAATATAAGTAATTCATGATTAGCATTATGATAACTTATAATTTTACAATCGTTACCTTTATACTTAACCATTAACCCATCTTTCTTTATTCCTTCCTTCTCATCCAACTCTCTTGTATAAACTTGAAATCCATAATGACAAGGTGGAAGAACTTGATTTGGTAAATCTGATGCGTTCCACGCTGACAAGAGTAGCCTGCGACTATCAGGATTTTCTTTGAGTTGTTTAATCAAATCTGATATTTGGTCAATATTGTCATTCCAATTACGCCATTGATGTCCGTAGATTTTTCCGAGATTTCCAAATCTCTTTGCAAATTCTTTATCAGTTTTAATCTTTTCAACAAACTCTTCTTTTGTATAAGGTCTTCCGTCTGGATGTAAATGTTCTTTATTCATAACTTTTTATTTCGTTTTTTAATTGTTCTAAATCAATATGACACTTTTTACTTTTAACTCTATTATTATACCATTCTAACATTTGTAAATTACACTGATGACTGATAATTTCAGGTTCTACATTATTCAAAAACCCTTCAACAATTGAATATTTATGGTCTAGTTGAAATCCATTTTTACCATTTGTCACTCTTTCTAAATTATTAGGATTTATGATATTTTTGTATTTCTTATAAGTTGATTCCGTTAATTTTTTTACCTTCTTTCTATAAATTTGGTAATCAGATAGAAATTCGTCTGGTATTACCCACCCTCTTTCTATTTTTGTTTTCATAACATTATCAATTCTCATTTTAGGGTTTATGTTGGCACTATTATCAACGCCATATTTTTCTTTTAACACATCTTTTATTTTTTCTTTAATTTCTTCTGACTTAAATGGATTATCAACACCATACTTTTTAATCCAAGTGTTTAACGCTTTTTGTTTTATTGCTTGATTATGAAACGAATGTTCAACCCCATACCTCAAAATCATAGTAGATTTCATTTTATTTTTCAATTCAGAGCTTTGTAATGTGTAACCATCATATTTACTATTAACCGTTTCAGTTCTTTTTTTATTTCTCACTATTTTTTCTACTTCGGATAAGTTATCGTATTTTTCTCTGAATTTACTTTTCGTTTGTTCAGAGTTGTTATTACATTTTGCCGAGCAAAACATTCGTGTTAAATCAATTATTGGTTTATTACAGTTTATACATACGTTGATTGATTTTTTTTCTTTTAATACGTATCTAACCCTATCTACCAATTTTGGATTATGTAAATCCAAAAATTTAGTGTTATCAATGATTTCTTGTTCTATTGAACTATCAATTACTCTCAACTTTTGAGATAATATTTTATATTCGTTATTTTTTAACACACAAAGAGTTGATTGGATTTTACTTTTTAGACACATTTTGGTTTCTTTTATAATAAATATATGAGAAACCAAAAAAAGTCATTATTCTTCATTATTTTTTTCCAATCTTTCACACTCTTTCAAGTAAGCTTGATAGGTGTCTCCCGTCCATATATTACAATCGTTTTCCAAGAGATACTCTATTGATGTATCACCCCGTAAGAACCAAAGTAACTCTACCACAATTCCTTTGAAATACATTTTTTTGGTAGTTAAAAGTGGAAATCCGTCTTTCATAGAATGACGGATTTGTCTACCGAATACTGATAGAGTCCCCGTACCTGTTCTGTCTTTCTTTTCAACTCCGTTTTCTAAAATATCTTGGAGTAAATTTTGGTAATCTAAATCTAATTTATTCATTTTCTTTTGTTTTGTATTTCCATTTATACCCACCAGCCGTTTCTTGGTTTCCTTTACAAACTTTACTAATATTGTAAATACCTAAATTTACCTCAGCTTGTTTTATTGATACCCATTCTTTTACTATTTGGCCATCCAAATTAATCTGAACGATAGGTTTTATTTTTTTGTTTCGTAGTTTAGTTTTGTGTTCATCAGAAAAAATTTTACATTTGTTAGATTTTGATATTTTTAAAGAATGTTCTAAAGTTCTTGGTGTTTTAGGTTTTTTTAATTTAATGGACATTTTTTCCTTATATTCGTTTGAATCCCATCTTTCTTTCATTTTGTTTTTAGTTTCTTCAGATAATTTCTTACCGATTTGTCTATTTCTGCATATTTCTTTGTGTTCTAGTGTGTTAAATATTTTACTTAATTTTTCTCTATATTCTTTTGATGCCCATTTTTCTTTCATTTTATTCTTCCATTCATTAGATTTTGGACCAGACACACCTTCACCTCCATCAGTTAAATTCATACCATTCCCATTTGGGTGTCTTACTATATTTGTTTTATGTTTAAAAATTGTTTCAATTTCTAACTGTAATAATTCAGATACATCATTGACTTCTAATAACACCTCTAATTTATGATTATCCCATCCGTATTTTTTTATTGACGAATAAAGTAACCTCTGAGCTTTACACAATAATTTTTCGTAATGTATTTTTCGTTTTTCAATGTCATTAGTTTGACCAATATAAATTTTACCCGAAGGTGATGTTATTTTGTAGATATATCCTTTCATAAAATTCCTTTATAATAAATATCTTCAAGGTAAAAACATTTCTATTGTTTTATCGTTGTATGTTATTGTGATTAGTTTGGTTGGAACATTATGTTCATCACATAATTTATTGCAATAATCAATCTCCATCATATTAGGGGTCAAATCTGCAATCTTCCATCTTTCAAACATATCAAGTTCTCGTTCTTCAATCTTTAATCCCCACCTTTGGGAGAACTCTGTATCTGTTTTACATTTGTTGATGAATTCTTCTTTTGTTAAAGGTCTTCCAGTAACAAAACATGGTTTGGTGTTATCGGATGTATTCATCTCAATAATAACATCCCACCTCGTATCGTCAAAGTTTTCCATTTTATATTTGGAAAATTGATTAAAGGCTTCATCCAATAATTCTTGTTGTTCTTTATTCATCCTCATTGTCTCTTAAATTTTTAAGTTCTTTAATTACATTATTGTTCATATCAGTAACAAAATCTCTTTCTAACATGTTCATCAATGCTTGTTCGGCGTCTAAACCATATTCATTTGTTGCTAATTCAATACACTCATCATCTGATTTGTTATGCCAAAATGATAGATGTTCGAGAAATGCTTTAACATCATCACTAATAATCTGATTCATTTTTTCGTTATTCATTTTTTATATTACTGCTATAACTTTTGTATTTACTTCATTGGTTTTTATTCCCTTTTCTAATACATTTTTGATGAAATTAAGAGCATCATCATAACTATCAAATGTAGTAATATTGGTGTAATCTCCACCATCATAATGTCTTATGGACTCCCAATAAGGTATTCCTAAAAAGGTTTTCCTTTTTTTAATCCAAAAATATGGTGTTTTTTCTTTACCATATTCATTTACGTATACACTTCTAAATATTCTGTAATTGCTCATAAAAAATCAGGTTTTTTGTAATACTCCCACACCTCGTCTAATTGTTTTGGGTCTTTCACCCACATAATCCAATCATCTTTTTTAATTTCTTCCTCCAAAACATCAATGTAAAATGTTTTAGGTGTAAATGG
>Ga0214917_10003285_pt1 | contig 18824 bp, 14 predicted proteins | sample LL_1208_BB_MetaG_FD_177983 | JGI IMG/M metagenome (GOLD analysis project Ga0214917, IMG submission 177983) | Freshwater microbial communities from Lake Lanier, Atlanta, Georgia, United States - LL_1208_BB | ecosystem: Environmental > Aquatic > Freshwater > Lake | place: USA: Georgia | collected...
AAATCGGTGTGGCCCAACTCACCCCGAACGGGGAAACCGCACTCCGTGTGATTCGCCAGTCTCTCGCCGAAAATGGGAAAGGATGGAAAGAGTGGAAGGCAAAATTGGCCGCAGCGTCCCAACCCGACGCCTCCCTCCGCCTTGCGGACCTTTGTCTATCAATGAATCGGTAGGGTTAAATCCCGGTAGGCCACTTGCGATGCATGTGGCAGCCGCTCTTGGCCCCCTAAAACCTGCCCCCGCCCATCCTAGATTCCCGCTTCGCGGTTAGGTTAGCCGCTAAGTATTTACCACGTTGAGGGTGAAGGGTTTCGGCAAAGGTGTGCTGGTTGCGAAGGGGGTGCCAAAATCAGGGTACCCGTCGTCGGACCAGTGAAACGCCTGCATGCGGGGGGAGCGATGGTCAATCGTTTCGTTGGGCAATCCCGGTTCGTATTGCATGTCGCGCGCATGGTAGAGGATGTAGGACTCCGTGCCGTCCGGGGAGGGAAAAAAGCTGCAGTGCCCCGTGCCGTAGACACCGGCCTCCGCCGATTGGCGAAAAACGGGCTGAGCGGACTTTCGCCAATTTTCCGGCTGAAGCGGATCGGTATCGTGGGAACAGGTTAACAAGCCCAGCGCATAATGCGGCGTCCAGCATCCGCTGGCGGAGTAGGCAATATGGATCAAGGATCCGTCTGGACTTTTCAGCGGCTGGGGCCCCTCGTTCACAAAGATGGGATACCGCGGGGAACGGCCATGTTCCGGCGGTGTTTCCCACTTTCGTTCCCATGCAAAGGTGGGTTTCGAAATCAGTACACGTTCCGAGCCGAGCTTCCATGGGGTTTCCATCTTGGCGATATAAATACACTGTGTCTCTTCATGCTTACGTCGGCTTTGCCATCCAGACCACACCATGTAGAGAGCTCCGGCATTCGCAAACACGGAAGCGTCAATCGCCCAGTTGTTCTCAGGATCCGTGCTCACTCTGCCTTTGAGGATAAAGGAGCCCTGCATGGGGTCGTCATTTTCGTTTTCCAGCACATAGATCTGGTGGTTGTCGGTGTCCCCATCGTCTGCGGTAAAATACACATACCACTTCCCTTGGATCCGGTGGATTTCCGGTGCCCAGATGTGTTTGGCATACTGGGGTTGGTCAGGCAGCCAAATCGTCTTGCGGATTGCCGATTTGAGGCTGGTGAGGTCTGGGGTTTGCCACAGATCGATGCGATCCTGAAGCGTGTGCGTGTAAAAGTAGGTATGGCGGTCCCAAAGCGCCCATGGATCCGGGCCCAATTCCAGCAGCGGGTTGAAATAAGAACCATTTTTCATAAAAGGACAAATTGCCCCATGGTTACGGGCCAAGATGCATGACTCATACAAAAAAAACTATCCAGAGATCCAGGATACGAGAAGGATTTAGAATGGAGCTTAACGGGCTCGGATCAGCCGATTGTAGGGCTCACTTTTTCAGTCCAAGATAGGTGCGGTGCATCGTCGCAATGTCGGCAGCGGACAAGGGGGTGGTGTCCAGGCGAATCGCGGCAATGGATCCGGTAAAGGGGGTGTTTCCCCCGCCACGGATCGTACCCACGGAAAAAGGCTGGTTCGCCAACGCAGTCGCGTTCTGGCCGGAGATGTCAGGGATCCTGGTTTCGGTCCGCACCAGGCGACCGTCCGCATAAACGGAAAGGGCGAAAGTGTCCTTTTCTTGGCGAGCCACCGTGAAGGTCACTGTATGCCAGGCGTCATCGTTCAGAGCCCCGGCGGAAATACCCACGTCCACGGGAAGTCCGGCACCCGCCGCAACCGCACCTGTCTTGGTTCCGTCGTTCCAGATACCGATCCCAAAATCCCCGCTATTGAGGCCACCTACTTCAAAGCCCACAATCCCTTTGAAATCATGGAAGGCGTTGAGGTCCGTCGCCGCACCGGCCGGGGGTGTTTTGCTGCGGAAAACAACGGTGATGGAAAACTCGGAGATCCCCGCCCAAGGCCGGTCGGTCTGTTCTAGCGGCGTGGTTAAAAAGTCTTTGCCGCTGAAGACCGCTGTATTAATGACAGCCCCATCCAGGGTGTCCTTACTTAAAAGGGGCGCCGAGCCCTGATAGGTGTCATAAAAGAGCGTCTGTTTTCCCGTGCGCGACTCCCAACTGCTGTTGGCACCGGCCCAGTCCGAGGCAAACCACTCAATCACAGTTCCGCCCTGCAGGGGCGCTGCCACTAGTGATAAAACAGCTAACCAGGTTCGGATACAGCTGAAAAATCCCAGACCCGTGGCTTTTAAGCTTTCTTGCGCTTGTTGAAATAGAAGTTGTTTATTCATGAGAGAAGTTGGTTAAGAAAATCATAATAGGTATCTCATCGTGGGCTTTGTCAATATCCAAGCTTATCCTGCACATATCTAAACAGTCATCGAGCATCCGGTCCGTTGATTTGCGAGCTAGTTGTGCTTACAGCTTGGTTATGATCAACCGCAAGAACCTTCGATTCCCGTTTATATCCACCGAATATCTTCTTTTTTCCATGCCCGCGGGAGCATCGGAAGGATTAATTACCACATAAGATGTGGTGCTAGCAGAGCTGAAATCGAGCGAAGGAGCATCCTGTCCATCCACGGACACGTCTCCTGTCCGCACGTAAGCCACCAATGCCAGCTGCTTGGAATCTGAGGTATCTTGAACGGGTAGTTTGGGCTCTGAAGTGTCGCTTCCGCCGAAGGCGTAGTTGGCTAGGTAGGTCAGCCCGTTTGGCGCGATTGCCAACATCTCTTTGCCTTGGTAGGAGTTGGCAAAAGTCGGGGTTGGACGAATTCCAAGATAGGTGTTGTGCAGAGTGGTGAGATCCGATGCTGCCAAGGGCGTGTCATCCAAACGAAGCGCCGCCACTTCACCTACAAATTTTTCCGCGGAGGCTGATCCGCGAATGGCTCCCAGCGAAAAGGACTCATCGGCAAGAACACCCCGAGTCCCATACGCCAAAAGGGAACTGCGGGTTTGGCTTCCATCCACATAGACGGTTTGGCTGAAAAACCCGCCAGACTCATTCTTCACCACCATGGTGAGGGTATGCCAGTTATTATCGTTGATGTTGCCTGCGGAGGTTCCGTTGTCACCGATCCCCAGGCCCGTGCTCGCGGCCACCGCCCCACTCGCTGAGCCGTCATTGTACAATCCGATGCCAAACTCCCCCTGACCGACTCCACCGAGTTCAAAGCCCAGAACACCTCGTTGATTCCAGAAAGCGTTGATGTCGGTTTGCGTTTGGGCGCCCGGCGCATTGCTCTTGAACACCAGGGAAAGGGAGAACTGATTCAGCCCAGCCCAGGGACGTCCCGCTACAAAGGGTGACGTAAAGAAATCGTTCCCGTCAAAGACTGCGGTGACAACAGGCACGCCAGCAATGGTGCTGGAGCCTTTCTGGGGCGCGGAACCATTGAAAGTATCGTAGAACAGGTACTGGTTGCCAGTGCGCGAGTTCCATGAGTTGTTCGGCCCTGCCCAATCCGAGGCGTAATATTCAAACACGACAGCTGCCTGTGTCTGGATGCTGAAAATGGATAAAAAACAAATTAGTTTAATCCGAGATCTACCACCTACATCTAGCCATCTTGGCGACTGCCAAAATGGTATTTTTTCAGTCATTGAGAGGGAAGGATGATTTGACTTTTTTTGAGTGCCGTTGCCAAAGCCGTGTGGCAAATAAAGAGATCGCACCGAACCCTATCAGCATGGAGGTGGAAGGCTCCGGCACCGCACCAAGATAGGTGTTGTGCAGAGTGGTGAGATCCGATGCTGCCAAGGGCGTGTCATCAAAACGAAGCGCCGCCACTTCACCTACAAATTTTTCCGTGGAGGCTGATCCGCGAATGGTTCCCAGCGAAAAGGACTCATCGGCAAGAACACCCCGAGTCCCATACGCCAAAAGGGAACTGCCGGTTTGGCTTCCATCCACATAGACGGTTTGGCTGAAAAACCCGCCAGACTCATTCTTCACCACCATGGTGAGGGTATGCCAGTTATTATCGTTGATGTTGCCTGCGGAGGTTCCGTTGTCACCGCTTCCCAGCCCTGTGCTCGCGGCCACCGCCCCACTCTGCGAGCCATTGTTATACAAACCGATGGCGAACTCCCCCTGACCGGCTCCACCGAGTTCAAAACCCAGAACACCTCGTTGATTCCAGAAAGCGTTGATGTCGGTTTGCGTTTGGGCGCCCGGCGCATTGCTCTTGAACACCAGGGAAAGGGAGAACTGATTCAGCCCAGCCCAGGGACGTCCCGTTACAAATGGGGACGTAAAGAAATCGTTCCCGTCAAAGACTGCGGTGACAACAGGCACGCCAGCAATGGTGCTGGAGCCTTTCTGGGGCGCGGAACCATTGAAAGTATCGTAGAACAGGTACTGGTTGCCAGTGCGCGAGTTCCATGAGTTGTTCGGCCCTGCCCAATCCGAGGCGTAATATTCAAACACGACAGCTGCCTGTGTTTGGTTAATGAAAATGGATATCAGGCTAAAAAGGGCTATGATCAGAATTCCTTTCTGGCTATAAAAGCATGTGCTTTTGCTGATTAAATGGCTCGTAGTCATATGAATTTCTCCATAATTTAGTTCCTGTTGTAATCTAAACCACCTATGGATATTTGTCCATATCCGAGTTTGTTATATACATACCCGAAACTGTCATTTAAGGTCTTTAGACCGATGAATTTGGGAGTAGCTTACAAAGACCCACGTGTAAGGCTGGTGTGAAAGGGTGGAGCAAAGGGCGAACGATCACGCTTGAGGCCAGCAAGACAATATGATCGAAAAAAACCGTGTCCTATACCTTCTATAAAAAACGAACCGTCTTAGGACGGAAAGATGGAACTGTGCAGGAATCCATCATTTTTCCTGCGGGCGCGGGGGAACGGATGCTTGGGGTACATCGCAAGCCCCATTCTCTGTATGAGGATCACGCTGTGCGCGTGGCGGGCATCAGCACGTTGCCCCCCGGTTATACCGTTCAGAGACGCCACGCGGATGATCATCTAATGCTCTTCACACTTGAGGCAGGACTTCACATGGAGAGCCCGAGAAAATATACATTCAAACTGGGAGACCTCCTGATTGCTCCTCGGGACTCCACCTATCGGTACAAAACCACCTCTTCCTGCAAGTTTCTCTGGTTTCATTTCATGCCTCATCCACATTGGAACCATCTCATCCAGCGGACGATTAGGATCAAGAGGGCCCTGTATATGGAAGAAATTAAAATGCTAGTTCTCGGCCACCTAGCCGAATCCGATCGAAACCAAGTCGACCGGCATTTTTTCTGCGAAGGCTATGAGAACCTGCTGGTCGGCTATCTGGAGCGGGAACTTCGAACCAGTCAATCGGCGTATGAATTTGAAAAAATGCAGCAACTCCACAGCCTTTGGGCCAAAGTAAAGGAAGAGCCGAGCCGGGATTGGACAACCGAAGCCTTATCCCACCTGTCGGGATTCTCCGAGTCGACCCTGCATCGCCTGACTTGGAAATTGCAGCACTCCACCCCCCAGGATATGGTTCGAAAGGCCCGGATGGAACGGGCGGCGGCTCTTCTTTCTCGCGGCGCCCTAATTCAGGACGCAGTGGCCAGTGAAGTCGGCTATGGGAACGCCTTTTCTTTTTCCCGGGCGTTTAAGAAGCATTTTGGGATTAGCCCAAAGCAGTTTCGTGGCCGGCTAAACCCCGCTGGGGTCGCCAAAAAATACCTCGATGGTCCGGGAAACAAGCAGGGGGGCAACCCAAGACCGGAAGAAGATCGGAACCCGGGAAACATGGAGAAAGGAATGCCCTGAGAAAAATGATGACAGTTTAGGGTATGGTCATGGCTGTCTATGGGATGTGCAGTCCGCAGGATTCAGGTATATTTTCTTCCATGGAAATCATCGCCTCCGCATCTCCAATGCGATGACCGCAGGGAACATCAAACCAAACCACCGGATTGACTGAAATTGTACTCCTCCCTTCGTTTGATTTTCTCCAGCCCCCAACAGAAATCGTCAATGTTTTCCGGGATGGGTCGCCTGATTGCCGGACACTTTCGCCAACCGAAATTTTTTGGGGGAAGAGTTGCGGAGAGGGAAAAGTGCCCAAAGGGCTTCACCCTGGTGGAGCTGTTGGTGGTGATCTCGGTCATCGGCCTACTCGCGGTTCTCGGCATTCCCGCCATCAAGACTGCCCGAGACAAGGCGAAGCAGGCCGCCTGCAGTTCCAACCTGAAACAGTTGGGGGTCGCCCTCTCCGCGTATCTGGCGGAAAACAACGGCGTTTTTCCGGGCCACCATACCAGATCCGGGATCATGGTCTGGCCGCACCGTTTGCGGCCCTACCTCGGCAACAACCATGACATTTTCTGGTGTCCTGCCGAGGATCGCAGCGCCCAATGGCCGGTTAGCTATGCCTCCCCTACACCTCACAGCAATCCGCAACTTGCGTCCTATGGCTACTATCAGGGTGAAACCATTTTCCGTCCTGACACCAGGTTCTCCTACGGCTACAACGATTGGGGTACAGGATCAGGGGGCATGGTTACGGGTTTGGGTGCGAGCGTGGACGATCCAGCCATCCCACTGCCTCGCATCACCACCATTGTGAAACCGTCACAAATGTATGCCATCGGCGATACCACCTCGGACGGGTCCTGGGACACGGCGATTGATCCGTACAATGACCGGGAAGCCCCCAAAGGGCGCCATGGCGGAGGAGCCAACATGCTCTTCGTGGATGGGCACGTCGAAAACATCAAGGTTGAGAATTTGCGATCCCAGGAAAGTCAATGGGCCAGCCGGTGGAACCGCACGGGAGAGCCCTGATCGTCCGGCTTAGGCCGATCTCTGGATGAACACGAAAACAAAAATCATGTCCGCCAGCGTAGGGGGGGTCCTGTCTTGGGTTCTACTGGCTGGCTGCGTCCCGCCACTTCGGCAAACCCAGCAACCGCCCTCGTTAGCAGCGACCCCGGCCACCCCGGTTTCGCAAAAGGAGCCCCGCTCGGTCTCTTCTGCGGCCCAGGAAAATCCTGCCCGCGAAAAAGCTCCTAAAGCGCAGGAAGTTTTACGCTCCGGAGAATCCGAGCTCCTCCTCTCCGTTGCCGACGGAATTCAGTTGCGGCATCGAGAAATCTTGGGGTTTTCCTCGGCTCGCCCGATGCAGGTCGGGGTTCTGGACGCCAAAGAGACCGAGGTTTGGCTGGGAGGCAAATACGAAACCATCCGGCGGACCGATCCGGATCAGGTGGCCTGCGAGGGGACCTTGACGACCACCAACGGAACTCAATTCGGCTTCACGGACCTCTGGACCAGCCTGGGGCCGTCCGGGTCGTTCCGCCTACAGCGGACGGTGAAGGTGGTGCATGCGGATCCCCGGGATGTCGGTTTTTCCTCCCGCTTTGGATGCGAAACCGCCGAGACGGCATCCTTGTCGGATTTGATGTTCTTCGCACCGGGCATTTGGTATGGACGGAATGTGGGGGCGCGGGGCATCGGCTCTCCCGAACGTCAGGCCAAGGATACCTATTTCCTGTTCCGGGAATCACGTTGCCCGGCCCCGTTTTTCATGGCGCAGACATCCAGCCAGGGGATCCACGTCACCCTGGCCCAAAACAATCCCGACTCGGTCGTCTCCTTCACCGGCGACGACTTTCTCCCGCTCATCAATGACCTCCGTATCCAGGAAGGAAGCTTTGGCCTTCACAAAGCCCCCTCCCCGGAAATCTTCTACCAATTTCCGGCCTCGGAGGGGGAGCACACCTACATCACCGGCTCCGCCGATGCCTGGGCCCGGCGGTGTCATCCGGTCCAAGAGGGCGTCCAACATGGCTACGACTTGATCCTCCGGCTCGATCGGGATCCGGATTATTTATCGGCCATGCGCAACACCTGGCGGTTTTTTTACGACCATTACAAACCCAAGGTCATTCCCGCCAACTTGGAGGACGCCTACACCCAGAGCATGGACCTCTTGTTTCAACTGGCCGTGCCCCGGGGGCCTCGGGAAGTTCCGGGCATCCCGTTCTGTGTGTATGTGGAGTCGGGTAAGGTGGAGAACCCTAGCTACCAGATGGGCTTTATTGGCATGCAGCACGCCGCGGCCTTTCATCTCTTGCGGCACGGCCGAACCAAGGAACGTCCGGACTATGTCCAACGCGGAACCGAGATCATCCAGTTCTGGGTCGACCACTCCTTCCGGAAGGAATCCGATCGTCTGCCCAGCTCCTGGTATGCTGGCGGTTGGGGGGACAACTGGGAACTGGACAAAAACAAATCGTTTCTCCGCAACGTCGCCGAAGGCACTCATGACATCCTCCGTGCCTATGAATGGGAATCGAAATACGGCACCCCGCATCCGGATTGGCTCGCCTACGGCCAGCGTTTCGGAGACTGGCTGCTGGAAAGCCAATCCGCAGACGGCTCTTGGAATAACCGGTACAGCCTGGAGGGCGCCCCGGTTCTGGATCCAGGCCCGGCCCCATCGGGAACCCTGTTTCCGGTTCCTCTCTTGCTGAAACTTCACGGCCTCACGGGCCAACAGGCCTATCTCGACGCCGCTCTCAAAGCAGGTGAGTTTGGGTACCGGGAATTTTATTTGAAAGGTGTCCACCGGGGCGGAGCGGTCGACAACCCCAATGTGATGGATAAGGAAGCCGCCTTGATGAACTTCCGGTCATTCCTGGCCCTGTACGAAGTGACCAAGGAAGACCGGTGGCTGGAGGCGGCAAAGTCGGCGGCCCTCTTCGGCGAAACCTGGACCTATGTCTGGGACGTTCCCATTCCCCCGGAGTTTTACGAGTTTTATAAAACCTTTTTCCGTCCCGGCTTCCGCTCCACGGGCCTCGGCCTGGTGGCCACTGGACTCAGTTATGCGGACTGGTATGCGGCCCGGCATGCCGGCGACTTTTACCGCCTCTCCCAGATTACCGGGGACGACCACTATCGGCAGGTGGCCGAGATTCTGCTGCACAACACCAAACAGACCATGGACATTCAGGGATCGATTGCGGAAGGCCGTTATGGGCGGCCCGGACTGCAGGTGGAGGGAATGGATCTGGTCATTGTTCGCGGCAAGCATAACAAACTCTGGCTTCCCTTCGTGACCACGACCCATCTTGAGGGAATGACCCAGATGGAGGAACTCCGGGGAAAAACTTCCCCATGACCGGCCACACAAAATTCCTTCCGAGGGGAATGAGGGCAACCGTGGCGTTGGCCGCCTTGTGGATGGGCTTCCTGGGTGCGGCGTGCAGCCGACAAGACCGGCCGGAAATTACCCTCCGCTTCTGGAACGGATTCACCGGGCCGGATGGACGGCCCATGCAGCAACTGGTGAAGGAGTTTAACCGGGAAAACCCCGATATCCGCATCATCATGCAGCGCATGGATTGGTACACGTACTACAACAAACTGTTCGTCGCCGGGATCGGCGGGCGCGCCCCCGAAGTGTTTATCATCCACGCCTCCAACATTCCCCGGTTTATGCAGGCGAATTTTTTGCGGCCCATGGATGATCTCCTAGAAAAAGAGATGGGGCTGGATCCAAAGGACTTCTTTCCTCCGGCCTGGAACGCTGCCGGCGCTGAGGGAAAGCAGTATGGCATTCCCTTGGATGTCAGTATTCACGGGATGTATTACAATAAAGCTCTGTTCCGCAAGGCCGGAATTGTGGATACAGCAGGTCAACCCCGCCCCCCGCGCAACCAAAAGGAGTTTATGGAGGCGTTGCGGAAACTGACCTTGGACCGGGATGGAGATGGGGACATCGACCAGTGGGGATTCGTTTTCACCAATACCCGCAACAATCTCCTCGTTCTCATGGTGCAATTTGGCGGGATGTTTTTTGACCGGGAGAACCGGCAATGCCTGTTGAACAGCGAGGGCAACGTGCGTGCCTTGACCTGGTGCCGGGATCTGATCCACCGGGAAAAATTGGCGCCCTCCCCGGAGAACTTCATCGCCTGGCTTGGTTTCCGTCAGGGGAATGTGGCCATGGCCTTTGAGGGAATCTATATGCTGGCGGATCTCCAGAAACAGACCGACCTGGATTTTGGGGTCGCCCCCATGCCCACGATCGGAGAGCAGCCGGCCACTCTGGCTAGCTCCCACATCGTGTGCCTGCGGCGGGACCTCAAGAATCCGGAACTGCAGGCCGCCAGCCGTTTTGCCCGCTTTCTGACGGATCATTCCCTGGACTGGGCCGCCGCCGGCCAGGTTCCGGCCCGGCTCAGCCTTCTCCAATCAGAGCGCTTCCGCTCGATGGAGGCCCAGGCAACCTTTGCTCAGCAGCTGGACCATGTTTTCTACGAGCCCAACCAGCCGTTCAACAATCAGTTCGATACGGAATTCAATGAGGCCGTGGAAAAGGCGCTGCGGAACAGTGAGACCCCCCAAGCGGCCCTCGATCGTGCGGTGGAAAACACCCAGCGGGCCGTCCAGCGCCACTACGAACTATGGGATCAGGCGAAGAATGCCTCCTCGGAAAAGGGCCTGGGCTTGTGAACACCTGGCAAAAGCAGTGGCCGCGCACCTCGGGCTGGATCTTTGTCGCGCCCTTTCTGATCCTTTTTGCGGCGTTTCTTTTAACCCCCCTGCTCTACGGACTGGCGCTAAGTTTTTTCAGCTGGGAAATGCTCTCCCCCGCCCCGGCCCATTGGATCGGATGGGGCAATTTCCATGAGGCCCTGCACAGCGACCGGTTTTGGGCCTCCACCCTCGCCACCGCCCGCTTTGTCCTCATGGCCACCCCGGCCACGGTCGGCCTCTCCCTGGCCTTGGCCTTGGGAATCAACACCATTCAGGCTCGGCGGCAGGCTTTTTACCGGGCTTCGTATTTCCTGCCGGGCCTTCTGTCCATCAGCGTGGCCGGGTTGCTGTGGACCTGGTTTTACAACGGGGAATTCGGGCTTTTTAATGCCTACCTCGAAAAGGTGGGGATCAAGATCCCGTGGCTGACCAGCACCTCCTGGGCCATGAAATCGATTGTGATCATGAGTTTGTGGTGGTGCCTTGGCGGCGCCACCATCATCTTGCTGGCGGGCCGGCAACAGATCTCACCAAGCCTCTACGAAGCGGCAGCCATCGATGGTGCCGGCCCCGTCCGCTCCTTGTTTCACATCACCCTTCCCCAGATGCGTCCGGTGCTGCTGTTTGTGACCGTGACAAATATCATCGGCAGCTTTCAGGTCTTCGGCCAGACCTACATCATCACCCGGGGAGGGCCGGAAGACAGCACGCGGGTTCTGGTTCAGTATATTTATGAAACCGCCTTCCTCCACTACCGGATGGGATACGGATCCGCCATGTGCTGGCTTCTGTTTGCCTTCATCGCGCTCTTTTCGGTGGTTCAGTTCCTGGCCATGAAGGAGAAGAGGTAGGCCATGATCTGGGAAAACCGTGCGAAAAAGATTTCGTTGGAGGGACTGTTGCTGCTGGGCGCCCTGCTCTTTCTTGCCCCGGTCCTCCTCATGGCCCTCACCTCGTTCAAGCCTGATTCGGAAATCATTCGTTTTACCGGGGTCCTTCCGCACCAATGGACGCTCGACAATTACCGGGAAATTCTTGGGTCTCCGGAGGAAATCCCGCTCTTGCGATGGTTTTTCAACAGTGTTTTCATTTCTTCCAGCGTCACCTTGCTGGTGCTCACGGTGGATGCCCTGGCCGCGTACGGACTGGCCCGCCTTAACCTCCCCGGAAAAAAGCCTTTTATGATCCTGATTCTGGCCATGCTGATGGTGCCTGGGCAGATTATGCTGGTTCCCATGTATTTAATTCTGAATAAGTTAGGCTGGCTGGATAGCCCCCTGTCCTTGATCGTTCCCGCCGGGGCCGGTGTCTTCGGCGTCTTTCTGCTACACCAGTTTTTTGTCGGCATCCCCAAAGATCTCGAAGAGGCGGCGATCCTCGAAGGCTGCAACCGATTCCAGGTTTTTTGGCATGTCATCCTCCCCTTGTCCAAGCCTGCCTTGGCCACTCTGGGCATCTTTACCTTTATGGGGGCCTGGAATGATTTTGTCGGACCCCTGGTGTTTTTGGACAGCGTGGAGAAATACACCATGCCGGTGGGGATTGCCCTTTTTCAAACCTCTTACTATGCGGAGTACGGTATCACCCTGGCGGCCGCCATGCTTTGCACCCTGCCCACCTTGATCGCCTTCCTGCTCTTCCAACGCCAGATTGTTGAGGGAATTTCCATGAGTGGGTTGAAGGAGTGATGAGAGCCCACTGCATCTCGGCGCGGAGATCGTCGCCCCTCTCGCGGCTCCCACGGAGACTGCGAATTCCCGTACCGCCGCGATCTGTCTGGGTTCCCCCGGGTTGCCCTCCGCAGATGAGTCGTTCAAGGTGCTAAAAAATGGCCACTGTAAAAATCGAAAATCTGGTCAAAACCTATCCCGGGGAGCGGGGCCGCCCGGGCAAGACGGTGGTGGACCACGTCAATATCGACATTCGCCACCGCGAATTCATGGTCCTTGTGGGACCCTCCGGGTGCGGCAAAAGCACCACGCTCCGCATGATTGCCGGCCTGGAAGATATCACTTCCGGGGCGATCTATATCGAGGACCGCAAAGTCAACGAGGTCGCCCCCAAGGACCGGGATATCGCCATGGTCTTCCAAAATTACGCCCTCTACCCGCATATGTCCGTGCGGGAAAACCTCGCCTTCGGCATGAAATTGCGGGGATTTCCCCGGGAGGAAATCCACCGCCGGGTTCAGGAGGCTGCCAAAATTCTCGGCCTGCTCGAACCGGACAACCTCCTCGACCGAAAACCCAAGGCCCTTTCGGGCGGGCAACGCCAGAGGGTGGCTCTAGGCCGCGCCATGGTCCGCCAACCCAAGGCCTTCCTCTTCGACGAACCCCTTTCCAATCTCGATGCCAAGATGCGGGTGGAGATGAGGGCGGAAATCACCCGCCTCCATCGCCGGTTGCAAAGCACCATGGTTTACGTCACCCACGACCAGGTTGAAGCCATGACCATGGCGGATCGCATGGTGGTCATGCACCAGGGGCGGGTGCAGCAGATCGCCACCCCGCTGGAAATTTACCGGCATCCCGCCAACCGCTTTGTCGCCGGATTCATCGGGAGTCCCCCCATGAACTTTCTCCATGGGTCGCTGGTCGGGGCCGGAGACCGGCTCGCCTTTTGCGAAAAAACCCCGCCCGGTTCCGCCCCCCCCGTCCAGGTGGTCTTGCCGCCAGAGTCCTCCCGACGCTTCGCCTCGAATCGTGACCGGGAAATCGTGTTGGGGATCCGGCCGGAACACTTGGGGGAAGCCACGGCGGAGGGGCCGGCTGTCTGGGAGGCCGTCGTGGACCTGGTCGAACCCATGGGGGCCGAAACCTTCCTGCATGTCCATACGGGGGGCCATTCGCTCGTGATTCGCAGCTCCGCGGAGGAGAGCGCCCAAGCCCAGGCCGGCGGACGGCGTAGATTCCGCCTGGATCCGGACAAGGCCTGTTTTTTTGACCCGTCCTCCGGCGCAGCCCTCCCCCTCCCGTAGGCGCTCGGCATCTCCTTAGGTAACTACGGGTTTAGTCCTTGGTGATGGAGGAAAGATTCAGTACCTCAGTGTCTCCTTCCATGGCAAAAAGCTAAAACTTAAACTCACCCCACCTGCGACTCTTGTTTCGGCTACCCCACTTTGGGATGTTTTTCTAGCAACACCGACGCTCCGGCCGCGATCGCCGGCATCCTGGGCTGACTCAAATCAAAACCGCTGCCCAAGCCACGGGTAACTGCAAGACCGCACCGCGGAGGGTTGTCGGCCACGAAGCACAAAAGGATGCGTCAGAGGTTTCATCTCTTGCTTTCAAAAACCTAAAGGCGGCAGCCGCCCTTGTTTTCATTTCACTTGGTAGTACCACATCTCCTGGAGCACGGGCAGGATCACCGTGGTCATGGCGGCATAGCCGGCGAGGGTTAGATGTAAATTGTCGCTGAGGAACATGCCGGGAATGGCGGTGTCGTTCGTATCCACCAACACCGGATTGCAATCCACGTAGCGGGCGCGGGGCTGGGTGGCGATCCAGTCCTTCATCTGGTTGTTCACCTCATTGACATTGGGGATTTGTCCGGAGGTTTTTCTGGTCGGTGCCTTTTGGATAGCGAGGTAAATGGCGGGCGCATCCGGATTCCGGGCCCAAAAACCCTGGAAGAAGGCAATCGTGTTCGCAACGATCGTGGCAGTGGGGGTGCCGGCCCCAACATCGTTGCTGCCACAATAGTAGATCAGGGCCGAGTTGGTCTGGGATACGACCCGGCTTGCCCAGTAGCCTGTGCTGGAGTTCGAGAGCCATTGGGGGGTGGTGGACCCGGCAAACCCCTTGTTGAGCACAGGGACGGGGGCCAGGTCGGTGGCGATGTTGGTCCAGTACGCCATGATGCTGCTTCCCACCACCAGGACCGAGTTCGTGGGTTGAGCGACGACCGCCCGAAGGAAACCTTTGGAACCCGCCGATATCGGTTGGGGCGATCGGACCGTCACCCGTACACCCTCGTTTCCACTCACCGGATTGGTGGCCGTCGCCACGGGTCCGTTGCTTACGGTCTCGGGAATCCATCCTCCGGGAAGGAGATTGCTGGAATACTCGGCCCGGACGGAAACGCTGTTGTCGTTGGTCCGCCGAAGATAAGTGTACGTGAGATATCCGTTGCTTGGGGAGAGAACCGGCTGAATCTGCGTGGCCGTGGCGGCGCTGGCCGGATTAGCCAGGAACCCGTACTCCACCAGATTGTTCATGCCGTTTCCATCCGGATCCGCGCCGAGGGCCGCCGCGGCCCCCGAAATTCCCCGGGCGGAGGTCCAGCGACTAAAGGTGGGCGGCTGAACCGAGATCGTCAGACTGGCCGAGCCGGTTCCATACGAATTCACGGCCGAAAGGGTCACGCTGTAGGTGCCGACGGCAGAGGGTCGGCCCGTGATCAGGCCCGTGCCGGCATCCAGGCTCAACCCGGCGGGCAGATTGGCAGCGCTGTGGGACGTGGGACTGTTGTCGGCGACAATCTGGTATTGGAAGGGGAAACCGGCAACCCCGCTCGCGGTGGATGAACTGGTGATCACCGGGATGGGAGCCGTCACCGTCAGGTTCAGCGTTGCGGTCCCAGTTCCGTTGGCGTTGCTGGCGGAGAGGGTGACACTGTAGGGTCCAGCGGCGGCAGTGGGGATGCCTGTAATCTGTCCGGTGGTAGGATCGATTTCCAAGCCGGCAGGAAGTCCGCTGGCGTCAAAGGAGGTAGGGGAGCCGTCGGCGGTGATTTGATAGGAAAAGAACGAGCCGCCGCTGGCCGTGGCGGTCAAGGCGCTGGTGATCCAAGGTATCGTCGTGGATGAGGGAATGATACTGATCGACATGGCATTCAGGTAGCCGTAGGTCCCCTGCTCCCGGGTGATGTTCACGCTGACGGTGCCATCGGCAGCGGGAAAAACCTGGGTGCTTGCAAGGGAGCGATTGTAAGGGATGCCCGGCCCGCCCACATCCGGGCCGCTGTTGGTCTGGACGACTTCGTTGGTGGTGGCGCCGATGACCCGGTATCGGGTGGCCCGCACCTCGTTGGTGGAGCGGCTCCCGAACAACTCCAACTGATAGGAACGGTTGGCCTGGAGATTTCCTAAAACGAACCGGGCTGGGTTTGCGGTATCCAGGTAAATCCCGTCCTGAGAGGCGGTCGCCTCGCTCAAAGGGGTGCCATTGGGGCCGAAGGAGACACCCCAGCCTCCCCCCGCCCCTCTCCCGCTGCTGGTCCAGGTCAGGGTAATGTTGGAGGTCTGACCATCGGAGGAGACCAGGTTCGTCAGGCTGCTCACCGGGCCGTTGTTCGCGCCGGACGAGTTGTTCCAGAAGATTCCGTTGGCCGAAGGGGTGGTCGTCGCACTACCGATATCGACCAGATAGGTAGTGTACCCTGCGGGAAAGATCTCCACCTGCATCAGGTTCAGGTAGCCGAAAGAGTTGGCCGCGTTGGTGGCCGCAAAATCAGCGGGGAAATTGCTGTCGCTCCGGCCGAGCCAGGTGAGCAGGATGGTTCCGTCAGCCGCCGGCGTCACCGCAGGCAGCGTCAGGGTGCGGGCGTCGTTCCCGTCATACTTGTTGGTGTCCGTGCCCACACCACTGCCAGCCCCGATATCCGTGCCGCTGCTTTGCAGCGATCCCCCCACGGTGTTGCTTCCGGCAATCTGGTAGCAGGTGAACCTCGTGTTGGTGGTGTTCCGGCTCCCGAAGAGGGTAAACCGGTAGCGTTTGGCGGTGTCCAAGTTGGTCAAAGTGAAACCCGCCCGATGGGTACTCCCGTTGGTGAGGGTGTGGTTGACAAACCAAAAATCCCCGGTGGCGTTGGGCACCGCCAGTTTTCCCAAATAGCCGTTGGTGGGATTGACGCTGTTGGACTGTCCCGACACCAGTTTTAAACCGCCGGTCTGAAAACCGTTGCCTTCGGTGCGGCTGGCGATCACGTCGCGGAGGGTCCAAGGGAGCGCATTTCCGTCTTGGTCCTGGAACTGGCTGAAAGAAACCGAGGCACCCCCCTGGTCGGCATTGGGCCCGCCCAGCGAATTCCATACGTAGGAGACCGTATCCCCTGCCGCCGTGCCCCGCCCCACGACAATGTCCCGATGGTTGTTGTTGATCACTCCAAGGTAGTCCGTGTGCAGGGCGGTGATTTCAGGTTCGGTCAGAGGCACGCCATCCAAACGAAGCGCCGCCACTTCACCTACAAATTTTTCCGCGGAGGCTGATCCGCGAATGGCTCCCAGCGAAAAGGACTCATCGGCAAGAACACCCCGAGTCCCATACGCCAAAAGGGAACTGCCGGTTTGGCTTCCATCCACATAGACGGTTTGGCTGAAAAACCCGCCGGCCTCATCCTTCACCACCATGGTGAGGGTATGCCAGTTATTATCGTTGATGTTGCCTGCTGAGGTTCCGTTGTCACCGCTTCCCAGCCCTGTGCTCGCGGCCACCGCCCCACTCGCTGAGCCGTCATTGTACAATCCGATGCCAAACTCCCCCTGACCGGCTCCACCGAGTTCAAAACCCAGAACACCTCGTTGATTCCAGAATGCGTTGATGTCGGTTTGCGTTTGGGCACCCGGCGCATTGCTCTTGAACACGAGGGAAAGGGAGAACTCTTTCAGCCCGGCCCAGGGACGCCCACTCTCGAATGGGGACGTGAAAAAATCGTTCCCATCAAATACGGCGGTGGCCACGGTGACCCCGGCAATCGTGCTGGATCCTTTTTGGGGCGCGGAGCCTTCAAAAGTATCATAAAATAAATTTTGTGTGCCGGTTCGTGAGTACCAGGTGTTGTTGGGACCGGCCCAATCCGAGGCGTGAAAGAGCAACAGAGGAGCCGTTGAAACCACCGCCCCATCGATTCCGTTGTGCCTTCCAAAATCAAAGAGCACGGTTTGCTCCTGAGCAACCGCCTCCCAAGAAAGCAGAAGGCAAATCAGCGAAAAACACGCCGGAAAGCTGGAAAAAGCGAAGGGCCCTTCTTTTGCCTTTTTTGCAGGCCTCGCAGGGAGATCCCTCATGGAAGGAAATCCAACGGGGAACTAGGCCCGTCGGCGATGAGTTGCCCAGAGGCCGATCAGTCCGGCAGCAAGAAGGGAGAATCCGGAAGGCTCCGGAACGGCCGTAACTTCCATAAAATTAAGGTAGCCAAAGCTGTTCCCATTCGCGTTGGGGTCGTTGGCCAAACTGGCAGAGGTAGTGGTTCCAAAGAAAGCCAGGGAAATATTGCCTGCGCTCGTGGGGTTGACCCCGCTGATCGTGAGAATATTGGCGTCATTCCCGTCGTACTTACCGGTATCAGGGTTACCCGCTATGCTTCCCGCATCTCCGGAGCCTATGTTTTGGCCAGAGGTCTGGAGAAGCCCGTAGCCCCTGTTGGACCCTTCGAGAAAATAGTGGGTATATCGGGCGCTGGTATTGTGCCGGGATCCGAACAGTTTGAAGGTATAACTCAACGAAGGATCCAGACCGGAGATGGTAAAACCGGCACGTGAGGCGGGCCCCGTCGTGCCCAGGGTGTTGTCAACAAACCAGTAATCCCCAGTGACGTTGGCCACCGCGTATTTGCCTAACAACGAGAAAGAAGGATCCTTTCGGGTGTTCAAGGTGCCGGCAGATGAGAGGCCACCATTCTGAAAACCATTGGCCTGAGTCCAGCTTTGTTGGATACTACCAATCGACCATCCGACCGAGCCGCCAGCCTGATCCTTAAATCCGCTGTAGGTCGGGTTCCCCAAGACCTGGTTGTTGGTACCTGTCCCGATCGAATTCCATGTATACGAGACCGTATCCCCGATCGCCGTTGCGGATCCAACCGCAACGCCGTTGACGGGGAGTGCCCCGGTGATCGTCGACCCATTTGTGTTGTCATGCCGACCAAAATCAAAAAGCACCGTTTGCGCAATACCTGTGGAGGAGGCAATAACCAGGTCGAGCGCAAATATCAGGACAAAGCACTTCGAGAAGACAATGTTACTTAAGTTTTGATTCAATTTCAATCGATGCGACATACTTAATATTAATACCACTTAAGCTGATTTGTCCATATCTGCAGCTATTATTCACATACCCGAAACCGTCATTTCGGTGCGGCCAGCGAACCTCCGCGATTCCAATCAGGAAAACCCAACCCGACGCCTCCCTCCGCCTTGCGGATCTGTGTCTTTCCCAAAACTCTTAACTCAACAATCCGATCCACGCCCTCCACATCACCCGGGCCAACTCCTCCACCGGCTCGGCATGCTCCGAGGTATCCTCCAAGATCCCTGCAACTTCCACTCCCGCCGCCGCCAACTCCTTTCGCGATCCGGCCACCATCTCG
>Ga0214917_10003286_pt1 | contig 18823 bp, 17 predicted proteins | sample LL_1208_BB_MetaG_FD_177983 | JGI IMG/M metagenome (GOLD analysis project Ga0214917, IMG submission 177983) | Freshwater microbial communities from Lake Lanier, Atlanta, Georgia, United States - LL_1208_BB | ecosystem: Environmental > Aquatic > Freshwater > Lake | place: USA: Georgia | collected...
CATGGAGCGATTGGCAGTGGGTCTACCCCAAAAGGCGGCGCCGCTTGCTTGATGTGTTCCACAACCCCCAAGGCAATTTGCTGCTGGCGCAACAAAACTTGGTTGACCATTTGTCCAGCGACATCAAAGATTTGGGCGAGGGTGCTGATGCACGGCCTTTGGTCAGTTACCAACTGGTGTGCCGCTTGGCCGCACAGGCTGCTCGTGAACACATTCACCAAGGCCTATGCCAATTTGAATTGCGCCTAGAACGTCCCTCGCCGCAAGGTTATGGCGAAAGTGACACGGTTTTGCGCAGCCCTGCGATCGCGCTATGAACGGCGACACCTTGGTACGCTGCCTAGAGGTTTTGTGCGGCATCAGCCTGCTTATTCAAGTTGCCGAATATTTGCGCATCGCCCAAAGCAGCGACCCGTCAGGCATTTGGTCTTGGCCGGTTCAACGCGACGACATACCACCCCAACCGGCTTGGGTTAGGCGCTTTTTCGACGCCATGTTTCATCCCATCAGTTACCGTGTGCAACTGTGGGTAAGGGGTTTGGCTGCTATGGTTTTGCTGGTCCATGGGGCCAGCTTAGGCCTGGCCTTGCTCTTGTTTGTGGGAACCCTTTTGCTGCTGGTGCGTTGGCGCGGGGCCTTCAATGGCGGCAGCGATTTCATGACCTTGGTGACCCTCACAGGTATGTTGATCGCCCAAGTGGTGGCGTTGTGGGCGGACAAGGGCTTGGGCTGGGCGGTCGGTTTGTCCTATATCGCCATCCATACCCTGAGCTCCTATTTCGTTTCTGGCTGGATCAAACTGCTGCAACCCGAGTGGCGAAGTGGGCGAGCGCTCACCGTTTTTCTCAATGGTGGCATATATGGCCCCTTGTCCCCAGACAGTATTTTTCGTCGTCCCTTGGTGGCCATGCTGTGCAGTTGGGCGTTCATTTTGTGGGAGGCGGTGTTCCCATTGACCTTACTCAACCCGCACAGTGCATTGCTGTTCATGGTGATTGCCGTCGTGTTTCATTTTTTGGTTTTCTGGTTTTTTGGATTGAATCGCTTTTTTTGGGCTTGGCTGACGAATCTGACCGCCGTGTGGTTCTTTAGCGGCTGGGTCAGCCGGTTTTGGGGGTAAACACCCTTTATTTTTGAATACTTTATAGTATATTTATAGGGTAATTAGGCTTTTTTTTGCTTGGATAGCTAAAGCTCAGGGCCTAGAATGGCGATCCTGTTTCTGGACAGGTACTCTCAGGGACGATTTATGCAATTGATGTGGCTTTCAGGGCCCACTGGAAATGTCAGGACGATATCCATCACCTTTCGTACGGTGTTGATGTCTTTTGTCGTGGCCGCGCTGTTTTTGCTCAGTGCGGGTTTCTTGTTGCATTTTGTCGGTTTCAAAATAGCAGTTGAATACAATCCAGACCTTGCCCGCAGCATCGGCGGTGTCACCACCGAAGCCGAGCAAAAGCGCATGGAGTCGGTCTACCGAGACCACTTGTCCCAGTTGCGCGAATCCATGCACACCACTGTCAAAGAAATTCGCCAACTCGAAACCATGAAAAACCGGTTCATGGAAATGGCTACCCCTTCTGTGGTTCGTGACAAACTCAACCGCAAAGACGAAAACAAGGGCGGCCCTTTCATAGCGCCTCGTCCGTTTTCATCCTTTATTCGTCAGCCTTTGGGCATAGAGTTTGACCAAACTTTGCAAGAGTTTTTGCAAACGCAGGACGCTGTGGCAGAGTTGCACTCCCATTGGGAAAAGCAGTTGGAGTGGCTGCATTCTTTGCCAACAGCCATGCCAGTGCGCGGCGACTTTCGCATCACCAGTGGCTTTGGCATCCGTAATGACCCCTTCACTGGCGGCTTGGCTATGCATGAAGGTTTAGATTTCACCGCCCCCACGGGCACTTTGGTGGTTTCTACTGCCCAAGGTACGGTTACCCGATCTGGTTGGGATCCCGGCTATGGCAACGTCATCGAGGTTCATCACGCAGAAGGTTTCGCCACACGCTATGCCCACCTCAGTAAGCGCATCGCGCAAGTAGGTGATGTGGTCGAGCGTGGCGGCACTTTGGGAGAAGTTGGCAGCACAGGCCGTTCAACCGGTCCCCATTTGCATTACGAAGTATTTAACAAAGACAGGGTTATCAACCCTGCACAAGTCCTGCCCTCAGGTTCTTCAAGCTAACCTACCCCTTACCGGAGCCTTCCATGTTTGAAAAACTGCGCGACAAGCCCTTGGCCAGTTCGCAAGAACGTTTTGAAACCCTTATTGGGCGCACCACCCAAATTTATGGGCGCTTGGTGTTACTCGACAGTGTGCGTATCGATGGCAAGGTCGTGGGCAATATCGAAACCACCAAAGAACACAAAGTGACGGTGGCCATTGGGGCCAGCGGAGAGGTGTCTGGCGATGTGACCGCCCACCGTGTGATGGTGGCGGGTAAGGTGGAAGGCAATATTTACGCCTCTGAGCGTGTCGAATTTCACAAAGATTCAGTGGTTCATGGCGATATCTCTTATGGCTCCATTGCGGTGGAACACGGCGCACGTTTGCTGGGCTTGGTTATTCAAAACCCAGCGGGTGGCAATGCCAGTACCGAAGCCAGTACCGCCATTCGGCAGGCGCAAACCAATAAATAAAGCGCTTTGTTGTCGCCCGATCACTTCGATCAGATGTACAACAATCGGGCACGCGTGCCCGATTTCGCTAGCTTTTTCGCCCAATGGGCAGCAGATTCACAAGCTGCACGTGCTTTATTGGATGGATTAACCGATATTGCCTACGGTGCGGGTCCTAGCGAGAACCTCGATATTTTCCCGGCTGCTCAAGCCAATGCGCCTGTGTTGGTGTTTATCCATGGTGGTTATTGGCGTTCTTTGGACAAATCAGACCATTCCTTCGTAGCCCCAGCGTCTGTGAGCCAAGGCGTGTGTGTGGTGGTGCCCAATTACGCGCTTTGCCCTGCAGTGACCCTTTCTGACATCGTCATGCAAATGGTCAAGGCGCTGGCTTGGGTGTGGCGCTGTATCGACCGATGGGGAGGAGATCCCTCCCGCATTCACATCGCAGGTCACAGCGCAGGTGGGCATTTGGCCGCCATGATGATGGCTTGCCAATGGGCTCGGTACCAGACTGATTTACCGCCGGATTTGGTGAAAAGCGTGTTGTCGATTTCGGGTCTTTACGAGTTAGACAGCGTGATGCGTTCGCCCATGTTGCAGTCCTCTTTGCACCTGACCGAGTCTGAGGTACTGCGTTGCAGTCCAGCTTGGATGCCGGCTCCTGCCTCTGGCAGTTTGATCAGTGTGGCGGGGGCGCTGGAGAGCGATGCATTCATTCGCCATAACCACTTGATTCAAGAGGCATGGGGACATGAACGTGTGCCCTTGGTGGAGGATTTGCAAGGCTTGCATCACTTCAGCATCGTCAATGAATTGGCCAAGCCTGGCTCGCATTTGCATGGCTTGTTGATGCAGCAACTTCGCGCCTGACCTACGTCCCTGCGATTTGCCGTCATTGCGAAGCCCGTAGGGCTGAAGTAATCCCTCTCTCGGCGCATGTCGCAGGCTCGGCCTCGCCTCCATGCTTACACAACGTCGGCTACGGCCGACCTGCAACACACGCCGACTCAGATTGATCGTCAATCACGCTCCAATCCAGCTGTCTAGCTTTGCAAGTAGCCGTCACTGGGACGCCCTAGGTTTCAGAAAATTTTCGTCTCTTTGCTTCGTCGCTATGCTCCTCGCAATGACAGGAGATCAGCGCGGCAGCTTCACCAAGCCAGCCGCCAAGGCGGTACCAGTCAAGATCATGGCAGCGCACAGGATCACCCAAGTCGTGATGACCTCGTTCAAGAAAACAATGCCGATGATGTTGGCAGACAGCGGGATCAAATAGGTCACGGTCATGGTGCGAGCCGCGCCCACTTTGGCGATCAAGCGGAAATAGAGCACATAGGCCAGACCGGTACACACCACGCCAATCATCAGCAAGCTCCACCAAGCGTTGTCGCTTGGCCACTGGTCAGGCCAAAACCAAATGCCTGGCAAAGCCAACACCAAGCTCGCCCCCAGTTGACTGCCCGCAGCGATGGTCATGGTGGGCACATCGCTCAAAAACCGTTGCGAGTAATGGGTGCTCAAGCCATAGCAGGTGGTGGCTAACAAGCAAGCCAGCACCGCCCAGCCTGAACCGCCTGCTTTGAAAGACACGCCGCCCGGCATGGTCAAGGCCAACAGGGCCGCACCTGCAAAGCCAATAAGCAAGCCCACGCCACGAGAATTTCCCGGATGTTGCTTGAACCAAATCCAAGCGATCAGTGCGCCAAACAGTGGCGTGGTGGAATTGAGTATGGAAGACAAGCCGGTGGTGATCGACATCACCGCATAGGCATAACAAATAAATGGGATGCCCGAGTTCACCACGCCCATGGGCAAAACACGTTTCCAATGCAGGCCAAGGCTATGGGCTTGGCCTTGCCACAGCAAAAAAGGGAGCAAGGTCAACCACGCCACGCTGACCCTTAACCATGCCGTGGACCAACTGCCAAATTCTTGCGAAGTCATGCGCATGAAGAGAAAGGATGAGCCCCAAATCACACCTAGCAGCACAAACTCAGGTAGCCATTGAAGCCACCGCACAGCAACCGTCACAAAAGTGTGCCTTCGCGCTGCAACAAATCCATTTTTCGCCACAAACCACCGGCGTAGCCGGTCAACGCGCCATTGGCACCCACCACGCGGTGGCAGGGCACGATGATGCTTAAGGGGTTACGCCCCACAGCCATGCCAACCGCACGTGCGGCTTGGGCTTGGCCCAAGTGTTGTGCTAACTCGCCATAGGTGGAGTAGCGGCCATAGGGTATTTGCAACAAGGCTCGCCACACGCTTTGCTGAAAATCGCTGCCAATTGCAAGGTCCAAGGGCAAATCAAAGGAACTGCGCTTGCCTGCAAAGTAATCTGTCAATTGGGTTTTGGCCAAGCGTAACCAATGTTGCGATGGGCCCCAAGGCAGGTGACGTAAATCGGGCTTGTGGGCTTGGTCTTCAAACCAAACGCCGCACACCCCCTTGTCGCTTGCCACCAAGGTGAGCGAACCCAAGGGCGAGTTGATTGGCATTTGCCAAACATTGGCTTGAAAGAAGGCTTGAGCAGACGTGGAAAGCATGTGATGTGTGAAAGTCTTGAAGGCCATCATACGATGCTGCGATGTCGGTCTGCGCCAAGACCTGCTTCTACAATACCGCCATGCAAATTGAAGCCTCAGTATTCAAGGCCTATGACATTCGCGGTGTGGTGCCTTCATCGCTAAACCCCTCGGTCGCACTCGCACTTGGGCGTGCTTTTGGCACACAAGCTTTGGCCCAAGGTGAACACGCCGTGGCTGTGGGCCGTGATGGTCGTTTGAGCGGCCCTGACTTAGCGCAGGCGCTGATACAGGGCTTGGTAGATGCCGGTATAGAAGTCATCGATGTGGGCATGGTCACCACGCCACAACTTTATTTCGCCGCCAACACCTTGTGCAATAGCGGCATTCAAATCACTGGTAGCCACAACCCCAAGGACTACAACGGTTTCAAAATGGTGATGGCTGGCAGGGCGATTTACGGTGACGAGATTCAAGGCCTACGTCAGATGATGCAGCACGAAACTTGGGTGTTGAAAACAAGCGGCAGTGTCAAACAAGTCGGCGTGGACCAAGCCTACCTTGAGCGTATCGTTCAAGACATTCATTTAAGCCGTCCCATGCGCATCGTGGTTGACAGCGGCAACGGTATAGCCGGTGCTTCTGCCCCAGCGATTTTTCGCGCCATTGGTTGCGAGGTGATTGAACTCTTCAGCGAGGTGGATGGCAACTTCCCCAACCACCACCCCGACCCCAGCAAGCCCGAAAACCTGCAAGACCTGATCGCTGCTTTGCAAACCACCGGTGCCGAATTGGGCTTGGCTTTCGATGGTGATGGTGACCGTTTAGGCATCGTGACCAAGGATGGACAAACCATCTACCCCGACCGACAAATGATGTTGTTCGCACAAGATGTCTTAAGCCGTGTGCCTGGTGGTTCTATCGTCTATGACGTCAAGTGTTCGCAGCAACTTGCCCCCGCTATTCGCGCCGCAGGCGGTGTGCCTGTGATGTTCAAGACGGGACACTCCCTTATCAAAGCGCAAATGAAAGCCATAGACTCACCGCTGGGTGGCGAGATGAGCGGCCATGTGTTTTTCAAAGAGCGTTGGTACGGCTTTGACGACGGCACCTACGCGGGCTGCCGCTTGCTGGAAATCGTTAGCCGCTCGCCCGACGCCAACGCGGTGTTGCATGCTTTGCCCACCAGCCAGTCCACGCCGGAACTGAACGTGGCTTGTGTCGAGGGTGAGCCGCACCGCGTTACCGCCGAGTTGATGAAGCTTGCACACACCCAAGGCTTGCCATCTTCAGAGCACCAGCCGGTGCTGTGCGACATCGACGGAGTTCGCATCGACTGGGCTGATGGTTTTGGCTTGGTTCGCGCCTCCAACACCACGCCGGTGTTGGTGCTTCGTTTTGAGGGCCAAACCCCGCAAGCCTTGGCGCGTATTCAAGGCGACATGATGGCCCTGCTGCGCCAAGTCAAACCCGATGCGCAGGTGCAAGAGGCAGCGCATTGAGGGTATTGCTGGTCAAGCTGTCCTCGTTGGGCGATGTGGTGCACAGCTTGCCAGCAGCCATGGATCTGCAAGCCCAAGTCCCTGATGTGCAGATCGACTGGGTGGTTGAACCTGCATTCGCGCCTTTGCTCAAGCTGTGTCCTGCTGTCAAGCGCATCATCCCTTGCAATTTGCGTCAATGGCGCAAAAGCTTTTGGCAAGCCGACACCCGACGCGCATGGCACGCTTTCAAGCACGACCTGCAAGCCACCGACTATGACGCGGTGATTGATTTGCAGGGTCTCACCAAATCCGCACTGATCTCCCAACTGGCCAGACTGACGTCTAACGGTAAGCGCTACGCCATGGCCAACCGCACCAAGGGCTCGGGCTATGAAGCGCCCACACGCTGGGTGGCTGATGTAGCGATTCGATGCGAGTGGCACAGCCATGCCTTGGACCGTGGCCGCCATGTGTGCGCCCAAGCCTTGGGCTATGCATTGCCCCGACTGGTTCAAGCGGGTTTGCAAGCCACGCCTCACACCGAAGTGCTTGCGCAAACCGTGGCCCTGGTGCATGGCAGTTCCCGTGCAGACAAAGCCTGGCCACTTGCGCATTGGCAGGTTTTGGGTCAAGCCTTGCAAGCGCAAGGCTTTCAATTGGCCTTGCCCCATGCCAACGATGCCGAGTTGCAAACTGCGCAAGCCGTGGCCAGTGCCTGCCCCGGTGCGGTCATTTGGCCGCATTGCGATTTGGTGAAACTCACACAACGCTTGGCGGCTTGTGCAGGGGTGGTTGGCGTGGACAGCGGGGTCAGCCACATCGCGGTGGCGCTGGGTTTGCCACATGTTCAGATTTACAACTTCAATACCGCTTGGCGCACCGGCCCCAAGGGCTGTGCTTGGCAGCAAAGCGTCTTTGCCACACCCACGCCTTCACCAGCAACGGTTTTGTCCGCTTTCGCTGCTTGCATGGCGTCTGAGGCTCAGCAGCCATGACACGTTTCTTGTATTCCTGTTTGATGTGGGCTTTGGCGCCGCTGCTGTGGTTGAAACTGCAGTTTCGCGCACGACGCGAACCGGTTTATGGGCAAGCCATCGCCGAGCGATTTGGCTATTACGGCGAAACTGCACAGACGGGAGCCTTGTGGATTCATGCGGTGTCTTTGGGTGAGACCCGCGCCATCCGCTCCTTGGTCAAGGCCTTGCGCCTTGCCCACCCCGATCTGCGCTTGCTGCTGACCCACGGCACGGCCACTGGGCGCAGTGAAGGCGTCAAACTGCTGCGCAAGGGTGATGTTCAAGCATGGCTGCCGTGGGACACGCCTGCTGCAGTTGGGCGGTTCTTGCGGCATTTTCAACCACGTTTGGGTGTGTTGATCGACACCGAGGTGTGGCCCAACCTGAGTGCCGTCGCTCAGCAACAAGGTATTCCATTGGTGTTGGTCAATGCCCGTTTGAGCGAACGTTCATGGCGCAAAGCTCATCGCTGGTCGGCGCTTGCCAAGCCAGCTTTCAGTGGTTTGAGTGCAGTATGGGCGCAAACCGAGGAAGACGCCAAGCGTTTGCGCAGCCTTGGCGCACCCGTGAATGCGGTCATGGGGAATTTGAAATTCGATGCTGTGCCTGATCCGCAGTTGCTGGCCACGGGGCAAGCTTGGCGCAATGCTTTGACTGTGCGACCTGTGGTGCTGTTGGCCATCTCGCGTGAAGGCGAGGAGGCGATATTCCTTCAGACCTTGCAACAGCACCCTGAGTACCTGCAACAAGCGCAGTGGTGGATCGTGCCGCGGCATCCGCAACGCTTTGAAGAAGTGGCCGACTTGTTGCAAGCCTCGGGCTTGCCATGGCAGCGTCGCAGTCAAGGGTCTGCGCCTCCAGAATCAGGCTTGGTGTTGGGTGACTCTATGGGCGAGATGCCGCTCTACTACAGTGTGGCCAGTGTGGCCTTGCTAGGGGGTAGTTTTGCACCTTTGGGAGGGCAAAACCTCATTGAAGCCTGTGCATGTGGCTGCCCAGTGGTGATGGGGCCGCACACCTTTAATTTCGAGCAAGCTGCTCAGTGGGCCATTGATGCCCAAGCGGGTGTAAGGTGTACCAGTATGGCGACCGCGATGGCTCAGGCGCTGAACATCGCATTAGACAAACCCCTTCAGCACAAGATGGCACAGGCAGCCCAACTGTTTGCCAGCAGCCACCAAGGTGCTGTCGCGCATAGCGTGACAGCCTTGGCACCTTGGTTGGACTAGCCCGAGAAGTTCAGTGAATGGGTCAAGGCTCGAGCAGGTTATTGATACCTTGCAGGTCTTGCAATTGCAAGGTGCCGCTGACTTGGCGCAAGCGCAGACTGCCCATCAGCACGTCGTAGCGGGCTTTGGCCAATTTGGCTTTGGTATCGAACAATTTGCTTTGCGCATCCAACACATTCATATTGATGCGTACACCCACGCTGTAGCCCAGTTTATTGGCTTCAAGCGCTACTTGGCTGGACTCTACCGCTGCTTGCAAGGCTTTGACTTGGCTCACACCCGACATCACGCCAAAAAAGGCGCTGCGCGTGTTTTGCGCGACGGTGCGGGTGGCTGCGTCTAAGTCAGCTTGGGCTTTTTGTGTCAGCGAGAGGGTTTCTCGTACGCGGTTGTCCAGTGCGTTGCCTGTATAGAAAGGCCAAGACAGCACCACCGCACCGGTAGTGAGGTTTGATGTCAGACCGCTGGTGGAAGCAGTCGAGCCATTTGTGTTGTTATTGAAAGTATGGCTAAGCTGCAAATCCATTGTGGGTTTTAAGCCAGCTTTGGCTTTTTGGGTTTCAAGTTCACTGACTTGTAAACCAATCACAGCTTGACGCAAGCTTGGGTTTTTTTCAGCGCTCAGGCTCACCCACTCGTCGACCTGAGAGGGACTCAAGGGGCTGGGTTCTGCTTTGACCGCCATGGATTTGGGCTGGGTACCGGTTTTGCCCACCACTTGGTCGAGGGCCAGTTTCTTAACTTGCAAATCATTTTGTGCAGCGATTTCTTGCGCTGTCACCAAGTCAAAACCAGCTTGCGCTTCGCGGGTGTCGGTGATGGTGGCGGTGCCCACCTCAAAATTGCGTTTGGCTGAGGCCAGTTGCTCTGCGACTGCGGTTTTTTGGGCTTGCACAAAGGTCACGGTGTCTTGCGCGGCCAAGACATCGAAATAGGCTTGGCTGACACGCACCATCAACTCTTGCTCAGCAGCGGCCAGCTGCTCTTGCACCACTTGCATTTGCAAACTGCTTTGTGCCACTTCAGCTTTGTCAGCTGGTCTGTAAAGGGGTTGCGAACCTAAAACGGTGACGGTGTTAGCACCGTAAAACCTGGTGAAGCTAGCATTGGTGGCAGATGTTTTGACCGGATCGTAATTGAAATTATTTTTAGAGATATTGACACTCAAGCTGCCGGTGGGACCGAGTTTGGCTTGGGCTTGCGAGGACCTTAATCGCGTGGCTTCAAACTGCGCTTGCACCGATTGGTAGCTGGCGTCAAAACCACGGGCAGCGTCATAGAGTTCGAGCAAGGTTTGACCATGGGCCACGCCACAAAAGGCCAGAGCCATGGCCGAGACGAGGGGCAGGGGACGAAAAAAACGCATGGTCTTCCTTTGGGGTAAGCGGATCAAAATTGAAAAGCAGGTGCTTGCGCAAAACCGTGTAAACGTGGCAACACCACGTCCCACATCACTTGTGTGTGCACATCGCCGTGGCTGGCGCGGGTATAGCGTGTCGCTTGCATGATAGGTTCTTCGCCGACCACCGCCATCAAGCGCCCACCGGCTTTGAGCAGGTCAAGCAATTCTGTAGGCACCTGCGCGACAGAGCCTGTCAGCACAATGGCATCAAAAGAGGCTTGGGGCAGGTCAGTCGGGACGCCGCTGCTTTGGCGCAATTGGGCGTTGGCAATGCCAGCTTGCTGCAAATGGGTGATTGCGTTTTCCAGCAAATCGGCATGGCACTCTAGGCTGAGCACCGTGGCTGACAAACTGGCCAGCAAGGCGGTAAGGTAGCCACTGCCTGTCCCAATTTCCAAAACGCGGTCGGTAGGCTTTAGCTGCAGGTCTTGTGCCAGCCTTGCCGCCACACGCGGGGCCAGCATGGTTTTGCCATGCAAGAGGGGAATTTCGGTATCGCTGTAGGCCAACTCTTCAAAGTTGCTTGGCACAAACAGGCTTCGGTCCACAAACGACAACTGCTCAAGCACGGCGTGGTCCAGCACATTCCAAGGGCGGATCTGCTGTTCAACCATGTTGAAGCGGGCAAGTTCTGTGTTCATAGCGATTTGTTGTAACAGTTCATTGCGTAAATTTTAACCAGCACGGCTGTTCGCATTGTCAGGGCTCACGCCCCACAGGCGTTTGAGCCATTGCGTCAGATCATCCAGATAACAGTAGACCACCGGCACCACCACCAAGGTCAGCAACGATGAAGTGATGACGCCACCAATCACCGCTTGCCCCAAAGGCGCACGTTGCTCGGCACCTTCGCTGGTGGACAAGGCCAGGGGCAACATGCCAAACACCATGGCCAAGGTGGTCATGAGAATGGGGCGCAAGCGCACCTTGGCGGCCATCAGCAAAGCTTCACTGCGACCCATGGGTGCTTCGTGTGTGCCATCGCCGTTGTCCAAGCCTTCTCTGGCGCGAATGGCAAAGTCCAGCAACAAAATCGCATTCTTGGTGACCAAGCCCATGAGCATGATCACACCAATCACAGAAAACAGCGACAAGGTAGATTGAAACAACATCAACGCCAAGACCACGCCAATCAGGGTGAGCGGCAGCGAGGTCATCAAAGCCAGCGGCTGCACAAAGCTTTTGAACTGGCTGGCCAAAATCATGTAAATGAAAATAATCGCCATCACCAGCGCAGAGAGCGCGTAAGCAAATGACTCTTTCATGTTTTTGGTGGAGCCACCAAATTGGTAGCGGTAACCATCGGGCAAGGTCATGGCTGCCATGATGGTTTGGATTTCTTTGGACACGTCGCCGCTGGCACGGCCATAGGCATTGCCGCTGAAAGACACTTCGCGGGACAACTCGCGCCGGTTGATTTGGTTGGGACCCACCCCTTCGCTGACTTTTGCGACTTGGTTGAGTTTCACGGTACGCGTGCTGCCGTCCGCTGCTGGGGGCAAGTTGAAAGGTAGGCGCTCTAAATCTTGGGGTGCAGTTCGAGCGTCGGGCGAGAGACGCACCAACACATCGTAGGTTTGGTCATTGCTGGCTCGCCATACGCCAATGTTTTGACCGGCCACCAAGGTGCGCAATTGGTTGGCAATGCTGCTGGCATTCATGCCAAAGTCCGAAGCGGCTTCGTTCTTGATGGCGATGTCGATGGTGGGCTTGTTGGGCTTCACACTGGACTCGACATCGACAAAGCCATTGACGTTTTGCAGTTTGGCCATGACCTGAGCGGCCAAACGCTCCAATTCGGCTTGGTCGGGACCGAGCAAATAAAACTCGATTTGTTTGGCACCACTCACGCTGTCAAGTTGCCCCACATGGGTGACGGTGATGCCGGTCAGCTGCGTCAAGCGCTGACGCACATCCGGCGTGATGCTGTTGAGGTTGCGCTCCCGTAAACCACGGTCAACCAAACGGAAATACACATTCGCATAGATTTTGCCGTTGGCGTTACCGGTATTGATGGTGGTCAAGGTGTAGCGCACTTCTGGAAAACTGCGCAACAATTTTTCTACTTCTTGGGCTTTGCGCTCTGTCACTTGTAAGGACGAGCCCACTGGCACATAAAACGTCACTGTGGCTTCAGAGTAATCGGCTTTGGGCACGAACTCCGTGCCCAAGAGTGGCACCATGAAAATGCTGCCGATGAAAATACCCAGCGCAGCCACAACAGTTTTTAATTTGTGCTGCAAGGCCCAAGCCAGCAGGTGCTGGTAGACGCCGCTCAAACGGTCTGTGGTGCTCTCAAACCATCCTGTGACACGGCCAATCGACTTGTCATACCAGTTACGCGGCTTGGTGGCTTGGCCGTGGACATGGATGCTGGGGTCGTGCCACACACTGGAGAGCATGGGGTCTAGGGTGAAGCTGACAAACATGGATATCACCACAGCCACCACAATGGTCAAACCAAACTCGTGGAAGAACTTGCCAATCACACCTTCCATGAAGCCGATGGGTAAAAACACTGCCACGATAGAGAAGGTCGTGGCCAGCACCGCCAAGCCAATTTCTTTGGTGCCCTCCATGGACGCGGTGAACGCGTTTTTGCCCATTTGCACATGTCGAACAATGTTTTCACGCACCACGATGGCGTCGTCAATCAGCAAGCCAATGCACAGAGACAGCGCCATGAGGGTCATCATGTTGACGGTAAAGCCAAACAGGCTCATGAACAAGAAAGTGCCAATCACCGCAATGGGCAAAGCCAGCCCAGTGATGATGGTTGAGCGCCAAGAATTCAAGAATAAAAACACAATCAATACCGTCAGCAAAGCACCTTCAACAAGGGTTTTGCGCACGTTGTTGACCGCCACACGAATAGGCCGTGAACTGTCAAAAATTGGCTCTAGGCGAACACCTGGGGGCAGTTGTTTGCGCATGGACTCCATGGTGTCAATCAAGCCGTTCACCACTTCGATGGTGTTCTCGTCTTGGGCTTTGACCACCGACAACAACAGGGTTCGCTGGCCGTTGTAAAGCGCCATGTTCTCCAACTCTTGCGCACCGTCATTGACCTTGGCCACCTGCGACAAGCGCACATAGGTGCCACCTTTGCGTGCCACGATGATGTTGCCAAAGTCCTCGGGGCGCTTCATGCGCGCTTGCACCTGCACCACGCGGTCTTGCTGGATCGAGCGAATCGAGCCCACCGGCAGGTCTTGGTTCTCGTTACTGACGGCAGCCACCACTTGATCAGCGGTCACACCCAAGGCTTCCATGGCTTGGGGGTTCAGGTACAGGTTGATCTCGCGTTTGGTGCCACCCACCAAGGCCACAGAGCCCACACCGCGAACGTTTTCAAGTCGCTTTTTAAAGACTTGATCGGCCCAGTTGGTCAACTCCACATTGCTCAAGGCTTGGCTCAAGCCCGTGGCTTTGTCGTCGGGCAACACCGCCACCGACCAAATCGGACGACTGGTGGGGTCAAAGCGCAGGATGCGCGACTCTTTCACATCAGTGCGCAAAAACGGGTGAACATTCGAGACTTTTTCGCGTACGTCGTCAGCGGCTTTGCGGCCATTGACATACAGCTGAAACTCAATCACCACCACCGATAAGCCTTCGTAGCTGCGTGAGGTGAGGGCGCTGATACCGGCAATCGAGTTGACTGCTTCTTCGATTTTTTTGCTCACCTCGCTTTCGATGATTTCGGGCGAGGCACCTGGGTATTCGGTGGTGATGACCACCACTGGCAAATCGATGTTGGGGAACTGGTCAATCTTGAGTCGCTGGTAGCTAAAGAGGCCCAGCACCACCAAGGCGAGCATCATCATGGTGGCAAACACCGGGTTTCGCAAACTGACTTGGGTGAACCACATGGCTTAGGGCTTGCTCATCGGTGTTGCGGTGGACGCTGCGGAAGGCATGCTGCCTAAGCGAACAGCCAAGCCTTCACGCAAGGAACCCGCTGTGCCGCGCAACACCACGCTGTTACTGGGCACGCCGCTGACTTCTACCCAAATGGTGTTGTCGGTTTGGCCCAGTAACTGACCCCGCAAACCGGTTTTCACGACATGGTGCAACACCTTGTTGTTGGCTATGGTTTGAACATAGGCTTGGGGTTTGTCGGTGCGCACAGCGTCCAGCGGAACAGCGACGACTTGACGCTGACCGAGTGCGAGTTGGCCTTGGCCGTACAAGCCTTGGCGCAAGCCGCTCACGCTGTCCAAGCGCAAATACACCAGCACACTGCGGCTACCGGTTTGTACATTGGGATTGATACGTTGAACTTTGGCCGTGACAGCTTGCTCGCGGCCTTCCAGTTGCAGCGTGGCTTGCTGACCCACACGCACATCGATGGAGTCGGCAGGGCTCATGGTGGCTTCAAGTTCCAAGCTGTTGAGGTCGACCACTTCCAGCAGACGCACATCGACGGACACTCGCTCGCCGGGTTGTGCCAACCGTGCCGACACCTGCCCCGAAATAGGCGAGGTAAGCACCGCGTCTTCCAATACCTTGCGCGCCACATCTGCGCCAGACAAAGCCGCCTTGAAAGTGGCTTCTGCGCCGGTCAAGCTGGAGAAAGAGGTTTCCAGCGCGGTCACCGAAATAAACCCTTTGTCGACCAGCGATTTGTTGTTGTCGTACTGGCGCTTGGCAATATCGACCTGCGCTTTGGCAGCATCTGCTTGTTGCTCGGCTTGGCGCAGCTTGCGTTGGTATTCGGTGGGGTCGATGCGAGCTACCACTTGACCGGCTTTGACGTAATCGCCCTCGCGCAAACTCAGTTGGGTGATCTCACCTGCGACCCGCGACTTGATGACCACGGTGTTGATGGCTTTGAGATTGCCAGAGATGGGCAGGTTTTGAACCAAGCGCTGTTCGGTGGCAAGCAAAGTGTCGCTGGCAGGAATCTCAAAAACTGGCGCGGCTGCTGGGGCGACAGCGGCAGGCGGTGTGGCTTTGCTGGCGTCTTGCTTGGGCGCAGCAGAGCGCACATACCAAGCTCCACCGCCCAACATGGCTGCAGACAACAGCGCAACGCCCCCCCAGCCTTTGATTTTGAAATACATCTGCGCTTGCTCCGATAAAAAGGTCTACCTAACTCTGACGCCAACCCTGCACCATCAGGTGTACATGGTTGCGCAAGAATGCTTCAGGATTAAGTGAATTGAGTGAGGCGTTGCAGGCCAAAGAATGTTTCCACATGTTTACATACAAGATGGCGCTGACCAAACTGTGAACCGCCAAATCGGTGTTGAAAGCCACAAACTCACCGCTGTTAATCCCGCGTTGCAAGATGCGCTTGAACAATTCGTTGCCAGGGCGAATCACCTCTTGGTCATAAAACTTAACCACCTCTGGAAAATTGTGCGCCTCGCTCATGACCAATTTGGTAATGCCGCTGGCGTCGGTGGATCCAATGCGTTGCCACCACGACACCATGGCGTACTCCAGCATGTCGGGGGTAGAGCCCACAAATTCCTCGAATTCTTGGTTCCAAGCGGGAAAATGGTCGGCCAAATTGGCGCGTATCACTGCTTTGAACAGGTCTTCCTTGCTGGAAAAATAAAGAAACAAAGTGCCTTTGGACACCCCAGCGCTGGCAGCCACATCTTCCACCTTGGTGGCTGAAAAACCTTTGTTTACAAACAGACTGAGCGCTGCGTCAAGCAACTCGCCGGGGCGAGCCTCTTTGCGGCGTTCGCGTTTATGACCGCTTTGCGTATCGCTGGAAAATGTGGTGGTTTGCATATTAATGACTGACTGGTTAGTAATGTAACCGACCCAGCCATTCATGTAAAACCCTCTTTGTGTGTTGAAGTCCTGTTGACGATGGCAGGTAGTCGGTGTCCCAGCGTATGGGCGGTTGGGTATAGCCCATGGGGGCGGGTATCACCTCGAAGCCTGCCGCTTCAAACTGCTCTAAGCTGCGCTGCATATGCCAGTCGTGGGTGACCAACGCAATGCGCTGAATACCTTTGGCGGACAAAATGGCATAAGAACGCAAAGCGTTTTCGCGGGTGTCCCGTGACGCTTCGTCGGCCAAGAAGAACCTCAAACCAAAATCTCGCTGCAGCACATTGGCTGCCACTTGCGCCTCGGACTGGACTTGTCCTGAGGGCGCAGCCCACCCCTTGCCACCGCTATACACCAGTGGCAAGTCATGAAGGGTTGTCAAATACCGGCCATAAACCAAGCGTTGGTAAGCAGCAGCGCTGAGCGTTGCTTGGCCATACTCAGGTGCATACAGTTCTACGCCGCCACCCAGCACCACGATCGCTTGGGTTTGTTTCAAGGCTTGGACGGAAAGTGGCGGGTAACTGCGCAGCAAAAGTTGATTTAAAGCGTAGGCAGTGGCGTTGCAACTGAGCACCCACAACACCACAGCACCTATGACACACAAAGCTTTACCCCAACGCCTAGAGAAACGCATCAACACCACCCCCGCCAATACCAGCAGCAAAAGGCTGGCTGGTGGCAAAAGCAGGGTGGAAATCAGGGGTTTGAAAGGGCCAATCCAAGTCAGCATAGGCAATAAGCAAGGTCAATGCCCTGAGTTTCCCATAGGTATCAGGAGTGGCTAAGATGCTCAGCATGGCAAACGCAAGCATCACATTGGGTGGCGGCTGTTTCTGGTGTACAGAGGCGGTGTTTGTGCGTGTGCGTGGGGTGTTGGATGTGGAGTCGGGCTACAGCAATGGTTTGTCACCTGCGCGGCCCTCCTATGAACAAGTCTGTACAGGACGCACCGGTTTTAATGAAGTGGTGCGTTTGCAGTACGACGACAGCGTCATCACTTTGCGCGACATCTTGGACATCTTTTTCGAGATCCACGATCCGACCAGCCTGAACCGCCAAGGCAACGATGTGGGTACACAGTACCGCAGTGGTATTTACGTATCCAATGATGAAGACCACATGGCGGCTTTGCAGTTCATCTCTGAGGTAACCAGCTTGGGCGAGTTTGACAGCCCCATCGTCACCGAGGTCTTGACATTACTGCATTACTGGCCCGCCGAGGACTACCACCAAGATTACTTCCAGCACAACCCCCACCAAGGCTATTGCACCTTTGTGGTCGCACCCAAGGTGAAAAAACTGCAGCAGCACTTTGTGCAGTGGCTTAAACCTTAAATGAAGACCCTGAATTAAGGCGCCAAACGCTCTTTGGTCCACGTGTCATCCTGCAGGCGGTAGCTGAGTCGGTCATGCAAACGGGCCACACCGCCTTGCCAAAACTCCCAGCGATCAGGCGTGAGTCTGTAGCCTCCCCAGTGCGGGGGACGCGGCGGCTTCATGCCAAATTTCGCCATGTAGCTGGCGGCTTGGGTGACCAACTGGGTACGTGAGGTAATCACTTGGCTTTGCGGACTGGCCCAAGCGCCTATGCGTGAATCCAGCGGACGGCTGTGAAAGTAGGCGTCACTTTCTTCAGCGCTTACTTTGCTGACACGGCCCTCGATACGCACCACACGCTCGAGCTCTACCCAGTGAAATTGCAGCGATGCAAAGGGGTTACCTGCCAATTCATGGCCTTTGCGGCTGTCGTAATTGGTATACCAAACCAGCCCGTGGTCGTCATAGCCTTTGATGAGCACCACGCGGGTGCTGGGGCGCATATCGCTTCCCACAGTGGCCAAAGTCATGGCGTTGGGTTCAGGCACCTCGGCTTGCAAGGCTTCATGCAACCATTGCTCGAACTGGCGCATAGGGTGGTTTTGGGCGTTTTCTTCCAACAGCTCGGCGCTTTGGTAGCTCTTGCGCATGTCAGCCAGCGAAATTTTGGTCATCACCCAAGCCCTCTGTTGAAAAGGGGCTTATCTTATTCCTTGACCGCGCCAGTCATGCCTGACACGTAGTGGTCGACAAAGAAAGAGTACAGCACCGCCACGGGAATCGATCCCAGCAAAGCGCCCGCCATGAGCGAGCCCCAGTGGTAGACATCGCCCTCAACCAGTTCGGTGATGACACCCACCGGCACGGTTTTCACCTCGGAGGACGAGATGAAGGTCAGGGCGTAAATGAACTCGTTCCACGACAAGGTGAAGGCAAAAATACCGGCGGATATAAGCCCCGGCACTGACAGGGGAAGAATGATCTTCCACAAAATTTCAAAGCGGGTGGCCCCGTCGATCAAAGCGCATTCTTCCAATTCGAAAGGAATAGAGCGGAAGTAGCCCATCAGCAACCATGTGCAAAACGGGATGAGGAACGTGGGGTAGGTGAGGATCAGCGCCCAGCGGGTGTCAAACAAGCCCAGCTTGAACACAATGGTGGCCAAGGGGATGAACAAAATCGAGGGCGGCACCAAGTAGGCCAGAAAAATACCCAAACCCACTTGCCGTGAACCTTTGAAGCGCAGGCGCTCAATCGCATAAGCGGCCAGCACCGCGCAAGCCAGGGACACCACGGTAGAGATGACCGAGATGAACACCGTGTTCCACAGCCATTCGGGGTAGGCGGTTTTAAACACCAGTTTGTGGAAATGCTCCAAAGTGGGCTTGATCACCCAAAAAGGGTTGCCGTCACGCGAGAGCAGTTCGTTGTTGGG
>Ga0214917_10003287_pt1 | contig 18821 bp, 20 predicted proteins | sample LL_1208_BB_MetaG_FD_177983 | JGI IMG/M metagenome (GOLD analysis project Ga0214917, IMG submission 177983) | Freshwater microbial communities from Lake Lanier, Atlanta, Georgia, United States - LL_1208_BB | ecosystem: Environmental > Aquatic > Freshwater > Lake | place: USA: Georgia | collected...
CTGATGGCACCCTAGCCGCACTAGAAGAGAAATGGCTTACCGCGGACGCGGGAGTTCCAGTCCTCAACTAGATTTGAGTAATGCCTAACACTAAAAGCCCGACGCTTGAGCCAAGTCAAATTGAGCTCGACCGTCGGGCTTTTAGGCATTCTAGGAAACAGCGTTCAACACTAGTTGCTTTCATCAGCACTATTGCCTTTGCAGTTATCGCTTATCTCTCCCTAACCAGTGCTCCTGGTTGGGATCGAGTGCAGCAGAGTTTCTTCAACTATGAAACAGCTGTTGAAGCACTACCTCACGTTTTAGATGGGTTACTTCTAAACCTAAGGGTGCTCTTCTTCTCAGCCATCGGAGTGCTGGTATTTGGTCTAACCCTTGCACTACTTAGAACTCTTCGTTCACCAATCTTTACTCCGATCAGATTGTTAGTTCGTGGCTATGTTGATCTCTTCAGAGGACTACCACTAATCATCGTTTTGTATTTGGTTGGTTTTGGTATTCCAGGTCTAAGACTTGAGTTCCTAGGGCGTATCCCTGCAGAGGTGCTAGGAACAGTTGCGCTTATCCTCACATACTCTGCCTATGTTGCTGAAGTCTTTAGAGCAGGTATCGAAGCTGTTCACCCTTCGCAAAGACTGGCCGCTAGATCTCTAGGTCTTACCTATTCTCAGACCATGAGGTTGGTCGTATTACCTCAGGCATTCCGTAAAGTTGCACCACCATTGATGAATGACTTTGTATCGCTCCAGAAGGATGTTGGTTTGATCTCTGTCTTAGGTGCAGTTGATGCTGTTCGTGGAGCACAGATTGAAGTTGCTCACTTTGCTAACTTCACTCCTTATGTTGTTGCAGGTCTGCTCTTTGTTCTGCTGGCTATCCCAACTGTTCGCTTAGCTGATTACATCACCAACCGTTTGGCTAAGCGTGAGCAGGCAGGAGCACTGCTTTGATACTTGGACCTATGATTCTGAATGTTAAAGGCTTGGAGAAAAGCTTTGATGACAAGGCTGTGCTTAAGGGCATTGACCTAGAGGTTTACCGTGGTCAGATTGTGGCCCTCATTGGTTCATCTGGTTCAGGTAAGTCAACACTGCTTAGAACCATCAACCTGCTTGAAGAAATTAGTGATGGTCAGATCTTTCTAAACGATGAAGATATCTCGGACCCAAGAGTTGACCAAGACGAAATCAGAAGACAGGTTGGTTTGGTCTTCCAGGCCTATAACCTCTTCGCTCACCTGTCTATCCTTGAGAACATCACCCTAGCGCTAAGACATGTGAAGGGTTTGAACCAAGCTGAGGCTAAAGCCAAGGCTTTAGCGTTGCTAGACCGTATCGGGTTAGCCGATAAGGCTGATTCCTATCCAGATAAGTTATCCGGTGGGCAGCAGCAGCGAACTGCGATCATGAGAGCGGTTGCTCTTGAGCCAACACTCTTGCTGTTGGATGAGGTAACCAGCGCACTTGACCCTGAATTAGTTGGTGAAGTTCTAGAACTTATCAAAGACCTAAAGGCTGGTGGAACATCGATCCTGATGGCAACCCACGAACTCTCCTTTGCTAGAGATGTTGCAGACTGGGTGGTTTTCCTAGACGGTGGAGTCATCATCGAAGAAGGTCCAGCTAAAGAGTTCTTCAGCAATCCACAGCAACCTAGAACCATTGAATTCCTGCAGAGGCTAAGGCGTAGGGCCGGAGACCAATAGGGTTTCGGTAGGCTGGTTAGGCAACCAATGGTGGTTGCTTTGACTAATTAGGTTGTGAATTAATAATGCGTATTTTGCTTATTGGTGCCGGTGGTGTTGGCGACGCAGTTGCAAAGGTAGCGGCTAGCCGCAGTTTCTATGAAGTAGTTGTAGTTAGTGACTATGACCAGTCCAGAGCAGATAAGACAATTGCTTGGATTCAGAACCGTTACGGTGATGAAGTTGCAGCCAAGTTCATCTCAGCCAAGATCGATGCCTCCAGTGCTGCTGCAGTTGCAGCTCTTATTGGTGAGCACAAGATCACTCACGTAGTGAATGCTGTTGAGCCTAAGTTTGTGCCAACCATCTTTGCCGGTTGTTACACAGCAGGTGTCAACTATCTAGATATGGCTCTTAGCCTCAGCGAGCCGCACGAACTAGACCCATTCCACAAGACTGGAATCAAACTGGGTGACTCTCAATACGCACTGAACGAACAGTGGCAACGTGCAGGCAAGCTAGCTCTAGTTGGTATCGGTGTTGAGCCGGGTCTATCAAACGTCTTTACTCGCTACGCAGCTGACTACCTGTTCTCCGAGATCGATGAAGCATCAATCAAAGATGGTGGAAACCTAGTTGTTACTAATGAGAACGGTGAAGAGATCTTTGCTCCTTCATTCTCAATCTGGACAACCATTGAAGAGTGTCTAAACCCCCCAACTCTCTTTGAAAAGAAGAAGGGTTGGTTCACAACTGCTCCATTTAGCGAACCAGAGATCTTCGAGTTCCCTGAAGGTATTGGTGCAGTTGAATGTGTGAATGTTGAGCACGAAGAAATCTCAATGTTGCCAAGAACTATGAATCTAGGCAGAGTGACTTTCAAATTTGGTTTAGGTGCCGATTTCATCGGAGTGCTAAAGACCCTGCACCGTCTAGGACTTGATGCAACTAAGCCTGTTCGTGTTCGTTCAGCTCAGGGACCTGTTGAGGTTGCACCTCGAGATGTTGTTGTTTCAGTTCTTCCAGATCCTGCTTTTATTGGTCCAAGAATGACTGGTAAGACCTGTGCTGGTGTCTTGGTTACCGGTAAGAGCAAAGATGGAACACCTAGAGCTACCTACCTGTATCACGTTGCAGATAACGCTGAGACCATGGCAGATATTGAAGCTCAAGCAGTTGTTGCTCAGACAGCTTTCAACCCAGTTATTGCTCTGGAGCTTCTAGCTACCGGTGTCTGGGAAGGCGTTGGTGTTATGGGCCCTGAAGAGTTCGATGCTAAGCCATTCCTAGATCTAATGAGCTCATCAACTGGTTATAAGCAGAAGTGGGTTGCTCAGGAACGACTAGCTGCTAGCCCACTGAGACACCCATAGCGATTTACAGTGTTTATTCGAAAGGCTGTTGCCCAAGACGCAGAACTAGTTTTGGAGATACTCAACTCCGAGATTCAAGCAGTTGATCCAGCACATGGCCTATTTGGTTTGGATATCGCGAAGCAGATTATTGATAGCCCAGGAGATCCTTCGCCAACTTGGCTGTTCAGTGAGAAGGAGAGTTCAGAAGTCTTTGGTGTCGGCAACTTACATCCAGATTTGTCGGCTAAAGAGCTAGGGGCAACCGTATCAGTTAGAGCAGGCGATAGCAGGTATCCTGACTTGCTTGATTGGTTCATCACCGAGGCAAATGAAAAGTATCGAGACTTCAAGTTCCAAATTTCGATTAACCATAATCACGTGGAAAATCTCAACCATCTTTCGTCAAGACACTTCAAAGTAATTCGCAATTACCATTCCCTTAGGTCAGATGTGCTACCTAATGCGGAAGCTCCTGTCCTTCCAGATGGCGTCAATGTTAGAACAGTCGATCTCGAAAGTATGGAAGATCTTCGTGCATGGCACATGGTCAGCCAGAGTTCTTTCGCTGAGAATTTTGGCTTTGTGCCTAGAGACTTTGATTCTTGGCTAAAGCGCATCAGGGAGGATAACTCCATTCCTTCAGATGGGGTGTTTCTTCTCTATGTTGATTTCGAACCAGCAGGCTTTATCTGGACCGATGACATGGATGCATTTGATCAAAGAGGGTACATCACATTTTTGGGAGTCTTAAAGGAGCACAGGGGTAAGGGATACGGCCAGATACTGCTGGCTACTGCCTTGGCGCGCTTTGCAAGGTTGGGATACACAAAAGCTGAACTTGGAGTTGACACCCAAAACTCTTCTAATGCCCTTAGAGTTTATGAAAAGATGGGCTTTACGAAACTCACCGCATGGGTACTCCATGAAAGACAAGCACCAACCAACTAGGTAAGAGAAACAATGAGCGCAGTAAGCAATCACTACGATGTGATTATCATTGGCTCAGGCTTTGGTGGATCTATCGCTGCGCTGAGGCTTACCGAAAAAGGATACAAAGTCCTAGTCATTGAAGCCGGTGCTCGATTCAAAGATGAAGATTTCGCTAAGACCTCTTGGAATCTAAAGAAGTTCCTGTTCTTCCCAAGGCTTGGACTCAAAGGTATTCAACGAATCGATCTACTTCGCAACGTGATGGTGATGTCAGGTGCTGGTGTTGGCGGTGGCTCTCTGGTTTATGCCAATACTTTGTATCGACCACCAACAAGCTTCTTCAAGACCGGTAGCTGGGCGTCAATGTGTGACTGGCAGAAAGAACTAACCCCTTACTACGACCAGGCAGAGCGAATGCTTGGTGTTGAAACCAACACCTACATGAGCCCAGCTGATATTGAACTCAAGAAGGCTGCCGATCAGCTGGGCTATGGAGATTCATTCCAGATGGCTCCGCTAGGTATTCATTTCGGTGAGCCAGGTCAAGAAGTTGCAGACCCATACTTCGGTGGAGTTGGACCTAGTCGCACAGGTTGTATTAACTGTGGTGAGTGCATGACTGGTTGTCGCCATGGAGCTAAGAACACTTTGGTAAAGAACTACCTATTCCTAGCAGAAACAGCAGGTGCTGAAGTAATTGCCAACACCACTGTTACAGACATCATCGAAACTGCAGATGGCTACGAGGTGCAGACCAGAGCCAGCTGGACTGCTGGCTGGATCAAGCTCAAGAAGCTAACTGCAGATCAGGTTGTCGTAGCAGCGGGTGCGCTAGGAACAGCAAAGCTTTTGCACAGAACCAGATCTAGAGGAAATCTAAAGGCTATTAGTTCGAAACTAGGGCATCTGAGCAGAACCAACAGCGAATCATTGCTTGGGGTAGTCGCTAAGAAGAAAAACATTGACTTTACTAAAGGTGCAGCAATTACCTCGAGTGTTTTCCCTTCAGAGCACACCCACGTAGAGCCAGTTAGATATGGTCGTGGCTCAGGCTTTATGGGGATCATGGAGAGCATTATGGCTTCAGGTTCTAAAGGTCAAAAACCAACCTTCTTTAGATTGATTGGTGCAACATTTAGAAACTTTACTAGGTTGCCGAGTATGTATAACTTGAGAAGTTGGCCTGAGCGAACTCTGATTCTTCTTGTCATGCAAGCTAGAGATAACTCACTAATTACCTATGCAAAGCAAGCAATCTTCGGAGTGAAGATTTCATCTAAGCAGGGCCACGGGGAAGAGAACCCAGCGTGGGTTCCAGAAGGGCATGAGCTTGCTCGTGTGTTAGCTAAACAATTTGATGGAACCCCGGGTGCAGTTGTTACTGAACCTTTTGGTATTCCAATGACTGCTCACTTCTTAGGTGGTGCAGTGATTGCACCTAATCCAGAAGAAGGTGTTCTAGATGGGTACCTTCGTGCCTTTGGACAACCAGGGCTTCACATCTTCGACGGTGCTGCTCTTTCAGCAAACCCTGGTGTTAACCCTTCATTGAGTATTGCAGCACAAGCGGAGTGGGCTTGTGCTCACTGGCCTAATAAGGGTGAGAAAGATTTGCGACCAGAACTTGGATCAGAGTTCAAGATTGTTTCACCGGTGAAACCAGCTAAACCTGTTGTTCCTAAAGGAGTTCACGGTGAACTAAGGCTTGATGTCAAGATCAAGTAATCTACAGAGCTAAATCTTTCTTAGGTCTAAGTAGTCCCTGAGCAATTGCTGCACCGAGAAGAATAATCAAACCACCTACTGGTTCATACCACTGCAGCTCTTCACCTAGGAAGAGCACTCCAAGAGTCACAGCAACCAAAGGTGTGATCAATGTCACTGAAGAAGATACCGCTGACCCAACCTGTTTTAGTAGTGGGTAGTAAAGAATGTATGCGATACCAGTACCCATGATTCCCAGAGCCAGTAGTGCACCTAGCGACTGAGGGTTGATTGGTCCGGTTAGTAGTGGCTGGGTGAAGTAAAGAGGAGCTAGCAGAATAGTGGCTCCAGCTATCTGACCGAATGCTGCAACTTCTAGTGGGTGGCCTAGGGGTGTAATAAACCTTCTAATAAAAGGACCACCAAAGCCGTAGCAGGTTGCCGCAATCACTACAGCCATCACTGCAAACCAAGAATCAGTTTCAATACCTTGCCAAACCCCAATCAGGGTCAGCACCCCGAGCACACCAACACCAAGACCAATGATCTGATTCCTTGTTACCCGTTCGTGTCTAAAGACAGTTAGTAGTGCGATAACTGTTGCAATCGGAGTAATGGCATTAGCCATTCCTGCAAATGAAGATGAGACGTGGTGTTCACCGTAAGAGAAGAGTGCAAAGGGTAAAGCGGTGTTGAACGCGCCGACGATGAAGCTATAGAGGAATAGCTTGCCATCTCGACGCATGTCTATTTTTCGCCAAAGCACAATGATCAACAGCGTTGTTGCACCTAGGAAGCAACGCCAGAAAGCTAGTCCAATAGGAGAGAAAGACTGATTAGCGAATTCAATAAAGAAGAAGGAAGAACCCCAGATTAGACCTGCACCAAAGTAGTTGAATAGCCAGCTTCTGGATTTACCTGGTCTACCGACTTCATTGGAATTGGACACCAGCCAAGCCTAGCCAAGAGCTAGTTCCTTTAGGCTTAGGGAGTGTTAATTAGGTTTATCAAGGTCGAGCGCAATGCAGCGTTGCTGCTAGTTGCCGCTGGTTTATTAGGATTACTCTCAGCCAATCTCTTTGGCTCTGAGTCGATCTCCAAACCGGTTTCTGAACTGAGCCACTATCTACTCTGCCTGTTCTTCTTCCTTGTTGGTCTTGAGCTAAAACGAGAACTAACCAGCGGAATGTTCATGCAGAAGAAGGTGCTAGTTGTTCCACTACTTGCTGCCGTGTTTGGGGCAGCTGTCCCAGCACTGATCTATGTTTTGGTAACTAGAGGTGACTCAGCAGCGCAATCCGGTTGGGCAATCCCAATGGCGACGGATATCACCTTTGCATTGGCAGTGTTTAGCTTCTTCGCTTTGAGGTTTAGAAAAGAAGCTAGGGGTTTCTTACTTGCCTTCGCGATTATTGATGACATCTTGGCGATCATTGTGATCGCTGTTTTCCTTGGTGTTCCAGTTTTGACTGGTGCTCTTGTTACTGGATCTGCTGTATTGGGATTGTTTGTGCCGGTCAGGTTTATTGAAAAACTAGAGAACCTCATTCACCCACTGGTTGCATATATTGTTCTTCCACTCTTTGCATTTACTGCGTTGTCGTTGCCATTAGATGTTGGTGTTCTAGAGGTTGTTGGCAGTGTTGTTGGAATTGGTATTTTGCTTAGAGTTTTTGGCAAGGTAATAGGTATTAGTTTTGGTGCTTGGCTAGGTGTTCAAGTTACCGGTATTTCTTCTGGTTTGAAGTTAGTGGACTATGTTCACATCTCAGTGCTTGGCGGTATTGGCTTTACTGTCTCCCTGCTGGTTACCGATCTCGTCTTTGAGAAGGGCTCTATTCAGCACTCTCAGGCAGTGGTGGCCAGCTTGTTGGCTGCTCTAGTTGCTTCTGTAATTGCAACGATATTGTTCCTTTCCAGGAAGAAGTTGCCTACCTCAGTTTGAGTGGGGTTGTGAGTAATATCTCTCTTAAATGAAGGGATAACGATGTCTGCTTTTGAATTGAACCTCTGGATACTTGGAGCTGTTTGCTTCCTCACTTGGATTACCTCTGTGATTACTAAGGAGTATTCCTGGGTGGATCGCATCTGGTCAATAATTCCGATTGTCTATGTTTGGGTATTTGCCTATGGCGCTAACTTTGCTGATGCTCGCATCAATCTAATGGCAGTGCTTGTTACTCTTTGGGGTGCTCGACTAACTTTCAATTTTGCTCGTAAGGGTGGCTATGCACCTGGTGGCGAAGATTACCGTTGGGCTATCCTTCGTAAGAAGATGTCTCCAGCGGTTTATCAGATCTTCAACATCTTCTTCATCGTTATATTCCAGAACGCCTTGTTACTTGCCATCGCACTTCCGGTGAATCTAGTAATGGGTTCAACTGTTACCTTCTCTGGAATTGATCTACTGTTCGGTGCCTTGTTCTTAGGCTTCCTAGTGCTTGAGTTCATTGCTGACCAGCAGCAGTGGAACTTCCACCAGGCGAAGAAGCAGGGTAAAGCATCTGGCTTCTTGGAGAGTGGTTTGTTTAGTATTTCTAGACACCCAAACTTCTTTGCCGAACAGGCACAGTGGTGGGTTCTAGCCTTCTGGTGCTTTGCTGTCTCTGGTAGCTCTGAGTGGCAATACATCCTTGGGGCCGTCGTTCTAACTGCCTTGTTCCTTGGTTCGGCTCGGTTCACTGAGAAGATTTCTCTGAGCAAGTATCCTGATTATGCGGGTTACCAAGCACGTGTCAGCATGATGATTCCTTGGTTCGCAAAAGGCAACCAATCGGAAGAGCAACTTGAAGGCGCAAAGTAAGAAGAGAAGAGACCCACTCTTCGAATTCGTTATTGTTGGAGCACTAATCACCGGTGCGGTTTTTGCATTTGCTCCCTCAAACAAAGTTGAAAAGCCTGTTACTCAACCAACTGAGACCCCAACACCTGAGCCGACTGTTGAAGAAGTAAAGCCAAGTTATGTTGTTCCTACTGGAAACTTCAAGACCATAGTCACGGGTCTAAAGGCTCCTTGGGAAGTCTTGTTCCTGCCTGATGGTCAAGCTCTAGTTGATGAGCGCGATACCGGAACCATCCTTCAGATTGATAAAGAACGTAAAGTCACCAAGGTTGCTTTCACCTCCACTACTCCTCCCTGTGAGAAGTTCTGTGAGGGTGGAACTTTAGGAATGGCTTATGCCGCAGATAGACCTGAAGGAAAGTTATCCCTCTTCGTTTTCCTCACCACTACGAAAGACAACAGAATTCTGAAGTATGACCTAGACAAGGTTGATGACAACTGGTCTCTTTCGAACAAGAGAGTTTTCTTCTCCGGCATCGATCGCAGTGGACTATCAACTACTCACAATGGTGGTCGCTTAGCGATTGGCCCTGATGGCAAGCTTTGGGTGAGCCTAGGGGACGCTGGCATGAAAGGTTCAACTTCGCAGAACTGGGATCGTTTAGCTGGATCGGTTTTGAGAATCAATCTTGATGGCAGTGTGCCAGAGGATAACCCTCGTGAAGGTTCATACGTTTGGGCTAAAGGCCTTAGAGACACTCAGGGAATGGCTTGGGATAACTACGGAAACATGTGGACCACAGAGTTTGGTCAAGACACCTGGGATGAACTGAACCTAATGGAAAAGGGTAAGAACTACGGTTGGCCTATTGCTGAAGGTAAATACAAGTTTGTCGAGACTCCACTTCCTGAAGGTAATCCAGGTTCTAATGGTCAGGGAACTGCAGAGTCACCTGCACCAACACCAGTAATTCCAACAATGCCTTCCGACCAAGAAGAGTTCAACGACTCTAGATACACAAACCCATACTTCACTTGGCATCCAGAGGATGCTGCTTGCAGCGGTATCGCATTTGTTAAGGGATCACTGATTTCAGCTTGTCTTCGTGGCGGAAAACTCTGGGTTATGCCTGTGCTAGGAGATAAGAAGTTGGGTGAACCTCAAGAATTCTTTACCGGTAAGTTCGGCCGTATTCGTAAAGCAACACTTGCACCAGATGGCAGCCTTTGGTTGATCACTAGCAACAAGGATGGTCGAGGTGGTTGGTCTAAAGGTGGAGAGAACCCTAAGGATGACCGCATCATCCGTGTCAGCCTAAAGACCGTTTACTACTAAAGGTTCTTTAGAGCTTCTTCAATAATTTCAAGGCTAAAGATTCTGGAGTGACCAAAGTCAGGAACAATCTTTAGAGTTGAGCTTGCAACCTTTGAGTGCAACCAAACACTGCAGGCTAAGTGCACATTGGTGTCTGCATCACCGTGAATGATCTGCAATGGTTTAGTGATTGTTGAAACATCAAAACCGTAGTCAACTAATGCAGAGTATTCATCTAGCATCCAACCCTCAACACCAGATTCAAATGCGATTGCTCGTTGAGCAAATCTGAATTGGGCATCTGGTGAGTTAGCCCAAGCTTTAGTCTCTTCATCTGCATTTGCGAACTCAGCCATTGGATCATTGGCTAGAAATCCTGGTGCCCACTGGGTGAACTGTTCTTTTAGCTCTGGGCCAAATTCTCTAATCAGGTCAAAGAACTCAAGTTCATCTTCAGGAGCGTTCTCGAAAGGGTTGAACTCTTCAGTGCTTGGCACCAAACCGGCAAAGTCAATTCCTTGGGTTACGTTATCTAGTAGGGCTAGATCAGCTAGCGCTCTAGCTCCTCCAGCAGAGAAGCCAGTTGTGATGAATTCATCAAATCCAAGGTGAGCAACGACAGCCTTGGTTACCTTCGTGTCTTCTGCAATAGGCCTTCTGCCAACAGCAGTTGACTTGGCATAGCCCTGTCTTAGAGGTATGGCTACGGTGTATCCGTAGGAGTTGAATAACTCAGCCATTTGAGGGGAGAAAGGCCTAGGAGAGGGCATTCCGTGGTGCCAGATGATCAGCTTGTCGCCACCTCTGTTCAGGTAAGTTTGGGTGATTACACCAGGAGCTGTCTCAATTAGCAAAGTTTCCATAGAGCCAGATTAGCCCCTAATCGTTACCTAAATGGGTCATGTATCTTGCTGGGGGCACCCTTTAGCCCCATAGTGTTGTAGTACATACGTTTTGTGCGAAGCGTCCAGCCTGAAAGGCACCTGATGCTTCGTAAAACCTTGACAATTCTTCTATCACTTCCGTTACTTGTAATTGGCATGTCCTCGGCTAGTGCCACATCACCTTTAGTAGTAACTTTTGAGACCAATGACAACTCAGGGTTTATCCACATCGACTTTGACGATGATGTTGAGCTACCTGGGCATCAGAAATCAACTGTTGTTGACGGAGTTGACGGTGTCGCAGGAAAAGTGCTCAAGGTAGTGAGGGGAACAGCCTCTTGGGCTGGAACAACAATTATCAAAGACGGCTCTAAGACTCTGATCAAGGCAGGTTCATTGTTCGTCACCGCAAAGGTTAAGTCTCCTGCTGCGGGTAAAAAGTTGATGATGAAGATTGATAACAAGGACACCAAAACCCAGTCGGTCGAAACTTATGCAACTGAAACAACTGTCATTGGTTGGCATGAATACACCTTCGACTTCTCTGTGCAAAGAGTAGGAACCGAAGCTTTCAGCGCTGCTAAACCTGCAACCATGGCTAGCATATTCTTTGATTTCACCACCACGCCAACTGCGTCAACGGCAGGTCAGACTTATTACTTAGATGACGTCACATTTGCTTCTGCAACAGCAGGAACTGGTGGAGGCGGTGGTGGAGAGCCGGTAGTAGTTGAGGCAACCCCAACTCTAGTCAATTTTGAAACTGCTGACGCTATTGGAGCTTTAGCAACAGTTGAGGCAACCCCCATACACCCTGTTGGTATCTTCGGTGGTGGAACTGCGGCGATTGTGGATGGACCCGGAGGAGTTGGCGGAGCCGGGAATCATGTCTTAGCACTAACTAAGACCGGCGCGCAATGGACAGGCTATAACGCCATTGTCGATAGCTTAGGAACTCTAAGGATTACCAGTGCTGAATTCCCTAATGTGACTTTCAACTATCTATCTGCGAAAGCCAATAGCCCAGTTGCAGTTCAGTTGTTCATTGGTGAGACTATGGAAGTTCAGATGCTGCAAAATGCTGCTCTTGGTGCAAACACAATGAAGTTCGATTTCTCAAAAGCTGTTACATGGTCTGCTTCAAAGAGTTACACCAAGTTGGTTATTTTCCCAGACTTCCAAATTCCGGTAAGCAATCCAGCGGATGTTTACTACTTTGACAATATCGCCATCAACGGCGCAGCTACCCCTGGCATTGCGGTAAAGCCTGCAAACGTGAAATCAGCATCAATCTCAAGCAAGATCTTCAAAGTTGGTAAATCTGTAACTGCGGTCAAAGGAACTTGGGTGGGAACTGGAAGTATTAGCTATAAGTATTCTTGGTACCGCTGTTTGGCTAAGGGAACTGTCGCGACAGCAGCAAAGCCAAGCGCTGCTAACAAGTGTGTTGCTATTGCTAACCAGAAGTCATCTAGCTACAAACTAACTAACGCTGACAAGGCTAAATACATCAGAGTATTGATTACTGCCACTAACTCAGTTGGAACTACCTTGAGTTTGAGCAAGAGCACGACCGGAAAGGCTAGCTAGTTACCTGTAACGGCTTTCTTTACCAGCGCTTTGATCTCTGTTTCAATCTTTGGCGTCAATTTAGTTAGAGCAAATGAAGTGGGCCACATGGCTCCTTCATCTAACTTTGACCACTCGGAGAAACCTAAGGTGTGGAAGCGCACCTTGAACTTTTGAGCGTTCTGGAAAAAGCAGATTACTTTCCCATCTTTACCTGGGGTGGCATAGGCAGGCATTCCGTACCAAGTCTTTGCAACCAGTTCAGGAGCTACCCTTAGAACTAGCTCGTGAATCCGGGTTGCAATAGCTCTATCAGGCTCAGGCATGGCCTTGATTTTGCCTAGGCAATCAGCCAGATTGGCCGCATCAGCATTAGCACTCTTAGCTGATTTGAGCTCTCTCGCTCGCTCTTTCATTGCTTCGCGCTCTGCCGCTGAGAATGTTGCTTTCTTTTCCGCCATTGTCTGCCCTTCCAATCCTCAAGTCTATTTACCGATTACCTGAACTCGTAACCTGAGGTTTAGATGACCTTAACCTTGTAAATACGGTGGTGTTCACTCAATTAACTAGTCTTCGAGCATGAGAGTTGCCATAGTTACTGAGAGCTTTCCACCGGTCTTTAACGGTGTTGCAAACTCTGTGGTCAGGGTCCTAGAAACCCTAAAGGCTGAGGGTCACGAGGCAATCGTTATTGCTCCAACAACTCCAGGCAAATATTTCAACGGCTTTAGAACTTATCGGGTTCCTTCCCTTCCGCTATTTCAGTTTCAGCTAGGGCTACCAAACCCTTTAGTGAGCAAAATTCTTGATGACTTCAAGCCTGATGTTGTTCACGCGGCATCTCCGGTATTGCTAGGTGCTCAGGCAGTTGCTTGGGCTGATAGAAACCAGGTTCCTGCGGTTGCTATTTTCCAGACCGATATTGCCGCATACACAGAGCGCTATGGCTTCAAGCTTTTGAGGCCACTAGTAGATAGAGCAATGGCTAACTTTCACGCGGGAGCAACCATCAACCTTGCCCCAACTACTGAAGTGAGAGATTACCTAATTCGTTTAGGGCTATCTAACGTTGAGGTGTGGGGTCGAGGTGTTGATCTTGAGCTGTTCCACCCAAACCGTAAGAACTCTGCAGCAGTTACAGAACTTAGAAACAGATTCGCACCTAACGGGCAGAAGATCGTAGGTTTCGTTGGTCGCTTAGCAGCGGAGAAGCAAGTAGATCGCTTTAGCGAGCTATTCTCTGTCCCGAACACAACCTTTGTCATCGTCGGTGATGGCCCAGAGCGAGCGAACCTAGAGCAAAAGTTCCGCGGTGCTGACGTTCACTTTGTCGGTAAGCAAAGCGGTGATGAGTTAGCAAATCACTATGCCGGCTTTGATGCTTTTGTTCACTTCGGGACAGAAGAGACTTTTGGTCAAACTATTCAGGAAGCTCAGGCTGCTGGTGTTCCAGTTATCGCACCTGCTGCCGGTGGGCCTAAGTTCCTAATTGATTCAGGTGCCTCTGGATACCTTGTTGATCCAACCATCAAGAATGGTTTCACTCCAGTTTTAACAGAACTACTTTCTAGTGAAGAACTTCTCTCAAGGATCGGTGAGGGCGGCAGACGTAAAGTCCTAGACAAGTCTTGGGCCGCTAACAATGCCAAGCTTTTGGAGTTCTATGCTAGTGCTATGGAAATGACCAAGCAGCCTAGCCTTAGTGAGCTCTTAGTTGCTTGACCCACAGGCGCTAATTGAATCCTTCGGCACCCTCGCAGTTCTAGGTGTCGCACTAATTCTGTTTATTGAAACAGCAACCATCTTTGGTTCTTTCCTACCGGGTGACTCACTCATCTTCATTCTTGGTATTGCTCTTAGTTCAACCTTGAACTTCCCAATCTGGTTAGCTGTTCCAATCATTGTTGCTTCGGCTATCGCTGGTAGTCAGGTTGGGTATTGGGTTGGGGTCAAGGTTGGACCTGCTCTGTTCAAGAACCGCAAGAAGACCTTCTTCTTCAATGAGGACACCATCACCAGATCTCACGACATCATCGAAAGATATGGTCCTAGAGCCATCGTGTTAGCTCGTTTCATTCCTATCCTTAGAGCCTTGGTTCCTATGCTGGTTGGAATCATGGGTATGGAGAGTAAGAAGTATTTCAAATACAACGTAATTGGAGCAATCCTTTGGGGTGGATGCTTACTCTTGCTTGGCTGGGGATTGGGAAACATTCCTATGGTCAAGGAAAACATCGAGACCTGGGTTATCGGCTTTGTGATTCTAAGCTCGCTGCCATTCCCTATCGAGATTCTTAGAGATTATCTAAAGCGTAAAAAAGCTAAGAAGCTCGAGAGTACTCAAACTTCCCAAAGTTAGCAGGCAGGAACTCTTCTGCAGGCTCTAGATCTAGAGCTAGCCCTGAATAAGGAGTTAGTTCTGGAAGCTTAGGCTCAAGCCCATCTCCTGAAGAAACTCTTCTAATTCTTCTCCAGAAGAATGGCACTACGTGCTTTAGTAACCAACGGGTGGTTCCATAGAGCCCTCGTGCAGGGACTGCTATCTCACAGTCATCTAGTTCACTTAGTCGGTAACGAAGATCTAGCAGCACTGCAGCTTCATTGGCTACCTTGATGTGTCCTGGTCCTGAGAAGTGCACCATGTCCTCAGCCCAGTATGAAACATCGGCTAGAGATTGGATTCTGTGCACATCGTGAATAGGAACGTTCATGTCCTTAGCAACGCGCTCAATCATCTCAGTCATAGCAACAGCAAGTCTTGAAAGTGGTCTAAAGACCATTAGGTGGATTGGGTTGATGGTGTTAGAAACAATCACCTGGCAGCCAGCATCAAGGAGCTTCTGAATGCCATCGCGTAGCTGTTGTTCAAGTATTGGGTAGTTCTCAGCTTTGCTCAGTAGGTCATTTTGACCAGCCATTACTGTGACTAGATCAGGCTTTAGCAGCAAGGCTCTGTTTAGCTGGTGCCCCATGATGTCGGCTATCTTTGCGCCTCTAATAGCAAGGTTTGCATAGTGAAACTCATGACCTTGCAGTTCTGCTTCACGAGCTAGGAGGGTAGCGAAGCGATCAGTCCAGCCGGAGTGAACACGGCGTTCATCAAATGAGAAGTCACCTAACCCCTCGGAGAGTGAATCCCCGAGCGCTACATAACTTCTAATAGCTTTTCCCACACTTCTAAGTTTTGTTAGGAGAGTTAAATCTAAGTAAAGAAGGTGCATAGTGTTGATTAATCCAAGGTGAAGAAGATTTTGGGAGACATGGACTAAGTGGACTAACTAGGTTAGTCTCTGAGTATGACTAGAAAAGTAAACATTCATGAAGCCAAGACGCATTTTTCCAAACTCATAGAGGCTGTTGAGTCTGGAGAAGAGGTAATTGTTGCAAGATCGGGCAAGCCAGTAGTGAAGTTGGTTCGAATTGAAGAGCCTCAGGTTGACATCAAGCCAGGCTTTGCAAAAGCGGAATTAGCAGAATGGGCTGATATCGATTGGGCGAAGTTAGACAAGAGATTCAATCAACTCTTCAAGGACAACTGATGGCAAGACGAGCTTTTCTGGATACACATGTTGCGATTTGGGTGGCAACGGGGGATAAGAGATTGCCCAAAGGCGCATTGCGAGAAATCAACTCAAACCAGGAAGTGGTTATCTCGGCAATTAGTCTGGCCGAACTGGAGATCAAAGCAACATTGAACAAGATAAAACTTCCATCCAACCTCTTCCAATTATTCACTGATAATGGCGTAAAAGTTGAGTCGTTTGATTCTGCTGCAGCATCTCAACTAGGGAGATTCCCGAACTTGGCTAGACATGATCCTTTTGACAGGATGATCCTTGCCCAAGCCTCAATGAAAATTGGAACAACATTCTTCACGGCTGATGAAGTGATTACCTCCCTCGAATACGATTGGGTCTTCCCCTGTGAGTAAGGTAGCCTGCAGTAATGAGTGATTTGACTGCTGTTGGCGATGCCGACAAATGGATCTGCTGGTTATGTGATGCTGCTGTTGATCCAGATGGTTCAGTCAATAGCGACCTAGGGCCAAGCATTGATAGCTACTACCTAGCCAAGAACAGCAAAGACAAGAGCGCTAGGGAACGACTAGCTCATCGGATGTGTAACACGATGAAGGGTAAAAAAGCCCCTGTTGTTCCTTGGTCTAAAGACTTGTTTGTCTTAGATCCAGCACCGATTGTTGAGACTGTTGAACGTCTAACTCGTAAAGGGGGGCGTGAGGTTGTCTGTCGCTGCCCAGACGAAGTCGATGCGAATGCTGCATCAGCTTGGTTACTTGATCGCCTAACCAGATTTGCACCAGGGGTGAACTTTGAAACAGAGCTAAAAGTTGGCGGTGGCCAATACGTGGTTCAGCTAAGAACTTCCTAGTAGTCGAGTCTTTACTTTTAATTGCTTAGCCTTTTCGGCTAGCTGTCGATCAGCCGTTATCAGTTCAGAATCTAGTGATTTAGCTAGAGCTAACACGCAGGCATCTGGCATCTTGAGACGAGTCGTGTGGCGCACTTTTGCAATCTCTATCGAGAGCTCCTGCGAAATTTGTTCAACTTCAAATCCCCCGCTGGCCAGGTTAGAGACAAAGTCGCCGAGTTTATTTGATCCAGCTGGATGAGTCAGAATTTCTGCGTAGGTAAGGGCAGAGAGATGTATCGAAGAACTTGTGCTTGCTAAGTAGATTCTTACGGCTTCTTCATGGTGAATGTTCTTAGAGTCGAAAAGGGCGATGACGACATTTGCATCAAAAACTATTCGTCCCATTCACTCTTACGCTGTTCATCGAAATCAGCTGGCCACATTCCGGTGCCAAGTTTTTGTAGTGAGTTGAGAGCTTCTAGTCTTTGAGTTTTCACTGCCTCTGCTTTGACTAACAACGCACGTGAGCCCTCCTCGATAATCAACCTGAGCAATTCAGTCCGGGATGAGCAGTCAGGCCATAGGCTGGCTGCTTGGTCAATGGTCATCGAAAGCTCATCGCTTTCTGTGATCATGTGTCTGGTTCTTTGTGTTGGCATGTAGAGAGTGTAGCACTTGGCAGTAAAGTGCAACACCTTTGTTATTATTAGATCTGATTACTTGTGGAGTGACTAACCGACTTTGGTAGCAAGGCTGACTTTTGTAACTGTTGTAAAGCCAGTCTTCTTTCCAGTTACCTTTACAGAGATCTTGTGAGCCTTGTCCTTAGCTGGGATCTTGTATGTGGATGCGGTTGCCTTAGTGATGGCAACACCATCTCTGAGCCATTGATAGCCGAAAGTAGTTCCACTATCCCAAGTGCCTGGAACAGCCTTGAGAGTGCTTCCGACTTTGTATAGACCTGTTGTCTTAGGAACTGGAGTCTTTACTAAGGCTCCAGCAACTACCTTCTTAGCGGAGCTAATGATTTCGCCTTGTTTGTATCCAGTCTTAGTTCCGGTTACCTTGACGATGAAGGTATAGCCAAGGTCAGCAGGCTTGATTAGGTACGTAGATGCAGTGCCTGCTGAGACTGGCGTATCTGAGAGGGTCTTGTATTTGAACCACTGGTAGGTGTTAGTGGCCTGAGGAACCCAAGTACCTGTTGTGGCAGAGAGCGTGGTTCCGACTTTAGCTGTTCCAGTGATTACCGGAGGTGCATTGATCACAAAATCAAGGTCAGTCGGTTTGATGGTTTCACCGATGACGATTGGGGTAATGTCTGCCGCAGTAACACCGGAGCCTGCATCAGCGATTATTGAGATGACTGTGCTGAGTTGTGCTGTGTATACGTGAGAGTCGGAGCATAGTCCGTTGTCCGAAGTGACTTCAGTCTTGGTGCCATCACCCCAGTTGTATTTGCAAGTAACGTCTTCACCATTGCCAAGGTCTGTTACCTCAGCGGTTAGAGTAACCGTGTTGCCTGGAACAGGGAAGTAATCTTCAGGTAGTGGATTGATGTGAACAGCTGGAGCTGCAGCCTGAACAAAGAAATCAACATCGTAATCAAAATCTGAATTGCCTTCAGAATCCCAACCATCGATGCGAGCAACATACTCACCTGCTGTTGGGCAAACCGCAGCTGCAAGGGCAATTGACCCAGCTTGCTCTAGACCTTGTTTACCTGTTGGTATGACTTGGCAAACAGAAGTATTGCCATTGATGCCGTGAACTTCCCAAGAAGTACTGATTGTATTTGCACCTGGTTCCCAACCGAGTGAATCAGCGTCTAGTTTGATAGGAGTATTTGCAATACCAGTGAATGCAGGAGGGTCTCCTGCTTTACCGATACCAGATTGGCCGATTGGTGCAGGGGTAGTAGAGCCTGAACATTGTGGATCTAGTCCGTCAACCTTGTTATCTGCATCGTCATCAATCTTGTTGTTGCAAGACTCAGGCTTAGTTGTTGAGAAGCTGCCTGACTTGATCATGACTATTGAATCCAATACCTGATCGCTGGTGTCTGCGATAGCAAGTTTGATGTGATTGGTCTGGTTAGGAGTTACCGTAGCTGAGCAAATCAATTCAACACTTAGACCATCCGATTCGATATTTAGCGGGTTATTAGGTGGATTGATGAATGAGTTATCCCTGTAGAGATTACTGTTCACAGTTGAGTTGATGGTGT
>Ga0214917_10003288_pt1 | contig 18812 bp, 16 predicted proteins | sample LL_1208_BB_MetaG_FD_177983 | JGI IMG/M metagenome (GOLD analysis project Ga0214917, IMG submission 177983) | Freshwater microbial communities from Lake Lanier, Atlanta, Georgia, United States - LL_1208_BB | ecosystem: Environmental > Aquatic > Freshwater > Lake | place: USA: Georgia | collected...
TACAAAAGGTCGCGAATGCGGCGAATCATCAAGACTTCATGGTGCTGGTAGTAACGCCTGTTGCCCCTGCGCTTCATGGGGCGCAGTTGGTTGAACTCTTGCTCCCAATACCTGAGCACGTGTGGCTTAACGCCACACAAATCACCCACCTCACCTATAGTGAAGTAGCGTTTGGCAGGAATAGACGGGAGCAGTTTTTCCATTGAAAACAAGGCAATACACGAGGGTATTGCAAGATTACTCTAAGTTATGGCCACACGCAAAGCCGTAGTAGGCCGAGCACGGTGATGCAGGTTAAAACTAAGCCGAAGCCGCCTGCGTTTGAATGTGCTCTTTAAGTTTGTGGCTGGCATGAAAGGTCACCACGCGACGCGCCTGAATTGGAATAGCCTCGCCGGTTCTGGGGTTGCGGCCTGGGCGTGGGGCCTTCGTGCGGATTTGAAAGTTGCCAAAACCGGTGATCTTGACGTCTTGGCCCTCCACCAAACTGCTGGAAATAAGGTCAAAAAAAGCGTCGACCATGTCTTTGGATTCGCGCTTGTTCAAACCAATCTGCTCAAACAAGAGCTCTGACAATTGCGCTTTGGTGAGCGCGGGTGTTTCAAGACTTTCAACGGTGAAATCCATAAGCATTACCCCCTCAAACGGGCACCGGTTTGCGCCTCAAGCTGTTGGATGACGGCTCGCACCACATCATCAATTTGATCGTCCGTCAAGGTTTGGTCATGTGCCTGCAACTTGAGCCGAATGGCCATGCTCTTTTCACCTGCTTGCAAGCCTCCCGTGGTTTGAGGCTGAGCGTTAGGCGCAGGCTTGTAAACATCAAAAAGCAAGGTTTCTTTTATGACCTGTTGGTGCGGAGTGGAAGCTATGGCGGCCATAAGCTCCGAATGCGTCACAGCATCTTTCACTACGACCGCCAAATCGCGCTCTACCGGCTGATGCTTCGAAATTTCTGCAAACTGAGGCACCTGACGTTGCAACACCGCGTTGAGTTGAACTTCAAACATCACCGCCGTGGCATTAAGCCCATAACTCTGACGCCATTTGGGGTGCAACTCGCCCAAGTGACCCACAACCTGACCCTCTTTGACAATGCGTGCGCAACGTCCGGGATGCATAGCCGGATGTTGGGCAGATTCAAAGCGGGCATGAAGAGGTGCAAGCAAAGCCTCGACATCTGCCTTCACGTCAAAAAAGTCGGCCGCTTGGTCCTTTAGCGACCACTGCGTTGGCACCAGTGGGCCGCTGACCAAACCTGCAAGGTGCATAGGCTGATCAATCCCCGCCACTGTGGAGTCGGTATCTTGCACTTGTGGATTTTTGGTAAACACACGTCCCAGCTCAAACACGCGTACCCTGGACACTTTTCGGTCTTGGTTGTACTTGAGGACCTGCACCAAAGATGCCAACAATGATGAACGCATCACCCCCATTTGGCTGGCAATGGGATTGATCAAACGAATAGGCTGCGAATTACCCGCCAGTTCACGCTCCCAACGCTCATCCACAAAACTGAAATTGATGGTTTCTTGGTAGCCCATTCCTGCCATCAAACGGCGCACTGCAAATGTGCTGCGCTGATGCTCTGGGCGGGTTTTGGCGGTGATGGGACCTTGAGGGGGCGAATGAGGAAAATGGTCGTATCCGACCATGCGGGCAATTTCTTCAATCAGGTCTTCTTCAATTTGAAGGTCGAAACGCCAGCTCGGCGGCGTGACAGAAAAACTTGCCGTGCCAAAGTGGTTGGCATTGTCGGCGGCGGTGTTGGAATGCACAAAGCCAAAGCCCAAACGGGTAAACGCCAAGGCACACTGCTCTACAGAAAGCGGCATGCCCAATATTTTTTGTGCACGTTGCACCCTCATAGTCACTGGCTTGGACTCAGGCATGTGAATCTGCTGGTCATCCACTGGGCCGCACAAGGTTGTTGGAGAACCGCAGATGTCCAAAATCAACTTAGTGATGCGTTCGATATGCTCCACAGTGAGCGCCGGATCTACGCCCCGCTCAAAGCGATGCCCCGCATCGGTAGAGAAGTTGTAACGCCTAGACCGACCCGCCACAGACTTGGGCCACCAAAATGCGGCCTCCACATAAATGTCGTGCGTGTCATCCGACACTGCGCTGGCGTCTCCCCCCATGATCCCGGCCAAAGACTCCACTTGCGCGTCGTCGGCAATGACGCCGACTTGCTCATCCAATGCCACAGTGTTGCCGTTGAGCAGTTTAAGTTGCTCGCCCGCGCGGGCCCAACGCACTTGCAAGGGACCATGAATTTTGCTCAAGTCAAAAATGTGGGTGGGCTGCCCCAACTCGAACATGACATAGTTGGAAATATCCACCAATGCCGAAACCGAGCGTTGCCCGCAACGGGCAAGGCGTTCCACCATCCAAGCGGGAGAAGGGGCTTTTGGGTTCACGCCCTTGATGACGCGACCGGAGAATCGGCCGCACAGATCGGGCGCCTTCACTTCAACCGGCAATTTGTCTGTACACGTGGCGGGTACCGATGTAGTTTGTGGAACGCATAAAGCTTCACCCGTTAAGGCTGAGAGTTCACGCGCCACACCATAAACGCTGAGGCAATGCGCCAAATTGGGCGTGAGCTTGAAGGTGAATAAGGTGTCATCCAAGTTGAGATGGGTGCGAATGTCTTGACCAGCAGTGGCGTCATCAGACAACTCCAACAAGCCCTCGTGGGCATCGGACAAATGCAACTCTTTTGCTGAACACAGCATGCCTTGGCTTTCTACGCCACGCAGTTGTCCCAACTTGATATGCAATGGCTTGCCGTCTGCTCCTGCAGGCAGCTCAGCGCCTACCAAAGCACAGGGAACCTTAATGCCCACTCGGGCGTTGGGTGCACCACACACGATTTGTAGGTCTTGCGTTTGTCCCACATCGACTTGACAGACTCGCAAGCGATCGGCATTCGGGTGCTGCTGCACTCCTTTAATTTCACCCACCACCACTTTGGTAAATGGGGGTGCCACGGGTTGCAGGTCCTCCACCTCGAGCCCCGCCATGGTCAATGTGTCGGCGAGTTGTGACGTGTTGAGTTGGGGATTACAAAACTCGCGCAACCAGGATTCTGGGAATTGCATGATGAGGATGACTTATCGGAGCTGAAACTTATTGAAACTGAGACAAAAAGCGCAAATCGCCATCAAAAAAAAGACGCAAATCATTAACGCCATAACGCAGCATGGTCAGGCGGTCTGGCCCCATACCAAATGCAAAGCCGACAAATATCTCTGGGTCCAAGCCCATATTGCGAATCACATTCGGGTGCACTTGGCCGGAGCCGGCCACCTCCAGCCATTTACCTGCCAAAGGACCTTGCTGAAACTGAATATCGATTTCTGCACTTGGCTCGGTAAATGGGAAAAAGCTGGGCCTAAAGCGAAGCACCAGATCATCGCTTTCGAAAAAAGTGCGGCAAAAGTCAGTGAAAACGTATTTGAGGTCTTTGAAGCTCACGTCTTGGCCAATCCACAGCCCCTCGCACTGATGGAACATGGGGGAGTGGGTGGCATCGCTGTCCACCCGATAGGTGCGCCCTGGTGCAATCACACGAATCTCGGGCATGGGTCCCTTAAACAAGCCGGACTCATCACCGCAGTAGCGCTTGACGTGTTGCACCGCATGGCGAATTTGCATGGGACTGGTGTGTGTGCGAAGCAGATTTGGCGCCTCAGCAGAGCCCCCTTCCACATAGAAAGTATCGTGCATGGACCTTGCAGGGTGGTCTGCAGGGGTATTGAGCGCTGTAAAGTTGAACCAATCGGTTTCAATTTCGGGGCCATCGGCCACATCAAAACCCATGGTACTAAATAGGGCCTCAATGCGCTCGAGTGTCAAAGACACAGGATGCAGACCGCCAACCCCGCGCTGCCGACCGGGTAACGTGACATCCAACGCCTCGGCTTGGAGTTGTGTTTGCAGCTCAAGGTCCGCCAAAGCCTGACGGCGGTCATTCAAAGCCGCTTCAATGGCTTGCTTGGCTTTGTTGATTTGTGCGCCTCTGGATTTTTTGTCCTCAGGGCCAAGTGCAGCCAGCCCCCTCATGAGGTCGGTCATGACGCCCGATTTGCCCAAATAACGGGCTTTGGCGTTCTCCAAGTCTGCAGGCGTTAAAGCTTGAACAAACTCTACAGAAGCTTTGTGAACAACTTCATCCAACTCATTCATGTAATTACCGAGTATGAGTAAAAAGGGCTAAAGCTCCAATGAAAGCTTTAGCCCTTATCAAAAGGCGGTGTACTCAAACAACAGCCATTTTGGCTTTGACTTGCGCCACGATGCCAGCAAATGCAGCCATGTCATGAACAGCCAGGTCGGCCAACATTTTACGGTCAACCTCAATTTGAGATTTTTTCAGGCCGTTGGCAAATTGGCTGTAGGTCATGCCGCATTGACGCGCTGCGGCGTTGATACGTGCAATCCAAAGCTGGCGAAATACACGTTTTTTGGTACGGCGGTCGCGATAGGCGTATTGCCCAGCCTTCATCACCGCTTCTTTGGCGATGCGGAAGACATTGCCGCGGCGGCCGCGGAAACCTTTTGCGAGTGCTAATACTTTTTTGTGACGGGCTCTTGCCGTGACACCACGTTTGACGCGAGGCATATAAGTTCTCCTTGTTCGTCGTTAAATTAAATGCCCATGCCGGGAAGCATTTGAGCCATGTGACCCATATTGGTCTCATGAACCGCCACCGATCCACGCAACTGGCGCTTGTTTTTGGTGGTCTTTTTGGTCAGGATGTGACGCTTGAAGGCTTGACCACGTTTGACCGTACCACCTGGACGAACACGAAAACGCTTTTTCGCGCTGCTTTTGGTTTTCATTTTGGGCATAACTGCTCCTTTTAGTTTGTGCTCGTGAGGCGCTGCCACAATTTGTGACAGTCTTGATGGCCCCGAGCCACTTGTTGAAAGGCTGAGCCTTTCATTTTGCTCCAAACAGGGCAACCAACCCCGTTTTTCACAACCCTTTGGGTGCACCGCCTTCAGGGCACCGGTGCATCCACCTTATCAGGTACAGGCTTAGGAGCTGAGCCTCCACCGCCTTTTTTCTTACCTGGAGCAATCATCATGATCATCTGACGACCCTCTAGTTTTGGAAACTGCTCCACCACAATCAAATCGGCCAAGTCGTCTCGCATGCGCTGCAACAAGGCCAAACCAATTTCTTGGTGCGTAATTTCCCGGCCCCTAAAACGGAGGGTAATTTTGCATTTGTCACCCTCTTCAAGAAAGCGCTTGATATTGCGCAACTTGATGTTGTAGTCGCCATCATCCGTCCCCGGACGGAACTTAATCTCTTTAACCTCGATAACTTTTTGCTTCGATTTGGCGTCGGCTGCCTTTTTTTGTTCTTGGTACTTGAACTTGCCATAGTCCATCAAACGACAGACGGGAGGCGTTGCCATAGGGGCAATTTCTACCAAATCCACATCCATTTCACCGGCCAAGCGCAAGGCCTCGAAAATACTGACTACCCCCATGGGTTCATTGTCAGGTCCGGTGATGCGGACTTCAGTGGCGGGTATCTCCCGATTCAAGCGATGTTTGCGTTCTTCGCGCTGACGACGGTCTCGAATTTCAGTAACGATGGTTTGGTTCCTTCAATATTTGCCACAAAAAGCGTAGCCCAAAAACAGATATTGACCCAACATCTGTTGACAAAAAACAAGGTTAGTTGACTGATTTGCTGGTGATGTCTTGAATGAGGGTTTGAACAAACTCATTTACCGACATCACTCCAAGGTCTTTATTTCCTCGGGCGCGTACCGCAACGGCACCGGCTGCTTTCTCTTTATCACCAGCCACCAAAATATATGGGAGCTTTTGCAAAGAGTGCTCGCGTATTTTATACGTAATTTTTTCGTTACGCAGATCTGAAATCACTCTAAGCTCTTGATTTGGCAATGATTTCTTAAGGGTTTCAACCAATTCACGACAGTAATCAGCCTGTGCATCGGTGATATTGAGTACCACCACCTGCACCGGAGCGAGCCATGTAGGCAAAGCCCCAGCATGCTCTTCAATCAAGATGCCAATAAAGCGCTCCAAGCTGCCCACAATGGCACGGTGCAGCATGACTGGGCGGTGACGGCCACCGTCCTCGCCCACGTATTCCGCATCCAAGCGCTCGGGCATGGAAAAGTCCACCTGAATGGTACCGCACTGCCACTGGCGGCCAATCGCATCTTTAAGGGTGTATTCAATTTTCGGACCATAAAAGGCACCATCGCCCTGAGAAATTTCAAACTCGCAACCAGAGGCTTTAAGACTTTGAATTAGCGCGTGTTCTGCCTTGTCCCAAATTTCATCCGAGCCAATTCGCTGCTCGGGCCTTGTGGCCACCTTGTAAATGATGCTGTGGAACCCAAAATCGCGGTAGACCTGCTGCAGTAAAGAAGTGAAGTGCACGCACTCAGGCAATATTTGATCTTCGGTACAAAAAATATGCCCGTCGTCTTGTGTGAACCCCCGCACGCGCATGATGCCGTGCAAACCGCCGCTGGGCTCATTACGGTGGCACTGGCCAAACTCACCGTATCTCAAAGGTAAATCGCGGTAGCTCTTAAGCCCCTGTTTGTAAATCAGGATGTGGCCAGGACAATTCATAGGCTTGAGGGCAAAGTCACGCTTTTCACTTTCAGTGGTGAACATGTTCTCGCGGTACTTGTCCCAATGCCCGGTTTTTTCCCAGAGTGCTTTGTCAATGACCTGTGGACCTTTGACCTCTTGGTAACCGTTATCGCGGTATACCTTGCGCATGTACTGCTCCACTTGTTGCCACAAAACCCAACCATTGGGGTGCCAAAAGACCAAGCCAGGCGCATGTTCGTCGATGTGGAACAAATCAAGCTCACGGCCCAACTTGCGATGGTCACGCTTTTCAGCTTCTTCAAGCTGCGTCAAATACTGCTGCAACTCATCTTTGGTCGCCCAAGCTGTGCCGTAAATGCGCTGCAACTGCTCGTTGTTTTGATCACCTCGCCAGTACGCACCCGCCACCTTCATCAGCTTGAAATGCTTGAGCTTGCCTGTGCTGGGCACGTGCGGGCCACGGCATAAGTCTTCAAAAGACCCCTCTCGGTAGAGGCTAACTTCCTCGTTAGTAGGAATACTGGCAATGATTTCAGCTTTGTAATGCTCGCCCAAAGACTTGAAATACGTCACTGCCTCATCCCTAGGCAACACACGGCGCACCACAGGCTCGTCCTGATTGGCAAGCTCTTGCATTTTCTTTTCTATGGCAAGGAGGTCTTCAGGCGTGAAAGGCCTCTTGTATGCGAAGTCGTAATAAAAACCATGCTCAATGACCGGGCCAATAGTGACCTGAGCCTCTGGGAACATGGTTTTGACCGCATACGCCAACAGATGCGCCGTGGAATGCCGAATCACTTCTAAGCCTTCTGCGTCTTTGGCGGTGATGATGGACACATTGCTGTTGTTATTGATCACAAAGCTGTTGTCCACCAACTTTCCATCCACCTTGCCAGCTAATGCAGCTTTGGAAAGGCCTGCGCCAATAGAGGCCGCCACCTCGGAAACCGCAACCGGACCTGAAAAATCACGCTGTGCGCCATCTGGAAGGGTGATTTGAACCATAAATAAAGGTAATAAGTGGCGGATGAATGAATCGATTGCATCAACAAAAACAAAAAGCGCGGCAATTACCGCGCCCATAACTTGCTGTTGATTTTAACGCTTCAACCCCTGTGGGCCATAAATTTCAGGCTTGGAAAAGCACTGACAAGCCAAGGGAAAGCCTGTGTCAAGGATGCTTCTGGCCTTAAAGTGCCAACTCTGCTTGGCTTGACATTGCCTGTTCAGCATTGTTGCGCTCTAACCATCCGTTCACACAGTTGACCGTATGGGTAGCGGGGGACGGGTCCAAGCCCAACTCTTGCGCAATGAGCTGGACCAATCGATCTAACCGCTCCACATCCACGGCTCCAGCAGCAAGCGAACGGGCCACAGAAGAGGGTTTGAGCAATGACTGAGTGGCCAATGCGTACTTTTCAAAAGGCACCATGTCAGTCGGAGCAGCTCCTAACATAAAGCAAATGTGCTCCACCCATTTGTAAATGGACTCTGACAAGACCAAATCTTGATGCACGGCGTTTTGAATGGAGCAAATCTCTTGGGGCAAAACGCAACGGTAGTTGCCCGTCATGAGCATGCACCACTTGGCCAAGGGCACGTAAATGGAGCGATGAACTTTTAACTTGACAGGCAAGTCCACCTCTTGGCTGACTTCTTGCGATGTGTCTAGCCACTTCGCTTGAGCAATGTCCTGCTCGAGCTGAAACAAAATTCCGTTAGACGCTTCGTCATCAAAACATGCGGCCTTGAAATTGGTTGCCAATCCCACTTGTAATACATGCGGCTCTTGTGAACTGGGACGAAACGCCTGCGGGTCTGGACTGCACAAGGTGACCACGCGCGGGTCAAAGCCGCTCCAAACATCTGGGTCTCGATAACACTCGTTCAACTTTTGCACCGACAACTGCCCCATGCGCTGTAGAAAAGGTAAAGGTGGCATATTCATGATCGAAAGGCAAGGCAACTTGCAAGCCGCAATGGAGTGCATCAGCTCCCGAATACCCGGTGCGCCGTACTGGGGCTCTTGCATGGCCAAACAAACCATATCGAAGTCATCTGGGCGAACCTGCTGGGGTGTCAGGGCTCGAAGCTGACCTTTGAGCTGCCTTGAATCCACCTCCACAAGATGATCTAAACCCTTGACTGGAAATCGAACACGAGTGCCATTGATAGCGATGAGGTCTGCAGTACTTTGAGTACAAACCAAACTCACATCGTGCCCCGCCAACAAAATCTTGGTCGCCAGTAATGAGCCGTAAGAAGCCCCAAGAATCAGGACATTGAGTTTGGTGGTCATAACTACTTTTAAAAACAATGAATTGGATCATGCATACATGACCCGATTACTGTAAGCGCATACGGCATTCATGTGCGTCCATCAGGTCTTGCATAATAGAAAAAATAAATCATTTAAATTCAATTACTTACGAAAATATTTTTGAATAGTGAGATTTCACATCTCATACCGAGAAAAAATTTTGCAATGCAGCATTTTATATTTCGCATTACAAAAACGATTCAACCCATTTGAAAAACAACAATTCAGAGGGAAAAATATTAGGACTCCCTTTGAATTGACCATGTTCTCCATTAGGATTCATGACACATTCAAGTTTTGAGCTTGTTTGTCACAACCAACTACGAAGGAAAAAATCTATGGCAACTGCAAAGAAGGCACCAGCAAAAAAGGCCGCTGTAAAAAAAGTGGCACCAGCAAAAAAAGTAGCTGTTAAAAAAGCTACTGCAACCAAACGCACTCCCAATGCGGCGTTCATGAAGGCTTTGACCCCCAGCCCAGCTTTGGCTGCTATTGTGGGAGCTGCACCACTGCCGCGCACTGAAGTCGTGAGCAAAATGTGGGTGTACATCAAGAAGCACAAGCTGCAAGATGAAGCCAACAAGCGCATGGTCAATGCAGATGCCAAACTTAAAGAAGTGTTTGGCAAAGCGCAGGTTTCTATGTTTGAAATGGCTGGCCTGATCGGCAAGCACCTCAAATAAGTTGTATCTGCTTGTTACACGCTCAAATTAGCGGAGTAGCAACAAAAAAGAGCCGACAAATGTCGGCTCTTTTTACTTCAGGAAGTCTTTTGCTGTCGATCCAAAGCGGCTTGAGTGATGGACTGCAGTGTGCCTCGAGTAGTGATGACTTCTGGATCCAACAAAATCTCAATCAGCGTGCCCTCTGGCCGGGCCAATGCAGACAGCAAAGCTGGTTCAAACTCCGCAGTTTCCCGAACCTTGACACCTGCATACCCATAAGCTTTAGCCAGCGCTGCAAAGTCTGGGTTTTGAAGCTGTGAGCCGCTGACGTGGGTGGGAAATTCTCGCTCTTGGTGCATGCGGATGGTGCCGTACATGCCGTTGTTGAGCAAAATCACGATGGTTTTGGCGCCAAACTGAACGGCAGTGGCCAACTCTTGGCCGTTCATTAGAAAGTCGCCGTCGCCCGTCAAAGTCACGACCAATCTATTGCTTGCCAATGCAGCGGCTATACCGGCGGGCACGCCGTAGCCCATAGAGCCGTTGGTAGGTGCCAACTGGGTCTTCACCCCTTTAGCCAAGCCCGGGTACTGATAAAACCGATGCAGCCAACTTGCAAAATTTCCAGCGCCATTACTTAGAACCGCATTTGAGGGCAAGTGGTGTTGCAAACACTTCACCACCGAAGCCATATCCATGGGGCCAGGCAAGGCTTGGGGTACCAAATTACTCAAATAATCTAGGTGGCATGCTTGTGTCCAAGCGGCATAAGCCAATTCGGCGGGCGCATGGAGGGTTTCTAAAGAACGCGCTGCGGCATTCATAGAAGCATGTATGGCCACGTCTGCAAAAAAGACACGCTGTAACTCTTCGGCACCGGCCATGATGTGAATCAGTTTTTGAGACAACCTAGGAGGCTTGAGCATGTCGTACCCACCTGTGGTGATTTCACCCAAACGAGCGCCCAACACAAGCAAGAGATCCGACTCCTGAATGCGTTTGGCCAGCTTGGGATTGATGGCCAAGCCGACATCGCCTGCATATTGGGGATGGAGGTTGTCAAAAGTGTCTTGAAACCTAAAGGCATTGGCTACTGGCAGTTTCCAGTTTTCAGCGAAACGTTGCATAGCTTGAGCAGCCTGCGGTGTCCAGCCGCCACCGCCCACAATCACCATTGGCTTTTGGGCTTTGAGCAAATGCCCGCGGACTTCCTGAAGCGCGCCAGGCGCCATCCAAGTTTCCAAAGGCTCCACTTGTGGCAGAGGGGCAGTATGTGCCGTCATCTCAACTTGCTGCGTCAACATGTCTTCAGGCAGAACCAGCACCGCCGGTCCGGGACGGCCATGCAGGGCCGTTGCAAAGGCTCGGGCAATGTATTCCGGAATGCGGTTGGGGTCGTCTATACGCTCCACACGTTTGGCCAAGCCTTTGGTTGCCGGACCAAAAAATGCGCTGAAGTCCATTTCTTGAAACGACTCACGATCCCGCGTGTGGCTGGCCACATCGCCCACCAACAACACCATGGGAGTGGAATCTTGAAAAGCTGTGTGCAGACCAATCGAAGCGTTGGTTGCGCCTGGACCCCGGGTCACGAGGCACACACCCGGCCTGCCCGTTAACTTGCCATAGGCCTCTGCCATATAGGCTGCACCCCCCTCTTGGCGGTTGATCACAAACTTGATATCTTCACTATGTTCATGAAATCCATCCAAAACGGCTAAATAGCTTTCGCCTGGCACCCCAAAAGCAATGTCGACCCCTTGGGCAACCAAACACTCCACAAGCAAGTGACCTGCCATGCGATGGCTTGGAGTACTGATTGTCATGAAGGCCTCCTCTTCATCTTGAAATGCGGTGTCCAACTGCCAAGGCCGCACCCATGGCGCACAACAGGACCATGGCCACCACAAAAAATATTTCGCTGTACCAGGCTTTGTCCATCAGCACCCCAAACGCCAAGGGCGCCAATGCAAAGCCCACATCAAACCCAGAGTACACCAAGCCATAAACCCGCCCAGTAGCGCCTTTTGGGGTCACTTGCTTGACCATCAAATCCCGAGAGGGGCTGCCAATTCCTATGGCAAACCCCGTCAGAGCCAACACCACCATAGTGCCCTCGGCGCCTAACCAACCCGAGCCACACCACATCAACATGGCGGCCCCCACTACCATGCAAGTTGCCACTACCCGATCGGTGTATGCGGCAGCCTGGCTCGCAACAAAGCCACCCACCACAATGCCTACGCCGGCGCACACCATATAAGCACTAAGCGTCAGGGTAGCCGCCTCCAGGCTGACGTGATGCAGGGTTTGCAACAGAGGCACTGAAAAGTTTTGCACCACTGAAAGAATCACTGTAGAGAGCAGAAAAAAACCAAAGCAAAACCAAATCACTGGCAACTTTAAGTAGGAGAAATGTTGTGACGCCTGTACACGTTCAGTTTTGGCCATGATTTGGGTGCTGAGCTTGTGCCGGTTTACAAAGAGGCACAAGGCAATAAAGACAAATAGCACCGCACTAGCCAAGTAAGCACCACGCCAGCCGATAACCCCGCCCAAACCCACCATAAACAAAGGTGCCACCGCCCAACCCAAATTCCCTGTGAGCCCGTGCACGCTGAATGCGTGGCCCAGGCGCGCTTGCGAGACCCGCTGATTCAAAATAGTGAAATCAATCGGATGAAACGGTGCATTCCCCAAGCCAAAAAAAACTGCGGCCGCCAGCAAACCGAGATAGCCCTCAGACATACTGGCCACCACACAAGCCCCCGCAAAGAGCGAGAGTGAGGCGTACATGACAGTCAATGCTCCCCAACGGTCAACCGCCCAACCCGACAGCGCCTGTATAGATCCAGACAAGGCGAAGAAGATGGTCGTCAAAAAAGCCAGCTCTCCGTATGACAAGCCAAATTCTTTAACAAACAGTGGAAAGACCAAAGGCAACAATAGATGCGAAAAGTGGGAAGACGCATGCGCCATGCCCACAAGCCCAATCACTTGGGCATCTTGCTTGAAGGGTGCGGGGGAGGATGAAAATGTAAAGGGGGTACTCATCCCCCTTATGTTAACGATGTGATCCTGATGCCCCTAAGAGGTCCGAACCGCCTCAAAATGGAACTGCCCTGGCGCCAGAATGGGATCCACCTTGACCGAAATTTCGTCTTTAGGCAAAAAAGCGCCTTCAAGCAGCATTTTGGACAGAGGGTTTTCAATGCGCTGCTGAATAGCGCGCTTGAGCGGCCGCGCACCAAACACGGGGTCAAAGCCCACCTTGGCCAGTTCAGCAATTGCCGCATCGGATACCTGTAAGTTCAGGTCCATTTTGAACAAGCGGTCTTTGAGCCCCTTGAGTTGAATCGATGCAATAGAGGCAATGTGCTGAGCGCTCAATCCGTGGAACACCACCGTCTCATCTATGCGGTTTAGAAACTCTGGGCGGAAATGGTTTTTGAGTTCACCCCATACCGCATCTTTAATGTCTTCATAGGGCTGCCCCACCATAGACTGAATCAGGTGGGAGCCAATGTTGCTGGTCATCACGATGACCGTGTTTTTAAAATCCACCGTTCTGCCCTGTCCATCAGTCAGGCGACCATCGTCCAGCACCTGCAGCAATATATTGAACACATCGGGGTGTGCCTTCTCCATCTCGTCGAGCAACAAAACCGAATAGGGTTTGCGCCGCACCGCCTCGGTCAGATATCCGCCCTCCTCGTAACCCACATAACCCGGAGGAGCCCCAATCAATCGGGCTACAGAGTGTTTTTCCATAAATTCACTCATGTCAATGCGAACCAAATGGTCGACACTGTCAAACAAAAATCCAGCCAAGGCTTTGCACAGCTCAGTTTTACCCACACCCGTGGGACCCAAGAACAAAAACGAACCTGTGGGTCGATTGGGGTCTGACAAGCCGGAACGAGATCGGCGAATGGCGTTGGACACTGCCAAAATGGCTTCGTCTTGCCCCACCACGCGGTCATGCAGCTTTTGCTCCATTTGCAACAGCTTGTCCTTTTCGCCCTGCATCATTTTGGATACGGGGATACCTGTGGCGCGCGACACCACCTCGGCAATTTCTTCTGCCCCCACTTGGGTCCTGAGCAGCCTAAGGCCGCTGACCTCGTCTTGACCACTCTCTAAGGCCTGTGCTTCGTGCAATTGCTTTTCTAGCTCAGGCAACCTGCCATAGCGCAGCTCTGCCACCTTATTGAAATCACCTTTTCGGGTGAGCTCTTCAATTTTGAGTTTGAGCTTTTCAATTTCCTCACGCACATGCTGGCCGCCTTGCGCTTGGGCTTTTTCAGAGCGCCATATTTCTTCAAGGTCAGCCGCTTCGCGACGGAGTTTTTCAATTTCTGCTTCCAACAAGCCCAATCGCTTTTGTGATGCTTCATCGGTTTCTTTTTTAATGGCCTCGCGCTCAATTTGCAGCTGGATCAAACGGCGGTCAAGTTTGTCTATGACCTCGGGCTTGGAGTCAATCTCAATTTTGATTTTGGCTGCTGCTTCGTCGATAAGGTCAATAGCTTTGTCCGGCAAAAATCGGTCGGTGATGTACCGATGGCTGAGCTCTGCCGCCGCCACGATGGCGGGGTCGGTGATGTCCACACCGTGGTGCACCTCGTACTTCTCTTGCAGACCCCTCAAAATGGCAATGGTCTGCTCCACAGTGGGTTCGCCGACCAAGACCTTTTGAAATCTGCGCTCAAGAGCGGCGTCTTTTTCTATGTATTTGCGGTACTCATCCAGTGTGGTGGCACCAATGCAGTGCAGTTCGCCCCGGGCCAAGGCGGGCTTGAGCATGTTGCCTGCGTCTATGGCCCCTTCGGCCTTGCCTGCCCCCACCATGGTGTGGAGTTCGTCAATAAACAAAATAATGCGACCCTGATCTTGGGCCACTTCCTTAAGTACAGCCTTCAAGCGCTCTTCAAATTCGCCGCGGTATTTGGCACCTGCCAAAAGACCGGCCATATCCAGAACCAGAACGCGCTTGTCTCGCAAGGACTCGGGCACTTCGCCATTGACAATGCGCTGGGCTAAGCCTTCCACAATGGCGGTTTTGCCCACGCCCGGCTCACCAATCAAGACCGGATTGTTTTTACTGCGCCGTTGCAACACCTGAATTGCCCGGCGTATTTCGTCATCTCGTCCAATCACCGGGTCAAGCTTTCCGGAACGGGCGCGCTCGGTTAAATCCAGGGTGAATTTGCTCAAGGCTTCGCGCTGACCTTCAGATTCAGCGGAATCGACCTTTTGACCGCCGCGCACTTGCTCAATGGCCGCATCCAATACCTTACGGTTGAGACCTTGGCCGCGAACAGCCTCTGCAAACTCACTTTTGCTGTCGGCCAAGGCCAAGAAAAACAACTCGCTGGCCACAAACTGGTCCGACCGTTTCATGGCTTCTTTTTCACAGGCTTGCAGCAAGGAGACCAAATCACGGCCGACTTGCACCTGTTCATGCCCCTGCACTTGGGGTAGTTTTCTCATGGCTGCTTCAGCAACGGACAACAAACCCGAAATGGGCAAGCCTGTGCGCTGCAATAAGGCCTTGGGTCCATCAGGCTGCTGCAGCATCGCAGTCAGCACGTGGGCAGGCTCAATGTAGGCATGGTCTCGGCCAAGAGCAAGGGTTTGAGCCTCGCTCAAGGCCTCCTGAAACTGAGTGGTCAATTTGTCGAGTCGCATGAAATTCTCCGATTGCTCACCACTTTTGGGTGGTCAACGTAATTTCAAGGCAAAAAGACTAATTGGACTTGATACAGGTCAAAAACAAGGAAAACTCAGTCCGCAATGATGCCGTTGCGGCGGATCACGTCGCCCCAACGCGGGTAGTCTTGCTGGGTTATCAAGCGCAGTTCATCCATGGTGGAAAAGCTTGCATCCATACCGCCTTTGGCCAAAATGTCTCGAACTTCTTGGGTACGCATGATGGCCACAATTTCAGCGTTGAGGCGCTGAACCACAGGCTGTGGAGTTTTGGCCGGAGCATAAAAGGCATACCACATGTCCACCTCTACCCCTTTGATACCCAACTCACCAAAGGTTGGCACGTTGGGGGCTACGGGATTGCGTCTGGGGCTGCCCACGGCCAAGGCATTCAAACGGCCTGCACTGACCATGCCCTGCGCCACATGTACGGGCAAAAAACCCACTTGGATTTCGCCCGCCAATAAGTCTTGGGTATAGCCTGCGGTGCCACGGTAAGGCACATGCAGCATAAACAGCTGGGTTTGAGACTTGAACAGCTCCATGGCCATGTGGTGTGGCGTGCCCACACCTGGTGAGCCAAAGGTCACGCTGCCGGGTTTGGACTTGGATTGCTTGGTCAAATCGTCTACCGTTTTAATGCCAGTTTTGGGGTTGGCCACCAGCATGAGGGTGCCCCAAGCCGCCATGGAGATAGGGGCAAAGTCTTTGGTGGGTTCAAAAGGCACGTTTTTATATAGTTGAGACGCGATCAACATGGTGTTAGCGCCCATGAGCAGGGTGTAGCCGTCTGCGGCTGATTTCGCCACGGCGTCCGCACCAATATTGCCGCTGGCGCCGGGCATATTGCTCACGATGACGGGTTGTCCAAGCCTTTCGGACAGGCGAGGTGCTACCGCGCGGGCGATGGTGTCCATGCCCGTGCCCGGAGTAAAGGGCACGACCACTTTGATGGATTGGTTGGGCCAGTTTTGGGTCTGCGCAAAAACAGAATTAACTGACGATAAGCCAGCCCATGCGCATAGAGCCAGGAGCGCAAAACCCTGAACCTGTTGTATGACATGCTGAAAAAAAGAGGGGTGCTTCATGCGGAGTACCTTTAAAGTTTAAATACAGTTTCGGCATTAGTTTGAAAAAACTTGGTCTTGTCTTCCAAGGACATGTTCATGTTGTCCAAAATGTTGACCTCATCCACGGCGTACTGGTAGGGGTAGTCCATGGCGTAGAGCACTCGGTCCACACCCATAAAGCCTTGCGCAAACTTGATGGCGTGCTCCCAAGCCACACCGCTGTTGGTGATGAAGAAGTTCTCGCACAGGTATTCGCTTGGGCGCTTTTGTATGGGTTTCATGCTGTCATAGCGCTTGGAACGCACAGTGGCCTGGTGCATGTAATCCAAGCGATAGGCCCAATATGGCAAGGCCTCGCCCATGTGACCCAAAATCATGCGTAATTTGGGAAAACGGTCAAACACGCCCGCCGTGATGATGCGCATGGCATGCAGGCCAGTTTCAACGCCAAAGCCGTAAATGGCGCCATCCAGTCCACACTCTTGGAAAGGTTGCAGCATTTTGGGAGGCAGTGCGTTAGGGTGCAAGTAGATGGGTGTGTCATGGGCCTCTGCAGCCGCAAAAATGTCCCAGAACTTGGAGTCAGAGAGGTACTCACCCTGAGTGTGGGAGTTGATCACCACCGAATTCATCCCCAGCTTGGTCACACCGCGCTCAATTTCCTTGGCTGCCGCAGCAGGGTCTTGCGGCGCCACGGTGATCATGCCGGCAAACCGGGTGGGATGGCGGCGAATGGCCTCGGCCAGTTGATCATTCGAGTTGATGGCAACCGATACGGCTGTGGCTGGATCCATGACCTGAACGCCAGGCGAGGTTAAGGCCAGTATGGCCACATCAATGCCTGCCTCGTCCATGTGCTGAAGTCGCAATAGATCCAAATCGACCAAGCAACGCATGATGTGCTGGGCGCGTTCGCTGGGGCTGGACATGTAAAAACCCATGAGACCTTGAAAGCCCGGATCAGCCTTGCCCGAGGCAAAAATTTTGCTGTAAATGTCCAGCATGTCTTGAGTTGCAAAAGCTTCTTCTGTTGCAATTCGTTTGTAGGGCGCCTTGGCAGGACGGGTTGATGGTGGGGTTTGGGGCATTTGAGGGGTCATAAAGTCTCCTGGTGGTTTTTGTGAAAAATTAAAGGTTGTTGGATTGAATACCCCATCTTTGCATGGCTTGGTCGTCACTGACTCTGGCGTCCACCCAGCGGGCACCTTCTGGTGTGGTTTCTTTTTTCCAAAAGGGCGCTTGGGTTTTGAGGTAATCCATTAAAAATTCGCAGGCTCGAAAGCTGTCACCACGGTGCGCCGAAGTCACGGCCACCAGTACGATTTGGTCCATGGGTTTTAAAACACCCACTCTATGAATGACTCGAGCTGACAACATGCTAAAGCGCGCAAATGCCTCGTCAATCATGGTTTCAATGGCTCGCTCGGTCATACCAGGGTAGTGCTCCAACTCCAAGCTACTGACACTCCCAGCAGCTGTTCCAAGCTCACCGGAAATGCCTCCATTTCGGTCGCGCACCGTGCCCACAAAAGCACAAACTGCACCCACTTGAGGGTTTTGTGACCGGATCAAAGCCACTTCTTGAGACAAGTCAAAGTCGGCCGTCTGAACGACAACGCGAGGCGTGTTGGACGTACGGATCAAACTCAATTCAGCCCCCCGTAACCGGTGGGAAAAAAGCCACTTCGCAGCCCTCGAGCAGCGGCTGCGCATCTGAACTCATGACCTGATTGAGCGCCATGCGAACAGATCTCTGCCTGGACAAGGCTTGTGCGAAGGAAGCGTTACGCGTAGCCAACTCGTCGCGCAGCTGGCCCAAGGTTTCACATGCTGTGTCATGGTCTTCCTGTGCCGTGCCCAATGCTTCCCTGATGGAGGCAAAGTATTTGATATGGATGTGTTTCATAAATGGCTGGATAGAGGCGCTCAGTTCAACCAGTTGGCAAAGGATATGAATTCCACCATATCTCCATACGCTATGGTTTGGCCAGCGGGGTTGTTGACCACACCGTCTCCCCATACAGCAGAGGTCAAGACCCCAGAACTTTGGTTAGGAAACAACTCCAGACCGCCCAACCCATTGAGTTGGACTCTTAAAAATTCTTGCCGTTTGTCCGCTCTCGGCCAATTGAAATGCGCCACCAAAGGTAAGGTTTGGGGGGCTAACTTTATACAACCTTGCAGCCTAAGTAAAAAGGGGCGCACCAGCAACAAGAAAGTCATGAAACTGGACACGGGATTGCCTGGCAAACCACAAAAATGACAATCTGAATCTGAAGTGCGATGGATCTTGCCGTACGCAAAAGGCTTACCTGGCTTGATGGCGATTTGCCAAAGGTCTAACTGCCCCAACTGCTGAAGTGCGGGTTTGATGTGGTCTTCTTCGCCCACCGACACGCCGCCACTGGTCAAAATCAGGTCATG
>Ga0214917_10003289_pt1 | contig 18806 bp, 32 predicted proteins | sample LL_1208_BB_MetaG_FD_177983 | JGI IMG/M metagenome (GOLD analysis project Ga0214917, IMG submission 177983) | Freshwater microbial communities from Lake Lanier, Atlanta, Georgia, United States - LL_1208_BB | ecosystem: Environmental > Aquatic > Freshwater > Lake | place: USA: Georgia | collected...
AATTCAACACTATTTTTATCATCAGCATCTACGGATACACATAACATTACACTATATTTTTTCATTTTTACCCTTTTTTCTCAATTAAATTGTAATGCCTACGTATAATAGGTCCTGCTGGGAGATTTACTTCCCAAGCACTCTCTGCTATCTCAGCACACTCTTCTGCTAATAACTCAGCAAAAAATTCTACTTCTTCAGTTAATTCTATACCTGCTCGATCAGCAACTTTACGTATATTCATGGACTAGGCCACTTCATAGGATAATAATTCATTAAAGTTATTTTTAGATTTCATTTTCTTCTTTTTATTTATTGGAGTAGAAAAGGCCTTAGGATCATAATTCATGATCAAAATTTCAGTACCTTTACTATTCTTATTATATTCTTCTTTGGTCTTTACTGTACTTCCTCTAGTAGCAGCAGACCTATACACATCCTGACTATGCCAAAAGAATTTATTCTTAGGATAAAAGTTTCTTAGATCTTCAAAATCATAATAACTTAAAGCAAACTTACCCTTGATGTTACTCAGTGTATTAGCCAAGCTCTGGTGTTTTTCTCTAGGAAAATCTTTACTATAATAGAATTCCATTTTATAATAAGGCGGATCTATATAAAAGAACGTGCTATCACTATCGTATTTTTTGATAAGATCTTCACAGTCTAATTTTTCCACATGATTAATAGATTTTAGTACTTGTTGAATTTCCTCTCGAGCTAATTTCTTACATAATGTGTCATATTTACTAGGATATTTTCTGTTGGCCTTAAGCTCAGTAAAATAGGGCACATTATCTTGGCTCAGTGGGGTTCCGGCAAATACTTGTGTTTGTAAGTAAAGATATTTTACAGCTAGGTCAAAATCACCTATTTGTACACTGTTCCAATCCAAATTAACAAATAAGTCCTTTTGGTATTGTTTATACCTTGCTAATTCACTCTTGGGTGTAGACTTCATTAGGCCTAAAAGTTTATTAGGATCTAATCTAAAACATTCATATACATTGGCCAGCAAAGGATTAAAGTCATTATAAATCTTTACCCTAGCATTAGATACTTTTTTACTTTTAACACTGACCCATCCTGCTCCACCAAATACTTCTACAAAAGTATTGAAATTATCTGGGAATAAAGGATCCATCCAATTAACATGATGTGATTTACCACCGATATATGGAAACATTGTTAACTCCTAAATGATGTATTAGCCCAAACATTAAAACTGGGTGTACCGCCACCTTGACAGATATTTTTCCAATTTACACTAAATCTCATCAATTGAGTATCTTTGGAATAAAACTTAATTTGTTTACCTGATGATTTCACTTCTGTGACAATTTTGTTTAAATTACTAAAATCAAAAAATTCTATTGTTTGATCTTCGCTCTCAAAATTCTTTACTACGCAGTATAACACATTTTGCTCAGACTCGTCAAGTTTGTTAATTCCCAATACTAGATTTATTAAGTTATCCAATTTGGATAGATCCATATTAAGTTTTTCGGCAGCATATTTGGCATAACTTTCCTGACCAGGACTGGTTATATCAACAATCTGTTCAATTATTTGGTCTTTTTGATCTCTTAAAATACGCAATTGATTCTCATAATCTGTGGTATTTTTTATTTTGCGACCAATTCGGTTTTGGAGCATTTTATAACGTTGATCTTTTAAACCATGTTCAATGTCCCATTGCTGGTAACTTTTGATATCACTAGACACTCGTTTGGTAAAGGCGGCGGAACCTAAATTTTTGGTTGTCCCAACACCCTCTTGTCTACTAACTTTTAGTTCAATTCTTATTAATCCATTTTCAGTTTCCAAATGAATATCTCCTAGATTATCATAATCTTTTCCTCCAACCCATATTGCTTGGGTATATTCATTAGATACTGACTTCTGTATAGCCTCTACTATTTTTTTAATAAATGAACCTCGATAAATCCCATTTAGTCCATCTGTTACATCTTTTTCTGCCTTCTCTGCCCATGCTCTTTCGTGTTTTCCCATTATCGCCTCTTTATATTATGTTTTTTAAAACCCCAATGATAATTCCTACCATTGGGATTATTTACAAACTTAGCCCAAATATTTCACTTGTAGAGTAGAGCGTTTTGTATTCTACTATTCGTACTACTTCGCAGAGCTGTTTGAAGATGCTTCTGTACTCAGCCGAAGGAATTATATTCCCCCTTTTTACTACAAATTTACTTAATCTTCTTAAATACATAACATGGTCATACAGATTTTTACACAGATTAATGAACCTAAACTGCCAGATGAATACTCCATTTGGATTCCCTGTTTGAGGGTAAACAGCGTATTAAGCGGTTGTCCTGTACAAACTGATAGCGTATTTATCACACACTCTAATGCTGTCTACTACTATGAGGGAAACTTACGCAACAAACAAATTTATTGTATAGGGCCTATCACAGAAAGTCAACTACGAATGGATGGATATAATGTAACACGTTTGGCTGATCGTGCTCGTGATGTTGTCTTACCTGATGAGCACATAACTTGGCTACACGGTGATACTTATAAAAGAGACTTCAGTCTTGAACCCAATATACTAGCACAACAAACCTATGAGACTACGGTAGATTATACTGCTGTAGATCGTGCTATTCATTTACAGGCCAAATTTGTCTATATCTACAGTCCCAAAGTATTAAAGGCCTTTGAAGAAAGGATATCTGGCACATATTTACATTTGAATTGTACAGATAGTTGTAACCCGAATAGTGACCTATGGCGAAGTATTACCAGGTTCTATCCCACCGACAATAAATACGAATAACATGCCCTAGGACCGTTAGGGTTATGTGGCTCACCCCCGAGCCTCAGCAAGGGACTCGCTACCCCTTTGTTGTAAATGGGGGCCTTAGGAGTCAATATGAAACTACTATTAGCGGGCCTCTTCTTACTACCCGGAGTAGTATTGGCTCAACAAAACATTCCCCTTGATACTATAAACAAAAAAGTAAGTTGTGGTGATGCCAAGGCCATATTTGCCGAACTACAACGTGTAGGTGAAGAACCTGTATGGTATGGGGATGTGGAAAATCCTCAAAGTGTAATGAGTTTATGGATCAGTAAAGAACACAATACTTGGACTCTATTACAAAATGGCAGAACTAAGGCCTGCGTTATTGATGTGGGTGTAGGTAATGTATTTTCTGCTGATCTAGTGCAGGGAAAATAGTTATTTTTTACACATGGGTTTTATACCATTCATGGTAATACCCATCTTTTGCCAAGAGTCTATATCACCCATTAGAAAGTAGGGTAGGTACCAAAATAGTAGGAAAAATTTTACATGGATGTCTATTACTTTATCTAACATTTACAACTCCTTGTTCCGTAGGTTCTGTTTCCGTAGGCTCCAAGGATGTAGTTGTTCCAGGGATTCTATTAGAATTTTTAGTCGGTTTTTTAATGCCGGCTAGTTTTTTTACTTGATCTAATTCATCATTAGGTTTAGGTGGTGCTTGTATAATGGGTTGTTCACTAGGTTGTGCTTTTAATTTTTGATCTTTCTTGGCATCAAGTTTTTCTAAATCTGCTAGATCTTTGAGTAAAGGTCCGATTTCTAAAACATTTCTCACAGCATTTTCCTGTTTTAGAGATCTAAGTTGAATCAGTTTTGATTTTGGTCCTAATTGACGTGCTTTATCTGTTTTAGCAATACCATAAACTTCTATTATATAATTTTTTCCCTCTGCTTTTAGGGCCACATCTAAATCATAGTTTTGTAACTCATTTAATAAATCATCACCCAAAGTTAATTCGTAATATGCTTTTTTAGCATCTGGGCTCAATACTAGAAGAATAACGCCTTGTTCGTTTCTAGTGCCATGATAATTTATACCTTTATATACAGATTCAACTATATTATATTCTTCCATAGGGTTTATACCGTCAACATGTTCCTTTATGGTATTGTAGATATGCCTATAGGCATTGGGAAAACCATAATGATAATTATAATCTTTGTATTTAGGATCAGTCTTAGGTAGAAAATCATTGGCCATTTCCTGTGGTAAACCAAATCCCACACTGGTCTGAAAAAATCTATCCAATGTCGCAAACTCGGCACCACTTTCCTGACCAATTTGTTTTACTGCTCCTGCTTTTAAACTGATCAAGTTGATTTTTTGTCCATCATATAAAATTTCTAAATCTACTTTAGTTATACTTTGCTTTTCAGCATTTCCACCATCACTAAGTACTTCAACATTATTTTCATTAGGATCAGCTGCTGCTTTATCTACAGCAGCCTGTGCTCTCTTTGAAGTATTGACATATGTAGCAGCATTTTGATAAAGTTTTTCAATTTCTTTAATCTTATCGTCATCTACACCTAATTCTTTTAAAGATTGCTCACCAGTACCTAAAAATGCTGATAAGGCCTTGGCATCCCTAGTGGGCACTGTCATTGTAAAACTCAAATTATCCTTGCCAGATGTACTGACCAATCTACCTTGACTTTCAAATAGTCTTCGACCAACCTCCTTAACTTCTTCAGCAGTGACTTGGCCGCCTTCTTTTTCAAATTTAGCAGTCATTGCTGATCCCATAATAGCTTCGGCAATATTTCCTAAATTAAAAGTAAAGGCACCTTTGCTGATTTCATCTTTAATTATATTACCTATAAAAGCTTTTATGTCTTCACCATCTTCAGTTTGAACTATAATAGGTATTTTAGATGGGTCTTCCATATAATCAACATCATTATACACTTTTTCTAATTCATCAGCAATTAGTTCAGCATCTTTTACTTTACCACTAAAAATTTCTCCTTTCATAAAGAAATTCAAAGTGGTATCGCTATCTAAAGCAGTCATTATAGAATGAATATACTTACCTTCGCCCTTGTTCAATTGACTCAATGTCATTGTGGGAGGCTTTTTAGCTTCGTCGATTGATAGGGTTCTAAATTCTCTAAATCGCATAGTTAAGTATTTACCTTAACTCTGGGAACAAACACTCCTGGATGAATACCCTTACATCTTCCTCGTTTAGCCCCAAACTGGTCATCACCTTAGGCGTGTGAGGATTCATTTTTTGGTTGTGTGCGTAGAAATTCTGTGCTTCTCTACTGTCACCTTGTCCATTAGTTTCACCTACATTGGCGAGATAGTGTTCAACACCAGTACGAGCCATACTAAAGATTTGATCTAGTTCGTGTTCGTCCTGTACATTTCCAGCAGCCACCATACTCTTACTGAATATACGCTGTGCCCAATCTGGGAGTGCTCTTTCCTTGCGCCACTCCATCTTATTAACTTCGTGCTCAAACCACTCTAACATAGGATGATCTCTTCTAGTAGTTGGGCTGAAGTCATAAAAACAGCCTGTGATTTTATTCTTACCGGCTATTACATCAAATCCAAAGATTGGGGCTGGGTTATGTGTATGTGGAAATACGCAACAATGCATCATCCACAAACCTTTCTTTTCTCTAGCATCTACTACATCTACGTGAGCACGACGATAACTACTACTGCTCCAGACACGATTAACCCAACCTGGTTGGTTGAATCTATCCATACCTTCTTCAAATACTTCTGTACCAGTGCGAGTGAAATTGTCTTCTAATAAGTGCTGTACATTGATTAGACTATCCCAAACTTTACTCATTTTTTCCTCCCTGCAAGAACAATTTTGCATATATGTTCTAATCGTTCTATATGTTCAAAAGCACGCCACGGAGTTGTGTCCACAGCAACTACTCCATGTCTGTCCAAGCCGATAATATTAAACTCAATTTCACCTGTATGATTATCTACATTTAAGTTTTTAACACAAATATCGGCTAATTCAGTAGTAATAGGTGGTGTAAGTGGTACCGTTGGCCCTACTTTAGTATATCTACTCAGTTCTGGAAATTCATATAATAATGCTTGCAAATTCAGTTCTGCATACATTGCAGCCACCGTATATGTTGGATGTAGGTGTAAAACAACTCGACTTTCTGTATTTATATTGCTTTGTAACCCAAAATGTAAAGGTAACTCTCCACTAGGCCTAAGATTACTACTTATATCAGTATATGGTAATTCTTGCCAATTAGATCCAACTATATTAATTTTTTTAAATTGATCTGGTTGCAGAGTTTGTTTTCTTACACTGCTTGGAGTGATATAAAAATAGTCATTGACCTTATATCTTACACTAACATTACCATCCCTACTTGTAATCCAATTCCTATTATAGGCTATTGATAGAATATCACAAATTGTTTCTAACATAACTATTGTCCATTATACAAATCCCTCATCATCTTAATGGCCCATTCAAAGGCCACACGAGCTTCATCACCTAAATCATATGTTAGTTCTGCTCTGATTGCCGCTTTAAGTTGATCAGGATTTTCAAACTCATAAAACTTACCCTTGCTGATGTGTGCTACCTGCTTCTTAATGATCAAGCCACCATTTAGATCACCCATATGGCGACAATACAAGTGTGCTTTGAGCAAGTGCCTACGATCTAGGTCATTAGTTAGCTGGACCAAATAGTCATGATAGGCTAGGGTCTGTGGTAACCAAGTAAACTTATGATCTGGTCCAGCTAATTCCATAAAATCTTGATAAATTGCTGGTAATCTTTCAATTCCCTGTATGTTAGAAAAATGTCCTAACATGCGATTACCAAATTCAATTGGTCCGTAAATAGGTAATAGTTGATATAGATAGTTAGCATAATCTTCTCGACTAATTTTGCCACTTAGTAGCATCTTGGCGAATTTAGTTGTTTCTGCTTCGTGATGTAGATCTTTAGTAATTTCTCTTAGACTCATAAAAAAACCTCCTAAGCTTATTTACTTAGGAGGTGAAAATTATAAAATTTTTATTCTTCCTCAAGTTTAACCTGCAAAGGAAATCCGCTGGCTCTAGCCAAATTAGTTGTTTCAACTGCCTTCACTTCAGCAATTTCAAAACTATATGTACCTGCGATATCACTGCCCTTTTCATGGATAGTTAAAGTAATAGCCTGTGCTTTTTCTCCACTGTGGCCATATACTTCTATTAGAAGACTAATTACAAATTCCATGGGAGTTTGATCATCATTGAGAAATATTACATTCCAGCGTTTAGGTTCATGTATTTCGATTTTTATTTTCTCATCATGTTTAATTAATGTTGATGTATCATTATCGCTACTCATTTTGGACTCCAATGTTTACGGGGAGTTTCCTCCCCTTGGCTATTAAACTTCTTTGATTTGAATTTTTCTTGGAAGTAAGGCTTCAGGAATAATTCTTTCAATTATTACTGTTAATAAGCCATTTTTGATCTCAGCTGATTTAACTTCCATATGTTCTGATAGACCAAAAGTCCTTTCAAAACTTCGGTGAGCAAGTCCTCTATGAAGATATTCTACTTCATCAGTAGTTTCAACTATTTTCTTTTCACCACTGATTATGAGTTGGTCTTGATCAAGACTAACATCAATCTCATCTTTGTTAAAACCAGCTACAGCAATAGTAATGGTATAAGTATCACCACGTTTTTCCAGATTAAACGGAGGATAATTATTGTTCACTGAGTTACCCCAAGAACGTTCCATTGTGTTAAAAATACGATCAAACCCAATTAATGCTCTGCTTAGAGCTGCTGTATCCATTCTAGTTAATTGCGACATTTCAATTCTCCTTATTAAGCAAGATTAAAAATAGTAGCCTCACCTGAGCACTACTAAACATATATTAACACCTATCATATAAGGTGTCAACATTTTTAGGCTGCATCTTTTACCTCTTTAAAATCAACATCAGTAATGTTTTCTTCTTTATTTTCTGATTTTTGATTTTTTGCTGTATAAATTGGTTGAGCAGCAGCCATCAAATCACTCAATTTTTGAGTGATTGATTCTTTGGTACCGTTGGTCATTTCTAACACAACATTACCCATAGCCTGTTCAATTTTTGTTTTATCATCATCAGATAATTGAGATTCAACTTCTTTCATGTCTTTTCTAATAGTATGCATTTGAGACTCGACTTGGTTACGTAGATCAACTAGTTCCCTTTGTGCCTTATCCTCTTCAGCATTTAATTCTGCTTCTTTAATCATTTTTTCAATTTGCTCTTTTGACAATCCACTATCACTCTTAATAGTAATTTTATTTTCTTTACCAGTAGATTTATCTATGGCACTGATCTTTATAATACCATTTGCGTCAATATCAAAAGTTACTTCAATTTGAGGCATACCTCGTGGTGCTGGCTGAATTCCTTCTAAATTGAACTCACCTAACATCTTGTTGTGTTTCACAAATTCTCTTTCACCCTGGAACACCTTAATAGTTACTGCTGGTTGATTATCATCAGCTGTACTAAAGGTTTGACTAGCCTTAGTTGGAATTGTAGTATTCTTTTGAATAATTTTGGTCATTACACCGCCCAATGTTTCAATGCCTAAACTTAAAGGAGTCACATCTAGTAGAAGTACATCATTTCTTTCCCCTCCTAATACCGCTCCTTGTATTGCTGCTCCAACTGCTACAGCTTCATCGGGATTTACATCACGTCTTGGGGCTTTGCCAAATAATTTTTCCACAGCTTCTTGTACTTTAGGCATACGTGTCATACCACCAACAAGAATAATTTCATCTACATCATTGGCGCTAATTCCTGCATCTTTAATAGCTATACGACAAGGTTCCATGCTACGTTCGATTAAATCTTCAACTAACGCCTCTAATTTGGCACGAGTTAATTTTAAATTCATATGCTTGGGACCATTGGCATCAGCTGTTATATAGGGTAGATTGATATCAGTTTGTTGACTACTTGATAATTCAATCTTGGCCTTTTCAGCAGTTTCTTTTAATCGTTGTAATGCCAGTACATCTTTGGTGAGATCGATCCCTTGTTCAATTTTAAATTGTTCAACTAAATGATCCATGATACGCTGATCAAAATCCTCACCACCAAGGAAAGTATCTCCATTAGTGCTCAACACTTCAATTTGCTTATCATTGTCGACATTGATGATTTCAATAATACTTACATCAAAAGTACCACCACCTAAATCGTATACGGCTACTTTACGGTCTTTTTTGTCTGTTTTATCAACCCCATAGGCCAATGCTGCCGCAGTTGGTTCGTTGATAATACGCAATACTTCAAGTCCTGCGATCTTACCTGCATCTTTTGTAGCCTGACGTTGACTATCGTTAAAGTATGCTGGCACAGTGATTACTGCTTGTGTAACTTCATAACCCAAATAATCTTCAGCAGTCTTTTTCATTTTACGTAATACTTCTGCTGATATTTGTGGAGGAGCCAATTCTTTACCCTGTGCCCGTACCCAAGCGTCACCATTATGACTTTCTATAATTTCATAGGGCATAAGATCAATGTCTTTTTGTACAGCCTCTTCCTTAAACTTGCGTCCGATTAGGCGCTTGGCTGCGTAAATTGTATTTTTTGGATTTGTTATAGCTTGTCTTTTGGCACTGGCACCAACTAGGATTTCATTTTCTCCGTAGCTGATTATACTTGGGGTTGTGCGAGCACCTTCGCTATTTTCTATTACTTTGGAATTGCCATTTTCTATAATGGCGACACAACTATTAGTGGTACCAAGGTCGATACCGATTACCTTACTCATAATATATCTCCTTTTGTTAAGCAAGATCAAATGGTCTATTAATATAGCACCATCGTCTGTATTTATATTTTATCTAAATTTTCTATCTAATTTTTTAAAAATAGTCTGTACTCCAATTGCCTGTCTTCTAGCATCTTCTAGAGCATGATGTAAATTTTCTTTAGACATTTCAGGGTCAAATCCTAGGTCAAAAAGTGTTCTAGTATCCCTAATTTGCCAAAAATTCCAAGGTGAGGGTTTTTTGATTTCTCTGAAATAGTGTTCCAAAATAACTAGATCAAAACTACTACCATGACTCCAAAATGCTGTACAACCTTGACAGAATTTATAGAAATCGTTCATTACTAGTTCAATATCTATTCTATTGTCTTGGCCAAATGCTTCATCTTGAGCTTGTTTACTTTGATTACTCCACCATTTTATAGTTTCATCATCTATAAAGTGATCTAATTTATTCAAACTGTCTAAACAGATTTTCCTATAAAAGATGTCAAAAATTTGATCGCTATTAGGATCAAATGTGACAGCACCTAAACTCAAAATAGCAGCATTTGGGGTGGTTGCCAATGTCTCTAAGTCACACATTAAATGTTTAGCCATACTGCTATTATACAGGCTTAACCTATTTTAGTATAGCTTAGTTGGTAATCTTTCTTTTTCTAATTTCTTTTTATATCTATTAACAGCGGCACCATGTTTACGCTTACGTTCGGTTGTGGGCTTTTCATAAAATTCTCTGCGTCTTAGTTCCTCTAATATAAGGCTGTCATCAACTTTATTTTTAAATTTTCTAAGAGCTTTGTTTACATCCTCATCAGGTCTTAAAATAACTTTTCTTCCATTAAAATTGTTCATTGTTGTCATCTTCATCGTTTTCAATTATTCTAAAAAAGGGAATAGAATCCAAATCATATATTCTACTTTTAGAAATAATACCATATGGTGTTACTTCATCTTTCGTAATATAATATGTATCGGGTTGTGCTATCATAAATGTTATAAAATTTTTTGTTATGAGATCACAATTATCAATATCAATTATAGTTATATCTGCGTAACTGTGTACACTTAATAACCAATCAATGTCGGTCTCATTCTCTTCATATACATATACATTTAACTCTTGGACTACCTTACTAATATATTTTTGAAAATGTTGTTTAGTTTCATTCGTGGGCTTAACCATTAATATACTAGCATTATTATTGAATAATTTATCTGGTGGAGTAATTACGTTAATTTTTCCTAAATTCATTTCTTTTCTCTTAGTTTTTCTAATTCATCAATATGCCATGGGAGTTTATCTATAAGTCCCATTTTTTTCAATTTGAATTGTTGTTTGATTGTATCATTAGGATGAGATTCTTTCCACTTTTTCATTACTTCTTTTTCTTTGAGCTTTAATTGTTCAAAATATGAAAGTGGTTCTTCAACAAGTATAACCCTATCTTCATCATCAGTTGCTACTTTTTTTTTTCGATTTCTAAATCGTCAACCCTTGGTGGTTCTATTTGACTTGTGATAGGTACTGGACTAAGTTCATTAGTTTGATTTATTTTTACATCTGTATTATCTGTTGTAATCGTTTCTTCAACTATAGGTTCAATTATAATTTGAGGTTTGGGTTCTTCTACTATTGGTTCTTGTATGACGTTTTCAACAACTATAGGGACTGGTGTTGTGGGTGCTGGTTCTGGAACTTGATAAGGTGTTGATACAATCTCAGGTTCTGGTTTTGGCTCTTCCTTTACGGGCTCTACTTTCATAGGTTTCCATTTGAAAAAGTAACCAGGAGTTTCAAGATACGTTTGTTTAACTATTGGTTCAACAGGCTTTGGAGCAGTTTCCTGTATTTGTTGAATTTGATTGTCTGTTAATGGGCCATCATCAGGTTCATACTTAGGCTCTTCCTTTGGTGTTTCCTCAGGTCCCTTAGGACGCATTTCTTCTTTAATTTTGGCCAGTATGCTGGTATCACCCTTACGTTCGGCAAAAGCCCATTGGAAACTCATTTGACTGGCTAGTAACAACAATACTGCTAGAGGATCAAATACAAACACAATGGTTAAGATTACCCAAACCACAGCCTTCTCTAATAGATTGGTATCTGGGTTATCACCATAGATAAGAGCAGCAATATACTTAATTGGTCCTACTTCTGCTTCTACTTTGCGTACTTCAGCACGTATTGGAACTGCCTCTTCATTTAATGCTGTGATCTTACGCTGTTCTGCCTCAATCTCTTTGAATATTCTTTCTCTATCCTTGGCTTGACTACGACGTATTTGATTACTACGATCCGCACCCTGTTCTGTAGTACTACGACTCATAACCTGATCAACAGCCGCATCCATTTGTTTTAATTGCGCTCTATTGCTTTCTATATTCTCTCTTGCTATTTTGATTTTTTCGTCAATAAGACTCAGCTTGGCTTGTACATCTCCACCCACTAGGCTTTGATCGCTATGTGCTTTACTAAGATAGCCAAATATACCCATACTGGTTATGAGCATGAGTGTAATAACTGCTATGGTGAGATAGCCTTTTAAGCTCCATGGAGTTCGATACCAATTAGCCTTAAGCCACCAAGCAGTGACCAATTTGCTAATTTCTAATACAGTGCCCATTATAATGACACTGAGAGCGGCCGCGCTGAATATACTAGCCAGACCTAGAACCGAATAATAGATAGCGATTGTTGAAATTGCTATCCCTGTAAAAAATGTTAAAAATGCTAATACCATATAAGATATTTATCTGGCTTTTTTATAACTCCTTATACATCTGTATATTAGTTTTTGTGAAAATGCCATGTTCCATCTCTAGACATACATGCCCAATATTCAACATCATCTCTGATTTTTTCCGTTATTATAGAACTGTAGACTCGACGGCATAACTTACCACTTAATCTACTGGTTGCCACTATTTCTACAATACCGTGATTATAACTATCATCACTATACCATCTAACCACTTCACCATTATCCATACTGGAAATAGCGGTTAGCACCGTCTGTATATGTTTTCTTTTATCTGATTCGCTTAGGCCATGAAACAACCTTGTAATACTACTAAAAATCGAATACATAGGCTCACTTAGACGTAGTTGAGCCTGTGAGGGGCTACTAACGGTTAATACCGCGACCGTCAAAAACTTCCCAACTACCATCACGCTTTTGGCAAACATAATTTATTCCTTGTATAGTACGACCATTAGGTAAAGTTGTTCTATATGGATGTTCAAAACATTTAGCACTAACTCCCATTTTTACTGTTGGCATGGTTTCGATCGGATCATCATTACACCGAACCTGTGTGGTACTATCTACCTTTTCACCATTCTTTACAGTAACATCCTTGCTTGTATAGCAGAATTGGCGTGCTGTTTTTGGCGGGGTACTAGAGCACCCTGCCAAAAATGCTATACCTAAAAATGCTAGGCCTAATTTTAGCGAGCTCATCTACGATTTTCTTGAACAAGTCGATCAAATACTTCCTTACGCATTTTTAAGCGTACGAAAGTATAATGCTTGCCTCCCATAGTAAACCTACCTTGTTCTTGTTGAACATGTTGAGATACAGTGGTATCTGTGACCTTGTAACTGATCGTGCTACGAGTAGTACGTTTAGTATCAGTCATATCAATTGAAGTTTCACTGTTAACACGCCCATTAATACGTTTGGCAAAATTATTAAGAGCAATGGCATACATCTGTTCTTCTGCGGCTTGAGCAAAAATACTTTCACCTGCACCACAGGCATAGACATATTCTTTAGCCATCCAAAACCAACCTTCTCGACCTTCTTGGGCGCACTTGGCATACCAATCTGGTTGGGCATAAGTTGAACGCTCAGGAACCTTCTCCATGCCTGAACAAGCAGCCAAAACAGCAAATGCTGGAATCAATAGTAACTTTTTCATTTTGCGGCCTCACGACTAACTTCCTTAATCTTATCCACGCCTTTGTCACCAAGACTAGCAACACCGCTAAAACCAATTGTGGCTACTACAATGCCTGAAATAAATCCTACTACAAACTTGGTCATATTAATCTCCGTCTGTGTGGTTGATAAAAATTTACTACAGTTCATATTATACTATCGATATTACAGTCTGTCAGTGATTTTGGTTATTTAAAAATGATCAATCCCATAAGTGTTGCTTGAATAAAGAAACCAAACCCAATAGTAATAATATTGAGTAGATCTCTGGCAATTACACTGCGGAGAAAGAACATTAACAAGCCTAACCAAACCAGTCCAACCAAATCTACTGGTGGCATCTTTTCGGTTAACCCGGTTAATATGGCTATCAATGTAGGTATGGTGGACATATGTATCAAAATAACACCAATCCAAGTCAGTGTTTCCGCACTAATATGCCCAATATTTTCTACTAAATTTTGTGCCATCTCTCTAATATTAAATACTTCCCGAACTTTTTCCCAATCAATTTTCATCCTTGCTCCTATTTGTAAAATATATGTTGGCCAATTTCAGCCACACGCTTACGATTCCATTTTGGATTAACATATTTGGCATGGAAATACATGGCTTCCTCTAAGCTAGGTAATCTGAACCCTTCAAGCATGACCATTTTAGCAACTTTTAAACTTTCTTCATAAACATCACTATGTTTGGGTATGCGGTTAACTGGCATGGTACAATACCAACTAAATTGGCACAGTACTTTTTCATAGACTACATTTTTTTGATAAACTACTTGGCACAGATCTTTTGGAAAATTTCCACTATTTGATCTATTCAAAGTTACCTGAGCAACTGCTACTTTTCCTTCAAATGGTTCTGTTCCTGCCTCATGATATATATTGCGGGCCAAACATTCCAACTGTCTTGTCATACTTTCTGCTGGTATATGATTTAACGAGCTCATTTTGATATTGATCTCCTTGTTCTCATCCAGTTTAAACATTACTACTTTATAGCCTACCCATCCTAAACCAAAAGCGGCAATAAGGATGACTAGCATTTTAACAATGCGTATCATTTTTTTCTCCTTTACGCTGGATAATTAAAGGCTATCTACGCATATGAGCAATATCCCGTGCCTCATCATCGCTGAAGATTGGCACAGCATTACTCTTATGCATGGTCCCTATTCCTTTAATCTTAGTGCCGGTATAAACCTTAGCCTCTGCCTTGGTAGCACTGGCACTATCTATACCGTTATTGAGGCTGGGGATACGTGGAGCATCCATTCCACGATATGTCAGTTTGGGTGGCTGATATGTGGGCGTTTTCATAGCACGAGTTTGCTTACGCTGTTCCTGCTCTAGACCCCACTTCTTTTGGAGGGCTTTCCAATCCTCCTCAAGTTCCCTTGCCTTACGTGCCTCATCAGCGTTACGAAATTTTTGTTTACCCTTACGCTTGCCTGTAGTACTGAGCCACGGTCCTTCAAGATGCATACTCATTCATCCTCCCTAAAATAGCTGAGTACGTTTCCTTCTCCATATTGGGCTTCTCCTAACATTTTAGCGGCATAGTCATTCTCTGCCCAGACCACTGTATGAACAGTTTGAAAGTCATTTAGGCGAACCCAAAGCTTATATCTATACATAGTATTTCTCCTATATAAGTAATTATTTATTGTATGACTTATTAAAAAAAAAGTCAACTAAAGTGGTATTATAGTGTTGGTAATTGTTTACTTACAGCATCTAATAGATCTTTTAGATCAAATTTTTCTAATTTTGACCCTAATTCTACCTCTGAATCTGGTAAATCTTCCCAATCTTTAATACAGAGTATTTCAAAAATTTCCCTACGACTAATAGGTTCTTCACGCATATAAGAAACCCATAATATAGTAAGAAAACTTAGAGTAAATACAGTTTCATTATTGATTATGTTGTTGGCTTCGCAGTAGTTTATGGTTTGATTGAGATAGTAGTCCATATCTTCAATACGATTTTCCACATGGGCTAGCCAAATCTTAGTATCAAACATGCTCCAATGCTTAGACACTGAAACTTTCCCCACAACCACATTTGGCTTTTTCATTTGGGTTAGTAAACTCAAATCCTTCGTTGAGTCCCTGTCTCACCCAGTTCATTTCTAATCCATTAACATACACTAGGCTTTTGTCATCTACCCAAACTTTCACACCATTACTTTCATATACAAATTGATCTCTAGTGACTGGTGGATTATCCACATATTCTAGCACATAGGCCAGTCCACTACATCCTGTAGTTTTTACTCCAACACGTATGCCCAAGCCCTTACCACGTTTAGCCAAGTTAGATTTAACACGTTCTGCGGCAGTTTCTGTTAGTGTGATCATTATAATATTTATTAAGTAAAAAGGACCCGAAGGTCCTTTGTTATGCGTAAAGTTCATCGAACTTACGCAGTGCCCGTTGTCTTGCCAACCACAATTTTAATCTTATAACCAGTGATAATTCGACTTCATCTTCAGTGACTATGCGTAGACGTTGTAAATTACGTGCTATGCTGTCATCAAAAACTATGTATTTGACATCCTCTAAATCACAATTAACTGTGGTGGGGGCAAAACGTCGGACTAATATTACTTCTTTGCTTCTGCTTTCTTTTCGTCTTTCTTTGCTTCTGCCTTAGGAGCGTCTTTCTTTTCCTCTTTCTTGGCTTCTGCTGCGAAAGCTGTGGCTGTGAAAGCAGCCATGATCATTGCGATAAAATATTTCATTTTAATTTCCCTTTTAAAAAAGTAGCAATATTTACTGCTACATTACTATTAACGCCTTAGTCTTGGTTTTAGTTGACAAAAAAGTTATCTAGTTAGACCGTTTCTGCTTTCTGGCATTACTCCATGACTTGTACCAGGTAAATCTGTCACATAGGCTAATGTTGGCCCGATTCGTGGATCAATTTGAGGGAAGGACTGAACTGGTTTATCTGCTGGTTTAGGTGTAGGAGGACGTCTATCTTGACCTTTTTTAGCCTGCTGTACTTTATATTTTCCACAAAATCTAAACCTAGTAATACCCTTTTGTCTAGCTATAGCTATGGCTTTTTCTTTACTGGCTGCTTTTATTTCTGGGATTCCACCTGGTTGTGCTTCTAATATTTGATTACCTGCTATCTCTCTTATCCTATCTATCTCGTCAGAACCCTTGATTTCATAATTTTCTGGCATTATTCCATGACTTGTACCAGGTAAATCTGTCACATAGGCTAATGTTGGCCCGATTCGTGGATCAAATTGAGGGAAGGACTGAACTGGTTTATCTGTTGGTTGAGGTGCTGGTTTTGGACCTTGTCCTACGTCAACTATTTGACACCATTCAAAATCAGGACAGTTAGACTTTTTAGCTAAAGCATAAGCTTGATTAAAGGTCTTGGCCGCTTTAATTTGTGCTAATACTTCTGGTGGACACGTTGTAGTTGGTTCTGGTGTTGGTGCAGGTGGTGTTGGTGCAGGTGGAGTTGGTTCTGGTGTTGGTGCAGGTGGTTGCTCCTCAGGAGCCACGTTAATATTTGGTAATGGTGCATCAACTTTTTCAGGATCTTGCAGGTTAGGAGTGATTTCATTTGGCTTAGGCCCAGGTCCTGGTTTAACTGGAGGTCCATATTCTACATTATAGATTGATCCATCACTGCTTCTAATAACAATACCGTTTGAATCCACAGCAGCATTCTTAATGATACGACCATTTGAAGGATCAATATCACCAATTCTAAGTTCTGGTCCTTTATATCCATTACCTAAAGGCGTTTCGCCTTCTTCGGCCAATAATCGTTCTAATTTATTAACTAAGGATCTGTATTGTTCTGCTGCGGTTGCCATAAGACTAATTCCTAACTATGAGTATTATATTTAGCCTTATAATCTTCTATAGCGGCTTTGATAGCGTCTTCAGCAAGAATCGAGCAATGTATTTTAACTGGGGGGAGTGCAAGATGTTCGGCGATTTTAGTATTCTTAATAGATCCCGCCTCATCCAACGTCTTACCTTTGACCCATTCCGTAACGAGTGATGAACTTGCGATCGCTGAGCCGCAGCCGTACGTTTTGAATTTCGCATCAGTGATAATTCCTGTTTCATTGTCTACCTTTATACTTAATTTTAAAACATCTCCGCACGATGGTGCTCCCACTAGTCCAACTCCAACATTTTCTTCATCTTTATTGAATGAACCTACATTGCGTGGGTTCTCATAGTGATCTAATACTTTTTCCGAATAAGCCATCGCTATAAATCTCCTCCTCTATGTTTGTTGTTTGTGTTTGTGTTTGTACAGGTGGCAATTTTAGATTTTCATACTTTCGAAGGAAAAGGCTCCAAGCCTCATCCTCTTCTGATGTTACTTCTATATCATTATAATTTATCATTCTAAAAATACCTTATATTCTGTATTGAATTTATCAGCATATTTTTCTGCCTCAATCTTAAAATTTTCTTTAAATAATGGTATTAAATTTTCGAATTTTTTTGAAATAAGAATTCCGACATGAGCGTCAAAGGTTCTGTCAAATAGTCTAACATAATTCTCACTTGGCTTAAAAAGACTATAACTATAGCTGTATTCGTGCCGAGGTTCTGCATCATGATAAGCTACTACATCAAAAGACTCATGAAGTTGGATTAAAGTTTCAAGTCTAAATCCTGCGTAACCATCAACAAATAAAAAATTCAAATCATTCGTCATAAACAATTTATAAAATGATATTGCTTCATCTAGTATATTTTTTGGTATATCTTTTCTTCTTGTCCCTCTAAGGATTTTATTAGGAATTTCATGATGAATAAGTTTATGATTATCATTTTCAATAATCAAATTTTCATTTCTCAACTTATTAATCCAATCTTGATCATTCTCAATAGAGATAACCTTTGAACAATTGTTAAAGAAAAGTGGAGTACTATTTAAACCTGCTCCAATTTCAAGTACTCCAGATATAGGAAAAGTTTTCAAAATACTAGAGTTAATAGGTACATGAGATCCCCATCTTAGATCCTTAAATACATTAGGTTTTAATTTTAATTGTGGTATTTTTTTCATTTGCATCCGTAGATTGTTCCATAAATTGGTCTGCCTAGTTGATCCTTATACCAACCCCTTTCTTCGGTAAGTTGCGTACCTGCTGGACATACTAGATTCGGCACACTGTCAATATTGTATATCACAGTAGGGGCTGGTTGATTCTGCATGATTATAGTAGGTTGT
>Ga0214917_10003290_pt1 | contig 18804 bp, 9 predicted proteins | sample LL_1208_BB_MetaG_FD_177983 | JGI IMG/M metagenome (GOLD analysis project Ga0214917, IMG submission 177983) | Freshwater microbial communities from Lake Lanier, Atlanta, Georgia, United States - LL_1208_BB | ecosystem: Environmental > Aquatic > Freshwater > Lake | place: USA: Georgia | collected...
TTTTTTGACGCAGGTTTTGAGGTGGGTATTGAGGGTTTTTTGAGAAGCGTATTGTTTTTTACAATAATCGCATGTTACTTTTTGACTCATTTTATAATAAGGAAAGAAAAAAGAATATATTAGGATAATTTGAAATTGTCACAAATAAAAAATATAAATATTTTTTTTATTTCTATACTAGTAAACATAATGTCATCTCAAACCGTCTACTTTACAAATCCAGCTGTTGTTAGTGGTATGTTAAACAACATAACCACAATTCAATCACAATTGGGTACAACAAGTGGTCAAATTCAAACAAGTCAAATCACTTCTACAGGAACAATCTTCTCATATGGAGAAGTTCAAGGAACAAATATTTTAAATATGGCAAATCAAATTAAACAATTACAAACATCAGGTCAGTCACAAGTCGCAACATCTTATTCGTATTATGGAGGAAATACACAATTAAACGATAACTGTGTTCCATCAGTTGATACATTAGCTTCAAGACACGTATATGAAGAAGCAGGTTTATCATCTCAAAACTTACAACATTTACAATTAGATTCAAATACAGCATATCCATCAAATATTGCGCAACACTATACTCCAGCATTTTTTGAGGACTCAACAGGAAAATACATGTTTGGTATCTCAAATCAAATTGTACAATTTGGTGGATTTCCATCTTTAACTGGTACAGATAACTTTTCAAGAAATACACGTAGAGAACAATTTAACTTATTACAAGATATTGGCAGTTTAACAGGATCTTATTCAACTGCTTTTGGAGCTGGTTATACAGGATTCACAACAGCGTTCAATGGAGGATTTGTAGATTATACATCAGATCCATGGACATATTTTGTTCAAGCGGCAACATCAAACAATGCTGCTAACTTTTGGAGAATTAGTTTGGCAGAGTTAGGCTCTTGGTCCATTGGTAACTTTGCGTATGTATATCGTTATGATATTGTTAACAAGACTGTCATTGCTAGAACAGTTGTTAGTATGACAAAAGCACTTTCAGGTACAGGAACAAATTGGTATGTTGCTACAACAACAAATGGTCCTGTAACTCCATTACAAGATGGCAAATTTGTAACAGGTGTTCAAAATCCTTCCACATATGGTTTATTGGTATTTGACAGAGACTTAAATCCAATTGTTCTTTATCAGTCAAATCAATATGCTGGTGTTTTTAGTGGCAATCCTGGAGTTGATCCTCTTAACTTTAACACAGACGTTCAATCCAATAAAACATTTGGTTTAGGCCGTGATCAAGTTAGAACATGTATTGTTAAAAAATGGAACTTTAACGAGTTAGGAACAGGAACTTACACATCTCTTGTCGATGGACAATCATATAACATTTTTAATAGCACAGGTTCTCCAGCAACAATTTTATACGTCAACAGTTCTTCACAAGGTCAATATAGTGAAGCAGATCAATTAGGCATGGGAACAAAGAATGGTGGTATGACACCTTTGTCAACAGCAAAATGGGATACTTCATCTGGTAAGTTAATTGCTTGGGCACTCTTCACAGGAGCATCTTTAGCAACTGGTTGTTATTCAACAGGAGGTTGGAATTTGGTACCAATTATGAAGTTTACATCTCAGCCAGACTTTTACCAAAAAGGAGATGTGTTACAAGCACAATCTTTCTCAACAGATCCAATCACAGGTCAAACACTCCCTCTCTACATTTGGCACCAATTAACAGATATCAGAACAGAAATTGTTAATGCCGCAACAGGCTATCGTTCTACAGGTGCTTGGGATGAAGGGTATTATCAAACAGTTTTTACAACAGGATCATCTACAAGTTATCAAAATGCTGGTTTACACAGAATGAACATTTCTGTTTGTGGTTTCACAGGTGGAAAGTATGAGTATCATCAAGATGTCTATGCTACAACATATGTAAAATATGGTGATGGTGTAACAACAGGAACATACTTCCAACAAAGCAATTTTGGAGTTTTCAACCAAATTCTTTCAGATCCATATACAAAGTTCTACATTCCAACAAGCTTTGATCAAAATCGTAAATACGTTACATACACATCTTCTGGCGCTTTATTAGATACATACATTTTTACAGGAACAGATGGAAAATACTACAATGCTTCCGCTCAATTAGATAGTTCTTCAAGCGCAACACTTCGTCAACAAATCTTAAATAACGGTTTCGCAGTCAGATATGGTAGAGCATCATACGATTTAGCAGCTAACTTTAACGGTATCGCAGTGGGTGGAGCTGGTTCAAATCCAATTCCTCCAACAAGATTCTCAGCAACAATCAATCCAAATCAAGGTCCAATTTTGGCAGATTTCTTATTTCCAAATGGTCACGTATTTAGTTTGACAGGAACTTATGATTCACAGCCATTTAGTTTAACACAAAAAGATTTAAGAGCATGGATTGGAAACGCAACAAACTCAAATGCTGCTTCAACAGTCAATCCTAACTATGGTTTAACTCAAACATACTCTGCTACAGGTATCTATAACTTGTTGACTGCCGCGCAATCCCAATTTTCTACAAAACTCGTTGATGTAATCTTACCTGGTCAAAATTACCAACCAAATCCAGATGATGCTGGGTCTATCACAACAGTTCCTGTTGGAAGTATCGTTTACAGGGTTAGAGGAGAAGTTTTCAATGGTCAACCAGTTAGAATGACATTCCAACCAGGTTGTGCGGGAGTACAGGTCTTAACAGAAATAATGGCACAAAACTTGAACTACTATGGTGGAGGTGGTTATGGACCAAATTCACTTTATCAAGATAGCAATGGCGAGTGGCATATCTTAGCTGGAGCAGCAAATGGTAACTACATTCCTTTAAGTGAACAAATTCAAGCAGCAAATTATGCTGCTAGAAAGACTCTTTTAAGTTTACAAGATGGATCTTTACCATGTTCAAGAACAACATTACAAAAGTTAGGTTTCTTAAATTCAACAGGAGGATACAATGTTTACTTAACACCAAAAGAAAGTGATTACTTAAAGTTCACAGATCCGTCAAGTCAATTCGAAACAACATCAATTAGAAGAATTGGAGATGATTCAGTTGTTGTTGATTGTACAATCAATGGTTTATGGAACTTTTATTCTCAACAAACACACAACTATGCTGGTTACATAGGTAATGGCACAGGAACATACAGAGATATCAGAACAGGTATAATGAATGCTACAAGATACGCAAACGACGTAGCATATTGTACAACAGTTAGAGTTCCACACTCATTAACAGGAGGTTATGCTATCAACTTAAATGAAGAAGAAATGGAAGAGGTTATAAGATTATTCGAAACAATTTTTGGATACAGAGCAGAATGTATGAGTGATCGTTTAAGACGTGTTGTTTCAAACAACTCTGCTTGTGTAAATGCTAAGACACTTCAATTAGAACACATCATTCGTGGTTCTTGTTACGGTTGGGAAGTATACAATTCTGAAAATGATCCAGATGGCGCAAACACATGTTTTTATGGAGCTGGTCACGGTATGTTAGATAACGGTGTAAATGCTGATGAAGTAGCTGGACATGTTTGTGCTGGAGACGTTTATAACTGTGTCATGAGCAAGACACATACTAAATTATACAAACAACAAGATATTATGGGAGCAAAAGCAACATTGATCTCTTTTGGCGCAAATAGACCTAACTTTGCTTGTTCATATGATGGTTTATTAGGTCAACAAAGAGTTGCTTACACAAAGTCTGATGGCACAACAGGATATAGATTTACATATGGTAATGTTCAAAGATTACACGGGTTATACGCACAATCTCCAATCTCTGGTGTCGTAACATACTTAGGAAAACGTGGAGGTAAAGATATGTTCGGCACAGTCCAAGTCAGAGAACAAGGTCAAGGTTTCAGAGGAGCTTTCATGTGTATTCCTATCACCCCAACAACAAAACTTAATGGTTTTAGCACAGCTCAAACAGTGAATACAGTTCTCTCACCTTCTGGTAAATCATATATTTTACAAAGAATTAATGCTGGTTATAGAAACTTACCATTCAACCTAAAACCAGCTAACTTAAGAATGTTCCAAGGTATCACAATTAATGATGCTGGAAACGATATTGAATACGTTTGGAGAACAGCAGTTCCATGTCCAGGAGACTATGCGCTCTCTTTAGGTGGTCCAAACAACGCTACAGCACCAACAGCTCCTTCTACAGCAGATGCGTTAGGTAATGGTTCTGGTATGAATCAACCAGTCTTCGCTGTTAATGACTTATGGTTTGTTGTTTCAGGAGCATTGAAGATTGCTGCTTTGAAGATTTCAACAGGTGAGATCTTACAAACAATCTATGGCGATGATTTAGCATTCTCTGAAAATTGGTATCAAACAAGAACAAGACTCTCTGATAACAAGACAACAAAACAAGCCCCAGTTGGTGTCTTAGGTATGAACTACGCTGCTGGAAATCTCTTAGTTCCTCAAGGTCATGAAAGACAAGGTGCTGATGGTAATTCTGGTAGATATATTTCTGCTTTAACAGTTAAGTATCCAACTCCACAAGCTGTTAATTTAACATCATTATACGTTCAAACAGGAACAGTAGGTGCCTACAACTCACAGCAAGTTATCTTTAAATGGTCAGATGCGCAAAATATGAACAACGGTTTATTCTGTTTATTGACAACATTCAGAACATCAGACTTTGGTAACCAACGTTATTCTTACTACGCAAATAAGGATCAAGGTTTTGATGCCCTCTTTGATACAGGTGTTACCGCAATTGGTGTCTATATTCCAAACGATGTCTTCTTATCAGGTTATCAAGCTGTATCAAGAGTTATCAATAATAAAGTTGTGAACGGAGGAAGTTGGTATCAACGTACAGGAATGAGTTTAGCATCATTATTACCATATGTAAAGTTTATGTATGCTGGTCAAATACCATATGAATGCGCAGAACAAACGCCATATACATATGTCAACGATTTACAAGTCTTAGAGGCAAGACAATGTCGTAGACAAAAGAAATTATTACAAGAATATTATCGTGCTAAGAATGGAACAACTTCTCCTTATCCAGATAATGGTTTCTACATGTACAATTCTCCTTATACAGCAAACTCAACATACAAGAACTATTGTAATGTAACAAATGGAACAACATCTATAAGAGATCAAACTCTTTCTGAAATTTACAATCAACCTCTTGGATACACAGATGTCACACCAGGTCGTCCACTCCAAGCTCCAACAACAAATTAATCAATTCTTATTTAAACATTTTTATATCTTATCTATATAAAAATGATCATTCAAGAACTCAATTTTTCCATAAAATACATCGTCCAAAAACAAGATGATATCTTACCTTTCCAAATCTCTCTTATTTCTTGTTACGACGATATCTTATCGCTTGGGGTAAGTGTTAATGTTGAAACCTCTGAAGAATTAGCTTCTCTTATTAAGTCTCTCAAAGTCTTAAATGGAGTCACTCTTAACGTTTTTACAACTACCCCAGTTGAAGGAATCCTAATTCCTAATAACTGTATTGTTCTTCCAAACACTCTCAAACTGTTAAAACAAGATGACCAAATTAATATATGCCATCCACTCGTAAAACCATTTAGTGAAGATTTGATTAAAGAAATTGACAATCATTTTGAAACACAATTCAAGATTCCAAGTTGGATCATCCAATTCGGAAGTGGGAATGTACAAGAGATGAATTTTGTTCTTTCCACAATACTATATCGTTTGAATATGATTGAAGATGTAAATAGTCATATAGAATCCACTCAAAAATAATTTAATAATTGACAATAAATCAATTATTAAAATTAATCTTTACATTTCATTTTGTAATCTTTGCGCAAGCTCAAAATCTTCTCTTTCTTGTCTTTCTCGCTCTCTTCTGACTTCATCTGCTGGATTGTACTGTTGTGAATGTAAATGTGAAATCGCTTGCGGATCATTCGAAAGAGTTCTTTCTTGATCTGATAATAATCTGTGAACTGTAAGAGGATGCGTTCTTCCAAGCCGTAAAGCTCTTCCTAAAACCTGATTTTCTAAATTTGGAGAGGAGATTTTGTGGTATAATATAATATCTGTTGTCTCAGGCAAGTTTATACCTGTTCCGTCAAATCTAGCATTCAAGAAAAGAACCTGAAGCATACCCGCTTTAAACTCTCTGATGTATTTTTGTTTAGCGTCTGTTGTACCTTTCACCTCAGCAAATTTTATATTTGACTCTTCAAGCTTTTCTTTGATTTGTTCAAAGGTATTCCAAGACTCTGAGAAGAGAAGAAACTTTCCATCCTTTCTTGATTTTATTATGTCTATAACCGTATCAAGCTTATTCTTCCTTGGCTGTTTAATTGGTGTTTTTTCTTCCATCTGCTCAAACCCTTTTTTAGACACAATCATCTTTCCCATATTAAGTTTTTCTCTACAAAACGGACATTTATTTGTGCCTTGTATAAGCGCCTTGATACACCCTCCGCAAATAATACCTTGACAACAGTTTGTGAGAACCTTTTCTTCAAACTCCATACAACAAACAGGACACTCTTCTTCTTCATTTCGTCTAATTCGCTCAATCAATTTCTCAAGCGTTTTTCGCGCCGTCTCTAGCTTTTGTTTGTATTCTTTTATTTTGTCGCCATTCTCTAACTGCGTATAGTAAGTCAATGAAGCCGATAATTCTTTTATTGCTTTTTCTTCTTTTTGAACAACGATCTCATATAGACTTTTAGATTCGCTTGTACCTCCTAAAGCAGAGATCGCCCCAGCCATATCGTCAGCCGCAATCATTCTCTGAACTTCGTTAGGTAGATAGCTTGAGATAGCCATGAATTGTCTGATGAAACAGTCGTATTCGATATTTTTAACTTCTGCGTGTCTCCAGCTTTCTTCCATCTGTTCTCTGGAATTTTTGACAGTAACGTGTTGAACGAGTGCTGTACCAAGGATATCGCAAACAAAGTTGGTTCGTTTATCTCGATCAGAGTAAAAGTAGTTATTTGTGGAGATATTAGCAGAGATGATCCAGTAGTTTTTGGCGCGCATTTCAGGAAGTCTTCCTCTGGCTTCGATTTCGTCAAAGATAAGACGTCTAAGACAAAGTGAGTTGAAGTTTCTGTATTCGTATGTGAGTAAAGAGACAAAGTCTTTGTAACGATTATAAGTGATAACAACACAGTCAACGCTTCCAAACCAGCTAGCAGGATGAACCATGTCAGCGTTTTTTGCGATGACTCTGTAGGTCAAATTGGAGTGTTTTAGTTCGTTGACCCATTGGTTGAAAACAGAGTTGGAGACGACGATGAGATTGACTGGTATATATTTGACTTTTACAGAAGTGAAGGATTGTTGAGAAAAGAAGGAGCGGATTTTAGAGTTTATAATTTGGTCAACAAGTTCATCGTCTTTAGGAGTATTATTTATGTGTTTTGTTCTGGCGAGAAAGGAGATGGTTGTGAGAGTTTTTCCGCTCCCAACAGAGTCGGCGAGGAAGCCAACTAGAGTGTGAATTTTGTTAGAGCAACTAGGGTATTTATAGATGCGTTCGGGGTTGGCTTCGTTCCATTCCATTTGTTCGACAGAGTATTTTTGGTGGTTAAAGAGAGGGATGTCAAGACCCCATTCGTTATATTCAATTTTTTTAGGTGGAGGAGGGAGGGGAGTTTTTTCTTCGAATTCAATATCGGAGTCGTCGTCGGATGAGTTATAGAAGGCAGCGTCTTTTTTCTTTTTTACAATTCTTTTTTTGGGTTCATCTGATTGAGGTTTTTCTTTTTTTTTATAAGTACGTTTCTTTTTTTCGGGTTGATTGAGAGGGTGGACTGGAGGGTTGATATGACTCATGATACAAATGCCTATTAAATAAAGATGGAATGTCTTTAAATCAGTTTAAAGAAGGAGTTTTTCTCTTCTTTAAATGGGATTTATATTTGCTTATTAGAGCAAATATAAATTTAGTTTAATCTTGGTTGTATGAGTTTTCAAAGTGGTCAAAGTTGTAGGATGAGTGAGAGGTTGAAGAGTCATTGTCAGAAATATTTTGAGTTAGGTGATCGTATTTGGTTTTTAGCATTTTATAATCGTTCAAGAGTTCTATATAAGTTGAGTATTCGATCCAGCAGTTTTGGAGAGAGGATTGATCGATGATGGTAGTGATAACTCTTACTTTTTTATTGTTGTGAAAGAAGACAAAAAGTTGGTCTTCGAAGGAGTGAGGAGGGATATATATTTTGATGAATTCATTTCCAATATTAATGGTGAATTGACCACCGTGATCAAGTTGAGATTTTGTGATGAAGAGATCAAAGGTGTAAGACATTTAGATGTAAATAGTGTTAAGACTTATTAATACTTATAATGAAAGTCAGTTAAATTTAGTTTTCTCCAGGAAGAACAGGAACCATAGCTTCATAGATGGCTGTTTCAATCCAAGGATCACGCCAAGTTAAAGGTTTAGTAATATCAGGAATTTCAGTCTTTCCAGTTAAATATAAATTAGGAAATTGAGCTTGTTGTTCAGCAAAAGCAGTTGGATAAACACCCATTCCAGGATAGAGTGTAGATTGTAAGTCTTGAGGAAGTGTACCACCAGTTCCGCAAAGACCAATAAATCCGTTTTTAGCGATTGAAGGAGCAAAAGTTGGATAATCAACATGATTCCAAAGAGTTCCTGTTGAACCAGTAGGAATGTATTGACATTGTAAATTATAAGAAGGAGTTTCTGTATTCCACTGCATGTATTGACCAAGACCATTCATGTATAAATTACCTTGATCGCTACTATCTTCTTGATAACCAGCTGTTATAGATGACCCTTCAAATTTAGCGTCTACACAACCAACAAATTTAACAATAGTATTGTTTCCAATCTTACCATCTTTATTGTCGCCAGCATAATAACGAACGGCTTTAGAACCGTTAGATTTAGCAGCATCTGAGTTTAAGAAGACAACTTTTTTAGCTCCTGTATAACTTGAACCAACTCCTCTAAAAACTGCTGTAGGATAGTTAGCAATATTTTCTGAGACTCTAACTGTTTTTGTTCTTAAGTTCATAATTGATTGTGCGTCTAAAACAAAAGTTAATGTATCTGGATCAACTAAAGGAGAGAACCCATCGTCTGACTTTCTAGCAAATGTTTTAGCACCATTTCTATCACCTCCAAAGAAAGTTGATAATTCTTCACCTTCTCCTCCAGCTCCACCAGCATTAATTCTGTTATCAATGATGATTGAGTCTACAGCAAGGCCACCTGATCCAGTTGGACCTACAAGGTAAGACATCATAGCAGAGAAGGCGTTTCTGACTGCAGCATTGTAAGGAGCACCAGGACCTGTAGCTAATTTAGGATTATAAGGACCAGTAGGATTTGTTGGATCTACAGGAGGAGCAAATGCGCTTGTTAGAATCCATTTATTATCAGCTTGAGTTGTTGAAAGATTGATATATCCAATTCTTCTTGTTCCAACGTCTCCAGTCCAACCAGGATATCCAGTAAAGTTTGTATAAGCTGGATTTACTAAACCAGCAATGAAACCATATTGATTTCTTGCGGCAAAAGCAGCATTAGTTGACTTACTTGCTGTGAACCATTTTATCCAGTAATTTGTATCTGGCCAGTCAGCTAAAGGACCACCTGTTGAACGAGGGGCTTGATTAACATCAAACATTCTTCCAACAAAAGTTGATCCACCTGTTAATCCAGTAAAAGAAACATTTAAAAGACCAATAGAGTTACCTGCGTTTTGGAAATAACCTGTGTTATAGGTAGCATCTTTATAAAGAGGTCCGTCAACTCCAACCCAAAGGGCTTTAGCAGTTCCTGTCAAAAGATAGTTTTGAGTCATAAAAGGTGAAATAGTGTTTCCATCTCTTGTACCAGTTACATAGTAAGCAGAGAAAATAGAAGAATTAGTATTGTAAGGATCATTTCTCATATGCCAACTATAATCATTATTACCACGTCTTGAGAATAAAATGTAAGGAGCTACATTAATTTCTTGAGGACGAGTATTACAAATATCTTGAGAACCAGTACTTACATAAGCACTTGTACCAAGTAAATGCCAATTTGTTGCTAATCGTCCTATGATATTAGGTCTATATTTATCCATATATTGAATTAAAGATCTTGAATGTGTAATAGGACCAAATACATAGTTTAAGAAAGCCATGTAAGCAGCAAAAAGTTCATTATATCCCATTGTTGGATAAACTTTATGTGTTACGCTAACTTGTGCTGTTTCTAAACCAAAATTTTGAGCATAATTTAAAAATGCCCCAGTTGTTTGTGCTTCATAAGCATCAGACCAACTATCATATATTAAGTTGAAACGATTGTAAGTATTTGTACAAGAACCTGTATAAGCTGTATTATTCAATACACAATCCATTGATAAAGAATCATAAGCCTTACGAGTATTATTTTCCCATAAACTAATACCATTAGGATAATATCCATTCATAACAGACCAAGAACCTGTTAAACCACTAATTGTTACATTCGATCCAGGTGTACAGTAAGAAGCACCTCTAGTAAATATAGTAGTGACTTCTGTAGAGCCAGTGCTTACCCAGTTTCTTGTACCATTTACAACAGCAGGTCCAGAATAAGATTTTATGATTTGAGTTATAGGTGTTGTGAATGTAATACCACTATCTGAAAGAAATTGATTCATAACTTCAATAGCCTTTACACCACCAGCATTAAATCCATTAGGACCAGTGTTTCCAACAAAATAAATATCTTTATCCCAAGTAAATCTTCCAGCACTTGTTCCTCCAATTTGTTGTGTCTGTGGATTTGATGTATAAATTGCTCTTAAACACATACTCTTAAAATTTTCCATTTGATTATTATAGTTTGATTTATCACCAAGATCTGACTCATTAAAGAATTCATCTAAAGATGACTCAATCTGTGATTTTTGTGTGTAACCAGGAGATGCCTTAAGTTTGACCATCATTGACCAAAAAGTATTAGCAAAGACCTGAAAATCAGGAATTAATTGACCAATAGATACAGTAGCTAACCCTCTATTCGTTTGTAATCTCATACCAGCTCCTTGACAATCTGTAGCTCCATTATTTGCGTTCCATGGTGGAGTAGCAAGTGAACCAACTTGTGAATACGCATTAACTAATTGTGTTTTATCAACAACTCCTCCTGTTGTATAATACTCTAAAGCTCTTGTACTATAAGCTCCTCCTGCTGACGGATCTGATGGTTCTCCAGTATACCAAATTGTTGTAATTGGATATGTTGATGTATCAATATATAAATGTGTAAATGATTGTGCTCTTGTTCCAGTATTTAATGTTGGAAATGTATTTCCATTAGCCTTTCCATTAACAATTGAAGAAACAACTGTTGGTGTATAAAACATCCACCAACCAGTCCATGGATCCTCTACTTCATTTGCCACCTCAGGATACTCTGATGTAATACTTTGACTTACTGATCCATTTGCGTACCAAGCATTTGTTGCTGAATTAAATGTCAATAACACACTTCCCTTTCTAAAATCTCTAAATCCTCCTTGACAACTTGTTGTTGTAACTGTACCTGTCGCTGTCATACCAACTAATCCTTTTCCATTCAAATTCAAGCCCACGTTTGTATACAAACAATTACCCCATGTTCCTAGACCATCTACTATCTCAATTGTATCTCCTCCTGTTGGAGATGCTGGTAATGTTACGACAGCAGCACCAGCCCCTGTTGAACGTGTATCAGCTAAGTTCCAAATATAATTTGTGTTTGATTGTGCTGTCCAAGTTGAAGATGTTACAACATTCCACTTCAAGTTTGCGATTGCTCCACTCATACTTGTAATCTGTGAAGAAAATGTGGCATCATTGTTGATTAAGTTTGCTATCACCGCAGGATTTGTAAAATAAACTGTTTGTGATGACATTTACTATCAAAAAAGAAAATAATTAATTTTAATTAATTAATTATTTGAAATTTTAAATAAATTTATTTTATTAATTAATTTTCTCCTGGAAGAACTGGAACAACAGCTTCAAAAATAGCAGTTTCTAACCAAGAATCACGCCATGTTCTATAATTAGTTGTTACTGGCCAATTACCAACTCCAAATGTTGCATCCAATTCAGCTGTCTTTCCTGGAAGGTATAAGTTTGGATATCTTTCTGCTTGTTCTTGATATGCTCCTGTGTATGCTCCAAAGTCAGGATATAGAGTATATTGATATGCTTCAGGTAAACACTTGGAACCTGTTCCTTGAGCATTTCCAATGAAGCCATTCTTTGGTTGATCCACAGATGTAATACCAGGATATTCTTTAGTATACCATAGTGTGCCTGTGGATCCTGTTGGAATATATTGACATACTAAACCATAAGTTGGTGTTTCTATATTCATAGTTGCATATAATTGGGTTGGTGTATATCCGCTATCAAATTGTGGAGGAATATCTGTATACCCTACTGTTGTTGATGTTCCTTGGAATCTTGAGTCTGTGCTTCCAATAAACTTTACAATTGTATTGTTACCAAGCTTCTTGTCAAAATTGTCCCCAAAGAAATTTCTTTGGAATCTGCTTCCATTACTTAAACTTCCAGCACCAACAAGCATAACAAGCTTTTTAGCATCAGTATAGGAAGTGCCTGTTCCTCTGAATACGCATCCAGGATAGTTGATTTCATTAGTAGACACATTTAATCTTTGGTTTGCTGCATTTAAAATGGTAACTGCATTCAATGGCCAAGTATAATTATCTGGGTCCTGTAATGCTCCAAATCCATTATCAGGTCTTCTTAAAAATACTTTACTTCCGTTTCTGTCTCCACCGAAGAATTCAGATATTTCAATACCTTCTGTTCCTCTTCCTCCAATGTTAAATCTTTCGTCAAGAATAATACAATCACATTGTAACTCTTTTACCAAATACTGAAAGACTGCTGAGTATATTTGGGTGATTGCTGCACTGAATGGTTTATTGGTTCCAGTTGCTAACTTAACATCATAAGGCCCAGTAGGATTGCTAGGATCGATTGCAGGCGCAAAAGGTGAAGTATAAGGTAAATTACCAAAGAAAATTTCTGTTCTGTTTGTATAAAAGTATCCAACTTTTCTTGGTCCAGTTGCTCCTGACCACCCTGGATATCCTGTAAAAACCGTATATTCTGGTTTAATTAAACCACACACATATAATGTTTGAACATTTCTTGCGTTTTCAATAGCACTTTGAACACCTGTTGGTTGAGCAGATGTAAAGTATGGTGTCCAATATCTCCAATCAGGATTACTGTCAAATGGACCTGCTCCAGTTGGAACACAACCCCAATTAAATAATTTACTTATAAATTTAGTTCCACCCGTATAACCAGTGTAAGAAATATTTCGTAAACGTAAAGCTGATCCTGCTTGGTCGTAATAACCTGTGTAAGATGAATAAGCAAATGGTTTTGTTGTATCTATACCATCAAGACCAACCCATAAGCTTTTTGCTCCTGTTAAATAGTTTTGAACAACCATTGGTAAGTTACTTATTTGTTGAGATGGATTTGGTGCTATAATTTGATTATACACAGCATCAACAATTTGATATGGATCATTTTTATATCTTTGTGAATAGTTTACATATTCTGAAGAAGGTGTATTACCACCATTTCTCATTGTAGTTGCTCCACTCTCAATTGTATATAAAGGATTTGAAGCTCCAGGATATAACATATGCCAATTAGTAGCAAGTCTACCAACATTTGCAGCACCAGTAGCTTTTTCTACATAGATACTTCTGTCTCCTGTGTGGGTAATATCTCCCCAAACGTATTTGCTGAACGCTTCTAATGCAGCAATAAATTCATTATAAGGCATAGTTGCATAAACCTTGTAAGTTGCACTTACTGTTCCAGAAGACCCAAAATTTGTTGCAAAATTTTTAAATGGACCAGTTTCATTAATGTCAGAGATAATATTATGTGTATCCTTAATTAAATTAAACCTATTAAACATATAAGTAAGAGTTCCTGTATAATTACCATTAGTTTGTTCTAAGTCCATATGGTCAGAATAACAGAACTTTCTTTGATTAAAACTAATTCCTTCAGAAACACTAACACCATTAGGGTAATAACCATTGAGAGTTGCCCACGTTCCAGTTAATCCAGCTATTGTGACATTTGCACCTCTTGCTACAAATGGACATCCTTTGGTAAAGACTGTGGTAAGCTCGGTAGATCCACCTCCAGGTTGTGAAACAGTGGGTCCAGAATAACTCTTAACAATAGCATGAATTGGTGTTGTCACTGTGAAACCTTCTGGTGATAAAAATGTTTCTAATAGTTGCAAAGCAGCCATGGTTCCAGGTGCAAACCCATATGGTCCTGTATTTCCCAGATAATATCCATCATCGTTTTGATATTGAAAACGGTTACTGCCAGATGCCGATTGCTGAGTTTGTGGATTTGAATCATAAATTGCAGTTTGCATCATTTCTCTAAACATGACTCGAGGGTCGTCATAATTTTGTCCTGCATAATCAAAACTATTATTAAAACGATTCATCTTGCTCTCTACTGGAGCCTTTTGCGTATAACCAGGACGAGAAAGTAATTTCTTCATAATTGCTTCTTGATTATCTACTTTCGCATTGAAGTTTGGTATCAAACTATTAAATGTCACCGTGCAAACTGTTCGGTCAGATTGAAGTCTAAACCCTCCACCTTGAGTATTGTTGATAGCTCCAGCAAAATATTTTGTCGAAGGCACATTCGCTTGAGAACCAACTGCAGAATTAATATGAACTAATGTTGTTGTATCAACAACAGAACCTGTTGTGTAATACTCAAAGCATCTTGCATAAACTGCACCAGCTGCTGATGGGTCATCATAATAATTTGAATACAAAGTAACACTTATTGGATAAGTGGTCGCATCAATGTAGGCATAAGTTAATGATGCATTTCTTTGCCCATTGTTTAAAGTTTGAGTTCCCACCTTACCAGTAATACCAGTAAATAAAGAAACAGTTTGAGTGGTGAACATCCACCAACCAGTCCATGGATCAATTGTTTCATTTGCAACTTCTGCATATTCTGTTGACATACTTGTTCCTACTGAACCATTTGCAAACCATGTATTAGATGAGGAATTGTATGTAAACAAAACAGAACCTTTACGATAATCTCTAAATCCACCTTGACAACTTGTTGTTGTTACTGTTCCAGTTGCTGTCATACCAACCAATGCTTTACCATTCATATTTAATCCTATATTTGTATATAAACAATTACCCCATGTTCCTAAACCATCTAAAATTTCAATAAAATCTCCATCATTTGGTGCTGCTGGAAATGTAACAATAGCAGAACCCACTCCTGTTGAACGCGTATCAGCTAAGTTCCAAATATAATTTGTATTTGATTGTGCTGTCCAATTTTGAGATGTTACAACATTCCACTTCAAGTTTGCGATTGCTCCACTCATTGATTGGATTTGTGAAGAAAATTGAGTATCATTGTTAACTAAATTTGCTATCACTGCTGGATTTGTAAAATAAACTGTTTGTGATGACATTTATTATTTGAAAAGAAATAAATTATTTTATTATTTTATTTCCAATTTTTCTCTAATTTATTAATATATGAGTTTTTTAAATAATCTCATACTAACTAGCTTAGTAACCGCATTTCTTAAAGAACTTATACAGCTTCCCATTCCCTCGACTTTTCCACCAACAACTAAATCCGTTGGATGGTCTTTTCCTTCAGGACACGCAAGCATGTCTACATTCGTTTTCGGGTGGATCCACAAAAAGTATAGAAAGTGGTGGAGCGCATTACTCTTATTTTTTGGCTGGTGGTACTTCTCCTTCCAATCTTGGTACCTTGGCTATCATAGATTCAGCGAAATTGTGGCCGGAACACTTATTGGATTAGCAGTTTTGTCCATTTCTTAAGAAATCATCATACTTATCGTTCCAAAATACGGTTCACTTCCCAAATTCAACAATGTCCATCTAAATCCGCCCAATATTTGCTCAACTTGATACCCTAATCCAAATGAAATCATCCCTATCACTTTTGTATACGGTTCATTCAGAAAAAAATCTATTGTTAACGTTGGCAATCCAACCGGAGTCACTTCAAAATATCCCTCTCCATCCATATTCATTGGCATGATCTTTAATTCTCCACTAAGCGTCTTCTCGACTGTAGCGTAGATTATCTTTGGAGACCTAGTTTGGACTTGATTGTCTTGAATAGGTGTTTGAGTTTGATTTCCTTTTCTCACAACAAAGTTTGGCGCGTTTTTAACATCATAGAATGACATTTATTATCCAAAAAGATAATAAATATTATATTTAACGTTTTGCTTTCTTCATCTTATGTAACGCGTCGATCACACATTCTCGCATTCCCTTGATCTTCTCTCCCTCCATTATAAATCTATCATTTTCAAGAAGTCGGAGTTTTGAGGTGTCCAATATATTGTTGGAACGTTTTGCGGTTAATAAAGTAGAAAGTTCCTTTTCGTCGATAAGTCTGTATTGATGGGATGGATCAACAATTTCTTTGTACAATTCCAGAATTTCTTGGTGCGAGATGTGACCATTGACAAAGTTGTAAGTGCCAGAGTAGTTCATTCTGGCCAATTTGATCATGATTGGAATGAGAGAAGGAAGGTAGGTCATTGAGTTGGGAAGGGAGTGAATGTTTTGAAAGTTGACGATCTTAGCGATGAAGTTTTTAGGGTTCCAATCGTCTGTGATTGGCATTCTGATACGGATATTGAGAACGTTGTCGTATGTTTTCATGAGGGTATCGGTGTATCCTTTGATGATGGAGTAAGAGCTACCGAAGAAGTCAGGAGTGTCGAGTTCAGAATAGATATAGTCGTTGTTATTAGTGTCTCTAGAGAAGATACAACCAGTGCCGAGATAGGAGAGATGTTTAGCGTATTTTTTACACAATTGAGCGAGTAAGATGGGGACGAAGATGTTGTCTCTAGCGTTTTCGTTAAGGTTAGTTTCGAGGTAGTCGATGTTAGGAATGAAAGTTCCGTCTTTGGTTGTGCCGGAGGTACGTCCAACGGTGGAGAAGACGCGATGAGCCCATTGGATTTCGAGGTCAATTTTGTCGATGTTTTGTGGACAGACTCTGGTGTTTGAGATTTTGATGATGTCTTTGGGATAGAGTTCAGCCCATTTTTTAGCGATCATGTTGCCAATCCACCCTTTTGCTCCGTAGAATAAGATATTCATTTTAGATAAAGTAGTGAATATTTAAATGTGATTTTTTTTAAATAAAGTAGAAGTTAAAGATTGCCAACTAAGTAAATAAATGAGTGACGATAAGATGCGCAGACTTCTTGTAACAGGCGGGTTAGGGTTTATTGGTTCTAATTTTATAAACTATATGATGAAGAAAGACGAGGACTTGTTTGTTCTAAATGTGGATAGGTTAGATTATTGTGCTGACATAGACAATGTTGAATATAGAGAATCAAAGAGATATCAGTTAGTTGTGGCGGATATAAATCAAACAAAGTATATGTTAGAATTGATGAAGAGATATGAGATAGATGGTATAGTACATTTCGCAGCAATGAGTCATGTTGATGAAAGTTTTACAAATAGTATTGCGTTTACCCAGTCAAATGTGTTAGGAACACATTCCTTATTAGAGGCAGCAAGAGTTTACGGTGGTTGTAAAAAAATTATCGTTATTTCTTCAGATGAGGTGATTGGGTCTCTTGATGAACATGAAAATGAAGTTGCTGAAAATTGCGTAATGAATCCAACTTCTCCTTATTCAGCTTCTAAAGCGGCTGCTGAATGTGTGGCAAGAAGTTATTACCATTCTTTTAAGTTGCCAATTGTGATAGTAAGACCAAATAATGCGGTTGGACCAAGGCAATATCCAGAAAAGTTAATTCCAAAGTTTTTACAACATTTATTAAAAGAGGAGAAATGTCCAATACAAGGAACAGGATTAAATAGAAGAAATTTTATCTATGTTGATGATATTTGTTCTGCGGTTGAAATCATAATGGAAAAAGGAGTGGTGTTTGATATATACAACATTGGAAGTAATTATGAATTTAGCGTGTTAGAAATATTGGACTATTTAATCAAATACTTAGGAATAAATAAAACACGTGAAGAAGTGAGTTGTCAAGTACCAGATAGAGCTTTTAATGATTTTAGATATGCTATTAATTGTGAAAAATTAAAAGGATTAGGTTGGAGTGTTGGAACAAACTTTGACGATGCGATGAAAATGACAATTGATTATTATCGTCAAAAATGGAATTTGTAAACTAATTTTATTTTAATTATTTAAAATAAAATTTTACACTTTAACCCATCACGTTATAATTCCATTTATACACGTCGCCATTAATCAGTGTTGCTCCTGGAACCAACTTTAATGAAAAATCTTGAGAGGTTGTCTCAACATAGACATTATTATACACTCCTGCTGCTCCTGTGTTTGCCGCACTAAATGTTACATATGGCTCTGTTGAATAAGCATTATTAAATGTAACTGTCACGATTGGTGAATCGTCTGTTGATACATCGATTGAATGTAACCAAATAGATCCCGCTACTGATGTTCCTGTTAATGTTAATACAAATTGACCAGCACCTCCTGCTCCTGAACCTCCTGTAAATGTTGGAGTTGCGCTGTTCACAACAATTGGTCTACTTATATTCAAGAATTGATTATCTGGAGAAGAAAGTACAACATTGTCACCAATGTATAAACTTCCAGTACTTACATACACCTCATTGAAGTAACCTACACCAGTTGACCCAGTACAGTAAATTGTTCCAT
>Ga0214917_10003291_pt1 | contig 18803 bp, 24 predicted proteins | sample LL_1208_BB_MetaG_FD_177983 | JGI IMG/M metagenome (GOLD analysis project Ga0214917, IMG submission 177983) | Freshwater microbial communities from Lake Lanier, Atlanta, Georgia, United States - LL_1208_BB | ecosystem: Environmental > Aquatic > Freshwater > Lake | place: USA: Georgia | collected...
ATTGACAACTGGGATTCTTGCAAGAACCAGACTTTCAACGTCGGAAATGACTCTCTCAACTGCACCAAGAGAGAGCTTGCAGAGCAGATATCAGCCAAGATACCGATCAAGATTTATGTCACGAACAACGTCAAAGATCCAGACCAGAGAGATTACGTAGTCTCCAGCCAGAGATTCTACGACAAGGGTTTCGAGTGTCATTATGGTCTATCGAGAGGAATCAATGAGCTCAAGACCGCGTACTCTTTGATCGATGGACCGTGGTATGCAAACTACTGATACGAAATTTTCGACTATTGGGATATTCTGTCCGACAAGGAAGAGGCCTGCTTCCTTGCTAAGCTTAATCAAGAGTATTACAGAAAATGCCGATAGGCCTGACAGAGTTCACTTTGCTCTCTACGTGGACAGCGATGATGAAATGACTCTTGGACTCATCAAGGAGCTTAATGAGAAGACAAATCTCAAGATCACAGTAGTGATAGAGCCTCACAATTCAAGACCTCTCTCTGACACGTATAATCTGCTCTACAAGCACTGTCCTGTGGACATCATGATGCAGTTTGGAGATGACACGCTAATGCGCACTCAAGGGTGGGATTCAATTGTTGAGAACGCTTTTGAGAGACATACTGACAAGATTGCTCTTGTTTATGGAAGGGACGGAATTCACAATGAGGGATTTGCGCCTCATTACGCTCTTCACAAGAACTGGATTGAGACTATAGGATACGTTTCACCTCCATACTTCACTGCGGACTGGTCTGACACTTGGATGTTTGAAATTGCCAAGGAGATTAAGAGAAATGTCTTCTTACCAGATCTGCTAATAGAGCACTTACACTGGACGCAAGGGAAGTCACAGATTGACGAAACCACTGTGTTATCCGAGATCAGGAGAAAGACTCATAACAATGAGGCACTCTATCGGTCAGAGAGCATGAAAAGAGAAAGGGAAGAGGCAGTGGCAAAACTTAGAGAAAAAATTTCAAAGGAGTGTAAGTGATCGATATTCTTTTTGTGCACTCAAATGCTTCTAAGATCATCTACCAGGGTCTTAGCAATGAACACTCTGCAATTGAGCCTCCGATTTGGGCTGCAATGCTTGCAAACTCCGTTAGATCGACAGGATACTCTACTGCCATTCTTGATGCAGAAGCAGAAAGACTAACAACTGATGAGACTGCAAAAAAAATAATCGAGTACAATGCTCGAATAGTTTGCTTTGTGGTATACGGCCAACAGCCAAGTGCGTCATCTCAGAACATGTCAGGGGCAACTGCGACTTCTAAATCTCTAAAACAGATTAGTCCTGAAGCTTTCACCCTGTTTGTTGGCGGACATGTTGCAGCATTACCCGGAGAAACGCTGAAGTGTGAAAGCTCAATAGACGCAGTGTGTCAAAATGAGGGTGTCTACACTATTAGAAATCTCCTGAAAGTCAAGGATTTGAGAGATGAGAATCAGCTTTCTGCAGTTTTAGGACTTGGGTTTAGAAACTCTCTGGGAGAACCAGTTATTAATTTGCCCGAAAGGATAGTCCAGCGCGCAGAACTTCAAGTTGACTTACCGGGAATGGCTTGGGACTTGCTTCCGGACATCTCAAAGTACAGGACTGCAGGTTGGCATTCGTGGTCTAATAAAACTCAGAAGGCTCCCTTTGCTGCTCTCTACACATCGCTTGGATGTCCGTATCGGTGCTCTTTCTGCATGATAAACATCATCAACAGGACCAGCTCTGCAGATTCTGTTTCAAGTGCAGACAGTAACATTTTCAGATACTGGGACCCTGATTTCATTATTGGTCAGTTTGATCAGATTGCAAGAATGGGCATCAAGAATGTGAAGATAGCTGACGAGCTTTTTGTTCTCAATCCTCGTCACTTTGAGAAAATATGCGACTTGATCATCGAAAGAGGATACGACTTCAACATCTGGGCGTATTCGAGGATTGACACCTGCAAACCGCAATATCTCGAAAAGCTGAAGAAGGCCGGTGTCAATTGGTTGGGTCTCGGTATCGAGAACCCGAGCACAGTTCTTCGTAAAGAGGTTCACAAGGACGGATTCAAGGAAGTCAGAATAGGCGATATCATGAATGCCATGAGAGATTCTGGTATCAATATCGGGGCAAACTACATCTTTGGTTTGCCGATGGACAACCTAGAGTCTATGCAGGAGACTCTTGATTTTGCCATGAACAATATGACAGAGATGGTTAACGTTTATTCTGCAATGGCTTACCCTGGTAGTCCACTTCATCTTGAAGCTAGAAGAAAAGGTGTGAAGCTTCCTGATAGGTACGAAGGATACAGTCAACACTCATTCTGGACTCAGAATCTTTCTAATGAGAACCTGACATCTGCAGAGATTCTCAAGTTCAGAGATGAAGCCTGGATGAAGTATCACACACATGAGCCTTACTTGAAGATGTTGGAGACAAAATTCGGACTAGAAGCCAGAAACAATGTTGAAGAAACTACTAAAATCAAGCTGAGAAGGAATCTTCTAGATGACAAGGAGTAATATGAGAGCGCTAATTGTTACTTGGGAAGGATATCAAGACCAAGAGCTGATCTATCCCTATTACAGGCTGAGAGAAGAAACTGAAACTGTTGACATAGTCGCAAACGCAAATCTCATTCATGGAATACTTGGCACTAAGATGAATGCAAGCGTTCTTGTCAGTGAACTCGTTGACAATGTCGACAAGTTTGTAGAAAACTATGATTTTTTGGTTCTACCTGGTGGAGTGAAGGCCCTGGAAAAGCTTCGTCAAGAGAAGGGAGTTCTTGATTTTATCAGAAAATGGGACGAAGCAGGAAAGATTATAGCGAGTACGTGTCATGGTGCTCAGCTGTTGATTTCCGCAAAAGTAACTAGAGGCAGAGAGATATCTGGGTACTATAGTCTAGAAGATGATATTGAAAATTCTGGAGCTAAGTACTCAAGAGAGCCTGTTGTAATTTCTCGGAACATTGTGTCTTCACCGCACTACAACTGGATGGGTGAGTGGATGAAGGAAGCAATCAATGTCTACAGGAAATAACATTCAAAAGAAGTACAGAGATGTAGTCGTCAATAAGCCCTGGGGTCACGAGTATCTTGTTTATGAGAACGAGAATTTGGGCATCTGGTTCTTGCACATTGAAGAAGGGAAAAGAACTTCAATGCATTGTCACCCAAAAAAGAACACTGGGTTGATATGCCTCGACGGAAGTGTTGACGTTTCTTTCTTGAAGAACAAGATTAGTCTCAAAGGTGTAGACAAAATCATGATCTTTCGTGGAAGATTTCATACAACTCAAGCTTTGAGTTCTGGTGGTGCATACATTCTAGAAGTCGAGTGCCCCCAAGACAAGCATGATCTTGTCAGGCTTGAGGACACTTACGGAAGAGAAAATAAGCCCTATGAAGGAAGTGATCATGAAATCTCAAGGTCCGATAGCTCTCTTTGGATAGATGATCCTCGAAACAATGAGCCTGTTCTGTTTGATTTTCATAAGTGCAGAATGACAGTGAAAAATATAAACAAAATTTCTGAACTTCATGATAGACCATACGATGAAGTGTCAGTTGTGCTCAGGGGCGGACTTGGAACTTCAAGCGGTGACATCATAGTTCAACCCGGTGATGTGATTGCCGGTCACACGCTTAGTTTTCTCTCTACTAAATTTCAGCTAATAAAAAACACCACACTCCTTTCAATAGTCAGTTACTAGATGAAAGATATTCTTGAGTGTGAGATTTTTGTCTTTGACCTTGATCGGACGCTTTTTGACACCTACGACGTTAGTGGTCGAAAAATATGGGCAAAACAGCTTGTCCCACCGTATTATTTTGACGAGACTACCGACACCATTACAGATGATGTCGGTAACATTTGCACACTCAGAAAGAGTGTGAGAGGCCTGTTGAATCAACTTCACACTTCCGGAAAGAGAATTTCATTCTTGTCTATGGGGGCAATAAAGGGTTACCCCACGAGATATCAACCTTCATATCAAGCGCTAGCAGTTTTTGGTATCTTGAAATTCTTTGACAAGAAAATTCTTCTTTACCGTGAAGATAAAAAGTCTGAGAACTTCACTTTCCCTAAAAACAAGCTATGCGCTTTCTTCGATGACTCACCGGAACAGCTCGTAGATGTATTGTCGAAGTATCCGCATGTTAGAACTGTCGATTCTTCTGATGAAAGTTTTTTTGATAGACTATTACGGAGTGTCCATGAACTCTCTTCAATATAGAAAAAGCAGGATGAAGCAACTTTCTCAATCTTGGGGAATGAAGAGAGTTAATGACCTTTTTACTGAGTGGGAGATACCTCCGCAATTATACAGCAGTTTAGTAAAGTCAGTGTGTTTGTACGTTTCAAAAGCCTTTCATTTTGAGAACTCTGATAACGAAGAAATTTTTCTGAGTAGGCTTGATGCTAGCAGAAATTTTCGTAGAAATGTCACGCCCAATGGCGGAATAGTCCCAAAAAGAGAGTACGCTGTTGAATACAATCTTTTTATCAGGTCATGGTGTGACATAGTGAGACACATGGTCAAAAAAGAGCCAGAGAAACTGAAGAAGTTTCGTCTCACGCCCAATGTTCGTGTCAAGTTTGGTAATGAGCTGGAAGAGAATATCGGAAGAGGATTAGACACTGCACTGCCTCATTCCGATTCTTGGGTTGAGGGTCCCTGGGGGATGAATTGTCATGTTCCTATTCTTGGGGACACTGAGAAAAATTATCTTCATTTTTATAGGCTCAAAGATGAAAGTTTGTTTCAAGACAATTTTCTTGAAACTTCTGCAAAATACACTGACATGCAGTGGGTAGTTTCCTATTATGAAGACGACGTCATAGTTCCAAAGAGAAATTTCGTAAGTATAAGTGACTATGCTCTGATCCACAAGACAAGAAGGGTCAAAAACGCTGGCACAAGAATATCGATTGACACCACTGTTTTTGCAGGTGATCATGATGTCCACCCTGACAGAGCTTCGGAGTATCTCAGCAGAATACCCAGAGTAGGTGAAGACTTGTTCATTCAATGTCTTGCAAGTGAAAATGAAGACTTTTCGGACAAAAAGACTGTTTTTAGTCACTACACTAGTGGAACACTGAGACATGTGTGGCTATAATTCTCATGAGAACAAATGCAACTAGACAAAGAAACAGAGGTTGAGATCTTCAAAAGAGCATCGTTATGCAGAGCTTTTGAAGAAGAAGTTTATCGACAAGTCCAAAGCGGGAACGTGAAGATACCAGTGTATCTTTCTGCAGGTCAGGAATACACGTCTGCAAGTCTATCGGTTTTGCTAGAAAAGTTTGGCATTACCGATAGACAAATCTTCATTCAACACCGTGGGCACTCTACTTATTTATCGTTTGGCGGAGACCTCGAGCAGCTAGTCTTGGAGCTTCTTGGAAAGAAGCTCGGCTGTTCTGGTGGAATGGGAGGCTCTGCTTCAATACAATCAAAACAACAACAAATCTACGGTCATGACGGCCTGATGGGCTCACAGGGACCGATTGCAACAGGCATGTGCTTTGCTAACAAGAAGCTTACTTTGTGTTTCTCAGGCGATGCTGCTGCCGAGGAAGATTACTTCCTTGCGTCAATTGGGTGGGCTTCCACAAAGTCACTTCCCTTGTGGTTCATTATTGAAGACAACAACCTTTCTATCTTGACTGAAAAGAAAGTCAGAAGAAATTGGGAAATGCATGATATTGCGACTGCCTTCAAAATGAAGGCAGTTGATATCACAAGCAGGCCCAGTGATATCTGGAGCTCAATAGACTCTGATGATTTTAGAAAACCTATACTGCTAAACGTGAATGTCAATAGACTTTTCTGGCATGCAGGAGCAGGCATTGATGACCCCAGTCTGCCTGACATCCACAAAGAATATGTGGAAAAGTTTGGTGAAGAAATTGTGAGAGATTCCGAAAGGATAGTCAAGGGAGTTTGGGAAAAATGTCTGAAGCTTTAAGAGATACGATCAAAGACATTGTCAGGCACCACCTTACCGAAAGGGGTGGAATTGCAATGGGTCAGTGTCTCACTGCCGTAGGGTGGGTTGGAGGAACATTACCTGAGCTCTATGAAGGTGACGGAATGATAGAACTTTCAATGGCCGATGTTGCAGGCGGAGGTTTTGCGGTTGGTGCTGCTCTTGCAGGTAAAAGACCCATGTATATCATACGATATCAAGGCTTCAACTGGTTCAATGCTCCTATCATTATCAATTACGCTTGCAAGTCAAAGGAAATGTGGGGGAATCCCTGTCCGATGTTCATTAGGTCTATCGCTATGGAAGGAGGAATAGGCCCAGTTGCTGGTTCTTCTCACCACTCTCTCTATTATCGAATGCCGGGTGTGAAAATACACTCTCCTATGACTCCGAAGGAGTACAAAGATGTGTATGAGTCCTTTATGAAAGATGATGACGTTTATTACGTCTCAGAACATAGAGGCTCATATGGAAACATGCACGAGCTTATTGATATCTCTTACAAGAATCCGCACATCACTTTATTCCCAATTTCTATCACCAGATTTGCCGCTCAAGAAGCTTCAGAGTTTCTTGAGAAAAAGGGTATTAGAGTTGCAGTTCACCACATTAGACAGATCAAACCCTTTGTACCCAGTGAAGATTCGCTTTTAAGTCTTGCAAACTCTGAGTTTGGAGGGTTGGTTCTGGATGACGACTATGTTGATGGAGTTTCAAAGTGTATTGCTTTTGACCTGACTTCAAAAACAGAATCAAAGATGTCAGTTCTAGGCCTTGAAGACAGGACCGCCGGCTTCTATTCTCAAGTTGATAACCTTCCACCTGACAAAGAAAAAATTATCAAAGAAATTATGAGAATCATGGGGGAAACTTGAAAAGCAAGTGGACAAAAGAAAAGCTTGTTGAGTTTGAGAGTTCAGTCGCTGACAAGTTCAATCTCTCGATGATCAAAGCCCCTATTCATCTTCATAACGGTAACGAAGAACAGTTGATTGAACTCTTTCAAGATGTCAAAGAAGAAGATTGGGTATTCTCAAGTTGGAGAAGTCATTATCACTGTCTTCTTAAGGGAGTTCCGCCTGAAGATCTAATGAACGAGATTGTTGCAGGAAGGTCAATCTCTCTATGCTTTGAGAAGTACAGGGTTGTCTGTTCAGGAATAGTCACGGGAACAGTCCCGATTTCTCTTGGGACTGCTCTTGACATTAAGAGGAAAAATGGGAAGGAACATGTCTGGTGTTTCATGGGTGACATGACAAGCGAAACAGGAATTGCACACGAGTGTATCAAATACGCAAGAAATTTTGAACTCCCAATCACCTATGTCATAGAGGACAACGGAAAGTCAGTGTGCACTGACACTAGAGAAACATGGGGACTGAAGTCCTTAACCAACTCTGATAAACTTGACAAGTATGTGAGATACTATAGCTACGAAATGGTCAAGTACCCGCACGCTGGTGCGGGTAAAAGGGTTCAATTTTAGTGAGATATTTTGAAGAACTAAAAAGATCTATGACTTGGCTCGGTGAGAAGTCGAACACAGTTTTCATAGGACAGGCCGTAAAATACGCTGGAACTGCAATGAGTAACACACTTGTTGACGTGCCGTCTTCTAAGAAGATAGAAATGCCAGTCAGTGAAGAAATGCAAACTGGTATGACATTGGGTATATCTCTTGGCGGCACTGTTCCTGTCTCCATCTACCCACGTTGGAATTTTCTTCTTCTCGGTGTCAACCAACTTGTGAATCACATAGACAAGTTACCTGAGTATTCCTGTGGACAATATAGACCTCGTGTCATTCTTCGAACTGGTATCGGTTCAGTGAAGCCATTACACCCGCAGCATCAGCATGTCGGTGACTTCACCGAAGCGTTCAGGATGATGCTCACTAATGTCGAAGTTATTCGTCTTGACAAGGCCGAGATGATCTTTGAGTCCTATCAGAAGGCTTACGAGAGAGATGACGGTAAAAGTACCCTTCTAGTTGAATGGGGAGATCACTACAACTTATGAAGAGGAAACATGACTGACAAAGTTTTGGTAGTTTACAACACTTGCGGACTTTCAGGAAAAGAAAACAGCGCTTGGTATATTGAGAGTATTGAGTCTTTGCTTTCTCAAGATCTTGAAAATTTTCATGTGGTTCTGTCCAGTTGTTGTAACTCAGAATTGACCAGAGGAAAAGTTCGTGATTACTTCCAAGATAGAATATCTTACTGTTTTCTAGACAAGATTGTTCCTGTCAACATCTCTTCTAATTTTGCGGTGATAGAATCTGTCAAGAAGTTTGGAAGCTTTTCTGCCTATGTGTATGTTGACTCTGGGATGAACTTTCGAGACCAAAGAGACGTCCTCTCCAGAGGATACAAGTCTTTCAAAGAAAATGACTACGGAATCCTTTCAATACAGGCTTCAAATGACAATGGGTTCGAAGAATGGCTAGGATTTTCAGGATTTGTGAAAGACAAGGATTATGTGATCCCTGTCGGAAGGGCCTGTAATAGTCACATTCACTTCTTTAGTCATGCTTTGTATGAAGCTTTCAACAGAAAGCTTCAGCCTGACATTTTCGTTGCTTATTGCACAGAATCGACATTCTCTTTCTTTACGGCAGCAATCGGAAAAAGGTGGGCAATTCTGAAAGACATAGTCGTCGAGCATAACAGGGGAGTTGATGGGGCAACGTCAGGTTTTGACCACACGGGCCCAAGAGGAAATCCTGCTAATAATCTGCTTGCAGGTCTTGATATGAATTTCATTCTATCTGAGAGTGAAGCCTGGGAGGCTGGCTTTGGGTATGAAGAGATAAAACCTGTCTTTTTGCATAACAAAGACGCGTACTACGCTGATGGAACCTGCAAAGACCCTAACAGGCTCATGCAATTTTTGAACAATAACCTCTTTCTTAAGAGAGAAGTGTTTGATTACGACAACGTAGCAAACTCAACATTCATAATCGGAAATTTCAATGGTTGACGTATCATTCTTTTTCCCAGGTATTAGAACTCACTTCTGGGAAAATCTCTACGCTTCTGCTCATGCTGCTTGTAAAAGACATACTTTTGAAGTGGTTGTTGTAAGCCCTTTTGACCCACCTGAACCATTAAAGAAATTCAAAAATTTTAGAGTGATCAAGGACTGGGGCAACCCCACTCGCTGTGCTCAAATAGCCGCAAAAAACTGCTCTGGGAAGCTTATCTATCACACTGTTGATGATGGTCTCTTCATACCAGATTCTATTGATATTGCCATAGAGCTATACAGGTCTGCCTGTAGTAGAAATGACATGGTCAACATGAGATATAGGGAAGGTCAAAATTTCGGGGGATCACAGCTGCCTTTGAGCTTTTGGAATGCTTGGACTAGCGAAGAGCTGAGACTTCCAGGAGTTAACCCTGCATGGAAGACTTCCTTGCACTTTTTGATAGACAGAGAAAAGTTCGTTGAGATGGGAGGGTTTGATACCAGATTCGAATACCTGAACCACCCTCTTCATGATTTTGCGTTCAGGCTGCAAGCTTTAGGCGGTAAAATTTTTCATTCTCAGACTGAAGTCATAAGCTGCACTCACTACCCAGGTGAAAGCGTTGATCATGGGCCAATACACAATGCTCAACTATATCATGACGCTCCGATTTTCAATGACATATACAGTGACCCACAGGCAGCATTTTCAAGATCATTGATACCTTTTGACAATTGGGAGTCCTCTCCAGCAGTTTGGGAAAGAAGATTCGGAAACAAGAAGCCGAAAGATTATAAGGAGATGCTAAACAATGACTAGGAGCAAGAAACCAGAGCTTTCGATTATACTGCCCAGCATACGACCTAATTCCTTGCAGAGAGTTTATGAAAGTATCGCTTCTTCTACTAAGATAGATTTTGAAGTGATAATAGTGAGTCCTTATCAGCTACCTGATTTCTTTGATGAAAAGAAAAACGTGAAGTATGTCAGAGATTGGGGCTCTCCGGTTAGGGCACAGAATATTGCTCTCTTGCTTTGCGAAGGAGAAATTTTAACAACTCACGCAGACGATGCTCTCATAGCACCAGGAAGTCTTGACATTCATGTTAAGATGTTGAGAGATATGGGCTCTGACATTCGGAATGTTGTGATAGCAAAGTTCAAGGAAGGATCTCCTGGGTCCAAGGATCAGGAGAAGATGCATGATGACAGTTATTTCAAGATTGCAACAGGTCCTGCAGCTTCTCCGTTTTTCCCACCTGACTGGTGGCTTTTCAATGTTGCATTCATGCACACAAAATTTGTTGAAGCATTGGGAGGCTGGGATTGCTCTTATGAGGCAACTTGGCCTGCTCACACGGACATGGCCATAAGAGCCCAGGCTGTAGGTTCTAAAGTGAAGATGTCAGGTCTTGCGTTTTCGATTGTTGATCACATGCCTGACACTAGCGGTGATCATGCTCCTATACATCATGCTCAAGGAGAGCATGACATTCCTCTCATGAATTCAAGATACAACAGACCAGACTGGACTCGGGTTGTTCCCATGCAGATCAACATACAGGATTGGAAAAATTCTGAAACAGTCTGGAAGAGGAGATTCGGGAATGGATAAAAAGTACACGCTCTCTATATGCATGCCTGCTCATAGAGATTATAATTTCCAACGTCTTTATGACTCAATAGGACCGTCAGTTGAACCTTACACTTGGGAGCTTATTTTAGTAGGACCTAACGCTCCTACTCAAGACCTGTTAGCAAAGAAAAACTTTAAGTTTTTCAAAGACTATGGGTCTCCGGCTCGGTGCGCTCAGATAGCTACTTTGCTCGCTGAAGGCGCATTCATGACATGGGGATCTGATGATGGGGTTTTCTTACCTGAAGCTCTCAAGAAGTGTCTGGAAGTCTACAAAAAAGCTCCCGCTGTTGACGTCATAACTATCAGATATTGCGAGGGACCCGGCATGACAGGAGTCATGCCAGGAGATGACTATTGGAGACCATGGACGCATGCAGACCAGAGACTACCAGGCATTTCTAAGGATTTCTGGTGTGCACCAGTCGGTATGTATAACCTAGATTATTTCCGCTGGTTAGGGGGCTGGGACTGTAGATTTGAACACCTCAACATGTGTTGTCATGATCTGGTGTTCAGAGCACAAAAAGCAGGAAGCAAAGTTCACTTATCCCCAGGATTAGTGCACAATTGCGATTTTAACGCAGGGACTGGTGACCACGTACCAGTCACTAACGCTTATCACGCAAACGATTTACCGCTTTTCACGAGTATGTACGATCAACCAAGCAACCGAATCAACATTGACTACCAGAACTGGCAATACTCTCCTAGCAGGTGGACCAGAAGATTTGGCGAGGGATAATCAATGAAAATAGGCATTGTGGGCCTGGGGACTGTGGGAAGCGCTTGCAAGTTTGGTTTTGAAAAACTTGGTCATGAAGTCTACTCACATGACATCAAAATTGACAGCAATATAACCGATGTTCTTGAATCTGAGATAGTTTTTGTGTGTGTGCCAACGCCTTCCAATGAAGACGGTTCTTGTAACACTTCAGTAGTTGAAGAGACTGTTCATAGCCTACAGTCTCTACGTTACAAGGGCATTGTAGCCATAAAGTCTACGGTAGAGCCTGGTACCACCAAGAGACTCAGAAATGCCACAAAGCTGAATGTTTGTTTTGTCCCTGAGTTTCTCAGGGAGAGATGTGCAATCTCAGACTTTGTGGAAAATCACATACTTCTTGCAGTTGGTTGTGAGGACAATGAGACTTTTGAGACAATTAAAAAAGCTCATGGAAGATTCCCGAAGCAGAGCGTGATGATGGGCATCACTGAGTCTGAGTTCCTGAAGTATTACTCGAATGTTGTGAACGCTGTAAGAGTGATATTTGCCAATGAGTTCTACGAGACTTGTCAAGCAATGGGCGCTTCGTATGACAGTATCAAGAACGCATACGTGATGACTGGGCAGATGCCTGACAGGTACCTTGACGTGAATAAGGAGTTTCGAGGCTACGGTGGAGTTTGCTTGCCCAAAGACGTGAAAGCAATCGTTTCTATGCAAAAGAAACTGGGTCTTGCAGTTGGTTTCTTCTCAGCAGTTGACGAAGAGAACAAGAAGTATGAAACTACTGTCCCGAAAGGAATGAGAATCAGATGAAAACAGTGCTTGTTACGGGATCGCAAGGTTTCATTGGTAGTTATCTCTGTAATGATTTCCTGAGAAATGGATACCGAGTTATCGGAGTTGACAACTACTCGAAGTATGGCAAGATAGCAAGACCGCATGACAATCATGAAAACTTTGTCTTCTATGAGGAAGACGTTGTGGGTCTAGAGAAGAGAGATATAGGGAGGTTTTCTCAGGTTGATTACATCATTGCTGGTGCGGCAATGATTGGAGGAATCACATACTTTCACAAGCATGCTTATGATCTTCTTGCTAACAATGAACGGATCATTGCTTCAACTTTCGACCTCGCAATATCTCTTCGTAAGAGTAAATCTCTGCAGAAGATTGTTGTCGTGTCCAGCAGCATGGTCTTTGAAAACTCTCAGGAGTTTCCAACTCCTGAGAACAGCGTGAAGAATTCTCCGCCACCTCTAAGTACTTACGGTTTCCAGAAGCTGTCTTGCGAGTATTTCTGCAAGGGAGCGTTTGAGCAATACGGTCTTCCCTACACCATAGTGAGACCTTTCAATTGTGTAGGAGTCGGAGAGGATAAGGCTCTTAGCGATGAAGTGATCACTAGCGGCAACGTAGAGCTAATGATGAGTCACGTTCTACCTGATCTCATCAACAAGACCCTAAAAGGTCAGTATCCTCTTCGCGTACTCGGCTCTGGAGATCAAGTCAGATGCTACACTAATGGGAGGGACATTGCAAGAGGGATACGTCTTGCAATGGAGTCCGAAAGCGCTTTAAATGAAGACTTCAACATATCTGTCGAGCAACCAACTACCGTGATAGAGCTCGCAAGGTTAGTCTGGGAAATTGTAGGGAGATCAGAGAGTTTTGCAATTGAAAATGATCCTCCTTATGAGTATGATGTTCAAAATAGAATCCCTAACGTTGAAAAAGCAAAAAGATTACTCGGGTTCAAAGCTGAAATCTCTCTCAAAGACTCCATCAGGGAAGTGTATGAGTACATCAAGTCTCAAAATTAGCACCGGGAAAATGTCCACAAAACTGAACATTGGATGCGGAAACAGAAAGATTCACGGTTACGTGAACATTGACATTCGTGATGATGTAGACCCAGACATTGTTTGCGATGTTTCAAAGGTAAGTGAGAAGTTTCATGATATAGACGTGATCTACGCCTGTCATGTTCTTGAGCACTTCCCGGAGAAGCCGTTTACTTTCTGCAAGACAACGTGGAGAGATGTTCTTGCTGACTGGCACAAGTCGCTCAAGACAGGCGGAACAATAAGGCTCTCAGTGCCTGATCTTGAGATGGTTTGTCGAAGGTACTTGGAGACTCAGGATCTTGGTGAGGTCAAGGCTTTCTTTTATGGCGGACAAAAATACGACTTTGACTATCACTTCTGCGGCTGGGACTTCACAAGCCTAAAAAATGCTTTGGAAGAGATTGGGTTCACCAATGTTAGAAAGTACGATTGGAGAAAGACAGATCACTTTTACGTTGATGATTACAGCCAAGCGTATCTTCCACACCTCGACAAGTCGAATGGTTTTCTCATGTCTCTAAACGTTGAGGCTGAAAAGAAGTGAAGAAGGTTCTTGTAACCGGCGCTGGTGGTCTTGTGGGATCATCTTTACAAAGGGTCTGTGCAGAAGAAAGGGAATCAGAGTACACTTTTGTTGATAGAAAGACTTGCGATCTTACCAATCAGCAGCAAGTTGACGACTTGTTTGGCAGAGTGAAACCCACTCATGTCATACATACGGCAGCAAGGGTAGGCGGGATTGGAAGAAATCTCTCAACGCCTGCGGACCAGTTTGTTCACAACGTTCTCATGAACACCTTCGTCCTTGAGTCTGCAAGGAAAGCGGGCGTGAAGAGACTGATTGCCTTTTCCTCTGTTTGCGCGTTCCCTGCAGACTTGTCTCTTTTCCAAGAGGAAAACTTGCATAATGGACCACCGTTCCCTGCTCACGGTCCATACGCATACGCAAAGCGCATGGTTGACGTGCAAATAGAGTCCTACCGAAAACAGTATGGGCTAGAGTACTGCTCTGTGATACCAGGCAACATTTTCGGTGAGAATGACAATTTTAGCCTTACCGATGGTCATGTAGTTCCCTCTCTAGTTCACAAAGCTTATCTTGCAAAGCAGAAAGGTGAGAAGCTTCGTGTCTGGGGTGATGGAACAGCAACCAGAGAGTTTATCTACGTTGATGATCTTGCCAGAGTGTGTATCAAGCTTCTTGATGTTGAGAGTCTACCACAGAGAATCATAGTCTCTGGTCGTGAAGTCTCAATCAAAAATGTTGCTGAGTGGATTGCAAAGTTTGCTACCCTTGAAGATATTTCTTGGGACACCGACATGCCCATTGGTCAGGTCAGGAGAGTCACCAAAAGCAAAGTTTTCAGCGAAGTGTTTCCTGACTACAGGTTCTTTGATCTCGAGCAAGGGATCAGAAAAACTGTTGATTGGTTCTTCTCAAACTATCAAGAGGCCAGGAAATGAAGAAGACGGCTCTGGTAACTGGCATCAATGGTCAAGACGGTTCTTACCTTGCTGAGCACCTGCTTACCCTCGGTTACGAAGTTCATGGTCTTCTGAAAAGAAACTCTATTGCAGAAAATCAAACAGCAAGACTGAATGACGGTCTCTACGACAGAATAAAGAACAATCTGCAGTTTGCTGACATGACCGATATGGCTTCGCTTATCAGGGTAGTAAGTGAAATACGCCCTGACGAGATCTATAACCTCGCTGCACAGAGTCATGTGAAAGTTAGTTTTGATCAACCTGTGTACACTGCCCACGCTACTGGTCTTGGAGTCTTGAACCTTCTGGAGACTGTGAGAATTTGTCACCCCTCGTCAAGAGTGTATCAGGCCAGCAGTTCAGAGATGTTCGGTAACAATATCGATTCTGACGGGTACCAGCGGGAGACTACTCCCATGTCGCCTGTGAGTCCTTATGGGTGCGCAAAGCAGTTTGCGTACTCTCTGGTGAAGTGCTACAGGCACTCTTATGGACTTCACTTGACAAATGGTGTCTTGTTCAACCATGAATCTCCTCGAAGGGGGACTAATTTCGTGACGAACAAGGTAGTTCTGGGAGCAGTAAAAATAAAGAAAGGTCTTCAGAAAGAGCTGCTGCTCGGAAACCTTGAAAGCACAAGAGACTGGGGTCACGCAAAGGACTACGTCAGAGCAATGCATAGAATGCTGCAACTTGATTCTCCGGACGACTTTGTCGTGTCAACGGGAGTCTCAAAGTCAGTGAGAGAGTTGTGCGAATACGTTTTCAAATCTCTTGGCATGGATTACAATGATCATGTCAAGGTTGACAGCAGGTATTTGAGGCCTCTCGAATTGAGTCACTTGAAGGGTGACTCTAAGAAGTTCAGAGAAGCTGCACCTGATTTTCATTTCGAGTATGACTTTGAGTCAATGCTTGATGAGATGATTTCTTACTGGATGGAAAGAGTCGATGAGCAACATTCAATTCCCGCTTGCCAAGGAAACAATCAACTCTGAGGACGTTGAGTCTCTCATTGAGTGGCTGAGAACAAATCCACGCTTGACCAAGGGAGATCTTACCCTGAAGATTGAAAGTAAGTGGGCCGATTACATCGGGACAAAGTACTCGGTCTTCTGCAACTCAGGGTCTTCTGCAAATCTCCTGATGGCCTATGCACACAAGTGCATGAACCCTCGAAACCTGAAGGTCGTTGTACCCTCAGTCGGTTGGGTCACTACAGTCGCGCCTTTCATGCAATTCGGCTTTGAGCCCATCATGGTAGGAGCAGACTCTAAGACTTTCGGTATTGACCTCGACGAACTCGAGAGAGTTTGTATTGAGCATTCGCCGTCTGCAGTGATCTTCGTCCAAGTGCTTGGTGTTCCGCACTACAGGGACAGGCTGACAGAGCTCTCAAAGAAGTACGATTTTGTTGTACTTGAGGACGCCTGCGCTGCACTCGGTGCAACTTACACTGACGGTAAGAAGGTCGGAACTGTCGGAAAGATGTCAAGCTTCTCCTTCTACTTCGGTCACCAACTTTCGACAATCGAGGGAGGCATGGTAAACACTGATGATTATGAGACGTACCAGACTCTACTCATGCTTCGTAGTCACGGTTGGGGTAAGGATCTTGATCAGCCAAAGTATGATTCTCTTGTGAACGAGAACAATGTCGATGATTTTCACAAGCCTTTCACGTTCTTCCTACCAGGGTTTAACGTTCGCGCAACTGATTTGCAGGCCTTCATCGGTATTCGTCAGATTGACAAGGCAGACTGGGTTTCAAAGCGTCGTAATGAAAATCATCTCAGGTACGCAAAGAACCTTCGGGGGCATCTTGAATTCCAAGATTGGTCCGAAGGAAATCCAGTCTCGATATCTTTCGGAGCTCTTGCTGAATCAAAAGAGCAGCGCACCAGAATAGTGAAAGCCCTTGTGAGCGCCGGAGTTGAGACAAGGATATTCAGCGCTGGAAACCTTGGTCGTCACCCGTTCTGGGTTTCTGAGTACGGAGAGTTTAGGCACGATTTCTCTGACAAGATTCATTCATGCGGTTTCTTCGTTCCAAACTACCCTGAGTTGAGTCTTGAAGAAGTCGATCATATCTCTAACGTGATCAAGAGTGCGCTTTGAGGCTCCTTGTCATAGGAGAATCGTGTCTTGACGTTTTCGTGTACGGAAGCGTGAACAGGATCGCTCCAGAAGCTCCCATACCTGTTCTTCAGAAAGAAAGCGTCAGAAAGAACCCTGGCATGGCTTCGAACGTCGCTGAAAACTTGATGTCTCTCGGATGTCAGGTTACTCTTCATACGAATGAAGAGTGGAGAAATGTGAGGAAGACGAGGTTCGTTGAGAAGAAGTCTAATCACATGTTCATGAGACTCGATGAAAACGACGATGATTATGGTAGGTGCGACCTGTCTTTGGTGGACATCGAGTCATATGACTGCGTCATCATATCCGACTATAACAAGGGGTGGCTGAGCTCGGAGCAGATAGAAGAGATCGGAAAGAGATCGAAGCTCAGTTTTCTTGACACCAAGAAGATACTCGGGAAGTGGGCAAAGACTGTCACGTTCATCAAGATCAATGAGAACGAACACGAGAGGACCAAAGACGTCATAGGTGAGACTCTTGACGATAAGCTGATCATCACTCTAGGGCCAGGAGGAGCCCAGTACAAGGGAGTTCGCTATCCAGCCCCAGACGTGAATCGCGTAGACTCCGCTGGAGCTGGAGATACTTTCGTGTCTGGTCTTGCAGTGAAGTTTGTTGAAACCGGAGACATTCACAAGTCGATAGAGTTCGCAAATGAATGCGCTTCAATAGTCGTTCAGAAAAGGGGAGTCTCGACAGTCAGATGACAGTTTGGACTAATGGATGTTTTGACATTCTGCACTCGGGACATGTTACAATGCTTGAGTACGCAAAAAGTCTGGGTGACAAGCTTGTCGTTGGTCTTGACACCGACAGCAGAGTGAAAGGCAGCAAGGGCCCCGATAGACCGATCCACACGCTTGAGCAGAGAATGAATGTGATCGGTGCCCTTAGATGCGTTGACAAGGTCGTTTCATTCTCAAGCGAAATTGAGCTAATGGACTGCATCAGAGATTCAGGCGCATCGATCATAGTGGTCGGTAGTGACTACAAGGACAAGAGAGTGATTGGAAGCGATATTGCGAGAGTCCTGTTCTACGAGAGAGTCCCGCACCTTTCAAGCACAAGAGTTATCAATGAAATACGTCTTTGACCTTGACGGGACCCTATGCAACAACACGGGAGGGGACTACTCTTCGGCAGCCCCGAATACGACCAGAATAGAGAAGGTCAACAAGCTGTACGATAGCGGTCACAGGATAGTGATACACACAGCTCGTGGAATGGGTCGAACTGATGATGACCCCGTAAAAGCTTCAGAACTTTTCGAGAAACTCACTAGAGATCAGCTAACGAGCTGGGGTATCAAGCATCACGGGCTTGTGATGGGAAAGCCATCAGGTGACATGTATGTCGACGACAAAGGAGAGAGAGATCATGACTTTTTCAAAGACTAAGAGCGAGTTCTACCCAAAGGGGTGGGGACACGAAGAGTGGATTGTGAACTCGGACAAGTATTGTGGTAAGATACTTCGGTTTGAGAAGGGTAAGAGATGTAGTTGGCACTATCATAAGATCAAAGACGAAGTCTTCTACCTTCTTAGCGGTAAGTTGACCCTGAAGGTTTCACACGAAGATTCTCTCGATGAAGCTCAAACTCTTACACTTGAAAAGGGTGAGTCTTTTCACGTGAAGACGGGGGTGAGGCACCAGATGATAGCGCTTGAAGACTCTGAGCTCTTAGAAGTTTCCACCCAGCACTTTGAAGATGATTCTTGCAGAATAATCAAGGGCGATTGAGGTTACTTTGAGCATAGCCGTTATAGGGCAGGGTTTTGTCGGTGGGAGTCTCACTACTGTCTTTTCAGAAAGGGGAGAGAAAGTCTATGTCTATGACATAGCGGGAAAGGTCTCACCTGGTGGCACTGCTACATTCACTAGGCAGTTGTCTAGTGATCTCATAATCCCGAGTTCTATCACTGAGTTCGTGAGAGAGTGCGAGGCGACGACAGGGTTCTCTGGTGTGTATTTTGTCTGTGTTCCCAC
>Ga0214917_10003292_pt1 | contig 18796 bp, 6 predicted proteins | sample LL_1208_BB_MetaG_FD_177983 | JGI IMG/M metagenome (GOLD analysis project Ga0214917, IMG submission 177983) | Freshwater microbial communities from Lake Lanier, Atlanta, Georgia, United States - LL_1208_BB | ecosystem: Environmental > Aquatic > Freshwater > Lake | place: USA: Georgia | collected...
TTCCGAAGCAGGAAGAGAAGACCTCGACCTACACGGTCCAGGTCCCCTACACCGAGCAGGTCGAGCAGACCTACACGGTGATGACGAGTGTTCCGGAAGAGAAGACCTCGACCTACACGGTCCAGGTCCCCTACACCGAGCAGGTCGAGCAGACCTACACGGTGAGCGTTCCGGTCCAGGAAGAGAAGACCGCCACCTACACGGTGATGGTGCCCCACTCCGAGGAGAAGGTTTCGACCTACTCGGTGAACGTTCCCTACACCGAGCAGGTCGAGCAGACCTACACGGTGAACGTCCCCTACACCGAAGAGATGACCGGCAGCCGGACCGTGCAGAAGCGCGTCCCGGTCCAGTCGATGAAGACGGTGCAGGTCCGCGGTGGCTCGTGGCAGACGGAGATGGTGGAGGTTGCCGGTGGCACCGACGCCTGCGGCTGCCCCTGCCCCCCGAAGATGTGCTGCAAGCGGGTCTGGGTTCCGACGTGTGAAACGAAGGAAGTCCCGGTCACGACCTACCAGTGCACGACGGAAGAGGTCCCCTACTCCTACACGGTCTCGAAGTGCCGTCAGGAGCAGCGGAGCCGGATGGTGAACGTGACGAAGTATCGTTCCGAGGAGCGGACCCGGACCTACACGGTCACGACCTGCCGCCCCGAGGAGCGGACTCGCACCTACACCGTGACGAAGTACGTGCCGGAGACGAAGACCCGTTCGGTCAGCGTCACCAAGTACCGTCCGGAAGAGCGCACCCGCACCTACACGGTGACGAAGTGCGTGCCGGAGACGAAGACCCGTTCGGTCAGCGTCACCAAGTACCGTTCCGAGGAGCGGACCCGCAACTACACCGTCACCACCATGGTGCCGGAAGAGCGGACCCGCACCTACACGGTCACGAAGATGGTGCCCGAGCAGAAGAGCCGCACGGTCAACGTCACCAAGTACCGCACCGAGACGAAGACTCGGGAGTACCAGGTGACCCGTTGCGTGCCCGAGACGATGACGAAGGAAGTTTCCTACACCGTCATGGTCCCGCAGCAGAAGGAAGAGTCGTACACCGTGACGGTGTATGACTGCGTCCCCGAGACGAAGACCGCGACCTACACGGTCCGCGTTCCTCACACGGTGACGAAGGAAGTGCCGGTGCAGAAGTGCGTGACCGTGGCCGTCGAAGTGCCCGTCGAGGGTGCGTGCGGCGGTTGTGGTGACGCCGGTGCCGCCGGTGCTGCCGGTGGCTGTGGCGACGCTGGTGCCTGCGGTGACGCCGGCGCCTGCGGCAACGCCGGTGCGGCCGCCTGTGGCGACTGCGGCGGTGCGAAGAAGGGCTGCCGTCGCAAGGGCTGCCGTCGCTGCGGCTGCTAAGGCCACGGCGACACGCTTCGTGTCGTGAACAAGAGGGGGCCGGGCGAGCGATCGCCCGGCCCCCTCGCTTTTTTCGGCACCCCGCTCACGCCGGGTGGGTTTTCCGGCCGAAAAATTGACGCCCGTCGAACCCCGGGGTAGGTCTGAACGTAGAGACTCACCGGGTTCCGCCGTTCTGTCCCCCCCGAGCCGCCCCGATGCCCCGCCGCCGCCCGCCCGCCCGTCGCTCCGCCCCCACGCTCCAGCGCTGGGAGACGCTCGGCCATTCGGTCACCGGCCTCGAGCAGCTCGAATCCCGCGTCGCCCTCGCGGCGGACCTGGCGGTCACGTTCGTGGGGACCCAGGCGGCCTACGCCTGGTACCAGCCGGGCACGACGCAGACGTTCACGGTCGAGGTCACGAATCTCGGCCCCGACACGGCCACCGGGGCCGCCGTGACGACCGCCCTGGGCAGCCAGATCTCGCAGCAGACGTGGACGGCCGCGTTCTCGACCGGTGCGAGCGGCACGACGAGCGGCTCCGGCCCGCTGAACACCTCCGTCACGCTGCCGTCCGGCGGCAAGGCCACCTACACGATCACGGGCACGATCGGTGAATCGGCCTCCGGCACGCTGACGCCCAGCGCCGGCGTCGCGCTCGCCGGCGACCCCAATCCTGCCAACGACACGGCCCGCGAGTCGCTGCGGTTCGCGTCGCCGTTTCTGGCCGTCACCGACGCGATGGGCGTGGACGCCACGTCGCAGGTGCGGATCGTGGACCGCAGGACCGGGGCCGTGACGGCGGCTTTCGAAGCCTTCGGCGACTACAACGGTGGCGTGCGGGCGGCCGTCGGCAATTTCGACGGCACGAATCGGCCGATGGTCGCCGTCGTGCCGGGCCGGGGCCTGCCCGCGCAGTTGAAGGTCTTCGCCCTCTCCGATGCCGGTACCTGGCAGGAGCGTCCGGAGTTTCGCACCACGCCGTTCGCCGGCTCCACCCGCGGACTCTCGATCGCCTCCGGCGACTTCAACGCCGACGGCCGGGACGACTTCGCGCTGGGCGATGCGGGCGGCGGTCAGGTGAAGGTGTTCCTCGCGCGGAAGCCGACGCCCCAAAATCCCGATGCCGTGGAAAATACGCCCTTCCGCACGCTCACGAACGCGGGCGTCGGCGGTGGGATCGCCGCGGCCGACCTCGGGACGTTTTCCAGCGGCCGCACGACCAATGCCGCCAGTCAGGATGGTCGGGCCGAACTCATCGTCGGGACCGGGGCGGGGGCCGCCCCGCGGGTGCGGGTGGTCGATCTGTCGGGCAGCCGCCCCGCGGTGATCGACACGATCCGTCCGCAGGTCGGCCTTGAACGCGGTGGCCTCTCGGTGGCCGCGGCCCGTGTCGCCGCCGGCGGCATTCCGAACATCCTGGTGACAGGCGGCGGCAGCCGGGGCCGCACCGAGGTGTATGACGGCACGGTGGCGAATGCGGCCAACCGTCGCCTCGCCGCGTTCAGCGCGTTCGGTGACATCGGTCGCCAGGCCGCGGCGGGCTTCGTGGCGGCGATCGACACCGACGGCGACGGCCGGGCCGAGACGCTCCTCTCCTCGCAGGGCTACGACGGCGCGGCGGGCGTGAAGAGCCTGGGCACGACGGGGCTCGCGACGGGCAGCGTCGGCGCGTTCACCCGCTTCGGCAACTTCGGCCGCCCGGTGGACGTGGCGGCGGCCCCGGCGCGGAGTGCCGTCGGCGTCGTGACATCCTCCACCGGCCTAAAGTCGATCACGCTCGCCAATGGACCGGCCTCGGGCACGGCGGCAGCGGCGGGCAAGAGGCTCACGGTCAATTACACCGGCACACTCCTCGACGGCACCCAATTCGACAGTTCACGCGGCCCGGGCAGAACGCCCTTCGAGTTCACGCTCGGACAGGGGCAGGTGATCAAGGGCTGGGACGAGGGGCTGCTCGGCCGGCGGCCCGGTGACCGGTTGCAACTGATCATCCCGGCGCCGCTGGCGTACGGCGCGACCGGCCAGGGCAGCATCCCCGCGAACGCCACGCTTGTCTTCGACATCGAAGTCGTGAGCGTGACGTAGGCCGGCGTCGTTGCCGCCCGACCGCTACCAGCGGGCCTCGAGGCCCAGATTGCCGCCGTACAGATAGACGCCGCTGCCGCCGTTGAGCCCCGTGCCGCCGCCGGGCGGAGCGGCGAAGTCGAACTGATTGGGGGCGAGTGCGACGCCCGTCAGCCAGATCAGGTTGTAGCCCATCCGCAGGCCCCACGTGTCGTCGATCCGGTAGACGAGCGAGAAATTCAGGTCGCTGATCAGGCCGGTGCCGCCCTCCGTCGCCGAGCGGGCCGACCGCTCCACGAGCGGCACACCCCCGGGAGAAATGACGGAGTTCACGATCGGCTGCTGGGCCTGGCTCATCGCGGTGCCGCCGAAGGCCACCTTCCCCCAGCTCTCGAACGCCCACCGCTCCCACGCCATGCGGCCGCGGGCGCCGACCTGGGCCGCGAAGATGTTGCTCGTGCTCGACACGCCGTAGAGTCCGGCGCCGGTGTTGCCGGGGGGTGTAAATGCCAACAGCGCCGTCTCGTCGAGCCCCGCCCAGCGGAATCCGCAGAGCCAGTCGAGCGAACCGCCCTCGTAGCACCCGGCGCGGCGCCACGGCTCGCCCGCGAGGCGGTCGGGGCCGCCGTCGGCCACGCGGCGAAACAGGTTGAACTCGGCGGAGTTGAGCGACGAGCGATACGACGCCCGGGCGAAGTCCGCATCGCCGAGCACTCCGGGCTGAAGGCCGAGCGGCCCCGGTGCCTCGAGCGTGCCTGAGGGGCTGGAGGCGGTTCGGGATGCGAACATGCCCCACACGCCGAGATAGCCGACCTCCCATCCGGGATCGCAGCCGCGGGCCTGGCCGAGAAAAAACCGCCACGCCGGCTGGGTCGCGAAGCTCAGGTCTCCCGCGGCGATCGCCTGCCCGCCGGCCGGGCCATCGACGACCAGCGGCCGGCCCATCGACTGGTTGTCGCGCTGCAGGAACAGCGTGTTGAACACGGCGTAGGTTTCCGGGCAGCCAGGCCCCAGATCACTGAACGCCGGGCGGACCGGGACGCAGCTGTCGGACTCGCCGCAGGGCGGGTATTCGGGCACATCGGGGGCGGCCTCCACGGCCGATGCGACGGCGGCCTCCTCCTCGGCCGTCAGGGCAGGGCACGCCCCGCCGGCCCACGTCAGGAGGACCGCGAGTGCGAAAGTCGTCGTTCCCCTTGCGGAAAACATGTCGATGCCTGCCCTGGGCGCACGGTCCTGCCACGCGGAACAACCGGTTCCACCCTGTTTTTCGGCATATCCGGCCCGGCAGGATGAGCCACGTTTTCCGGCCGGCTGGCCGGCGAACCGTGCCTTCACAAAGGCGTGATTCACCGGTTTCCGCGTGGTACTTTGGTCTGATCGGTCGTGCGGCCGGCAGCGACTGGGTGGAATGGCGAATTTTTTCGGGCGGTGGCCGATGGCACCGCCCGATGCAGGTGTTCACACGCGAAAGGCGGAGGCATGGTGTCAGCGGTATTCGGCAGGTTCTCCCGGCGGGGGCGTTCGACGGGGAAGACGGGGCGGGCGCGGTCTGCCCGCCGGCTCGAGGTGGAACTGCTCGAGCGCAAGCTGGCGCTGGCGGCGATCCCCACGGCCACGGTCAACGGCCCCGCCGTCGCCGGCCTGATCGGTCAGGAGATCCCGCTCACCGTCACGTTTGACAACACCGCGACCAACCCCGCCGACATCGGCTACTCGCCGTTCGTGGACATCGTGATGCCCGCCACCGGCGACGCGCCGCCGGCCCCGAACGACGGCATCTCGTTCAAGCCGAACAGCGCCACCTACAACGGCCTCTCGCTCGCCACGTCCGTGCTGACGTTCGACGCGCAGGGGAAGGCGACCCACCCCTTCGCGAAGAACCCCGACGGCACGGCCGTCGTCGTCTCCGGGAAGCCGGGCGACCAGCTCATCGTCGTGCAGCTCCCCTTCGGCAGCTACGGCCCCGAGCAGCCGGCGGCGGAGATCAACTTCACCGGAATCGTGAGCCCGCTCGCCCAGCCGAACCACACCTACCCGGTCACCGCCACGGGCGGCTTCCAGTTCCAGACCGACGCATCCGGCAACCCCACGGTCAACGTCGCCACGCTGGGAGCGACCACGACCGACCCGGTCCAGCCGCAACTGTTCCGGATCAAGAAGACGTCGAGCGCCCCCGAGGCCGAGACGGCCACCGGCCCGAACTTCAAGCACACCTACACCGTGAGCATGGCCGTCGCCCCGGGGCAGACGGTCAACAACCTGCTCCTCGCCGACGTGCTGCCGACGAACATCCAGTTCGTGTCGGTGAACACGGTCACCGGCAACGGTTCGACCACGATCACACCCGTGGCCACGCCGAGCACCGCCACGCCAGGCGGCACGCTCTCGCGGCGGTTCGACAAGGTGGTCGGCACCGGCGCCGACTCCGACGCCGTGATGACGTTCACCTACTTCGTGCCCCAGGACGACAGCGTCGGCCTGGACGTGATCCCGCTGGGCACCGGCGGCACGGCGACCGCCACCAACACGGCGAGTGCGAGCGGCACCTGGACGAGTGCGAACCCGAACTTTCCCGGTCCGCAGACGATCTCCACGACCGCGACCGACCCGAACGCCCAGCACACGCTGACCGCCCGCACCGTCGCCCTGCAGAAAAGCCACGCCGACCTCACGAACCCCGGGTCGCCGCGGGCCGGCGACCTGATCGAGTACACGCTCAACTTCCAGGTGAGTGATTATTTCGCACTCGAAAACTTCAACGTCGCCGACGTGCTGTCCGACGGCCAGGAATTCGACGCGACGTTCACCCCCACGCTCACGTTCACACAGAAGTCCGAGACGTTCACCGCCCAGCCGTTCGACAACGCGAACTATTCGGCGGCCGTGCAGGCGAACGGGTCGACGAACGTGAACTTCGACGTCTCGGCCCAACTGCAGGCCCTCGGTCTGACCACCGGCGGCAAACTCGTGGGAGCCGGCATTCCGAACACGGGCACCGGTTCCCCTGCCACGCCCCCGAACCCGCTGCCCGGCGGTCCCGGCACGACGGGCACGATCACGTTTCGGGCACGGGTGCTCAACCAATACCGGCAGACGCCACGGCCGGGTGCCGACGTCGTGCAAGGCGACGTGATGACCGACGAGGCCGACACGACGGCCACGGTGCTCGCCTTCTCGAATCTCGCCCCCACCGCCAGCACCGTCGCCGACGGATCATCCGCCTCGTTCACGCTCGTCAGCGGCGGCGCGACGAAGAGCGTCTACGCGATCAACGGCGTGCCCGCGTCCGGCACGCCGGTCGTCACCGCCGGCGATGCCGTCACGTTCCGGATCACCTACGACCTGCCCTTTTCGAGCATCAAGGACTACCAGATCACCGACTTCCTGCCGCTGCCGATCTTCGCGGCGCAGAACCTGACGTTCGCGGGGGGCGGATCGACCGCCGACGCCCCGCCGTCCGGGCAGTGGAAGTTCGGCCCGACCGACAACTTCTCGATGATTTCCCGGATCATCCCCACGACGTCATTCAGCGCCGCCGCCAACAGCGTCACCTGGAATTTCGGGACGTTCGAGGACGGCTTCAACCAGCCCTCGACCACCGACATCCTGTTCACCGTCACCGCCACGAACCGGCCGTTCGCCGACGGCCTCCTGCTCACGAACCAGGCCGAGCAGACCGAGCGAAACGAGACGGGCGACGTGCTCACGAGCAACACGGCGCTGGCGCAGGTGAAGATCGCCGAGCCCCTCCTCGACATCACCAAGGGGGTCGTCTCCACGAACGACGCAGCCGGCGTCTTCAGGCCCACGACGGTTGCCCCCGCGGGCGTGACGTTCTCGCAGCCCGGCGCGGCCGGGGCGTCGTTCACCGGCACGATCACCTCGTCGGGCCTGGCCGCGACGCCGATCGACGCCACGCTCTCGAACGTGCTCGGCAACGACCTCGTGAAGTTCTGCATCATCGTCGAGAACACCGGCAGCGGCCCCAACGGCGCGTTCGACGTGAAGGTCAAGGACGTCTTCGACGCCACGAAGATGCGGATTCCGGCGGGCACCACCGGACTCAATCTGAGGGTCACCGACGGCACCGGGGCCGCGATTTCGTTCACCGGTGATCTGTTTTCCGCGGGCGGCATCACGCTCACCGACCCCGGCCCGACGCCATCCCCTGGCGGCGCCCTCGACCCCGGCAAGACCACCTCCGGCACGGTCATCGACACCGGCCGCAACATCGCCGTCATCACCTACGACCTCCAGCTCCTGCCGAACGTCGCCCCGTCGGACGTGATCAGGAACACCGCCACGCTCACGAACTACGCCTCCACCGAGGGCGGCCCCAACTTCCTGCCGCCGGCGGGCCTCTCCGACCAGACCACCGTCACCGTGCAGGCTCCGCAGGCCGCGAAGACGCTCGTCGGCACGTCGATCGTCGATCCCTACAACTCCAACACCCAGGCGGTCGTCGGCGAGATCGCCACGTTCGAGCTGTCGATCGACGTGCCGCAGGGCACCACGCCGAACGCCGTCGTGGTGGACTCGTTGCCGGCCGGCCTGGCCTTCGTGCGGATGGTGGGCGCGCCGGTGGTCGATCCCGGGGTCACGTTCACCGGGTCGGCCACGCCGGTCGTGACCAACAGCGGCCAGACGGTCACGTTCAACCTCGGCGACGTGACCAACGCCAACACCGACCGCCAGCTGCACGGCATCACGGTGAAGTACGAGGCGGTGGTGCTCAACGTCTCGAGCAACGTCGCCGGCAAGACCCTCACGAACAACGCCAAGCTCACCTGGACCGGCCACACCGAGCTGCCCGCAGCAAAGTCCGCCCCCGTCACCGTCATCGAGCCGAAGCTCACGATCGACAAGTCGGTGAGCCCGTCCGCAGCCCAGGCAAGCGACACGGTGACGTTCACGATCCTGGTCTCGGCCAGCCAGACCACGGCGCACAACGTGGCCCTGTCGGACATCTTCCCCGGCGGGTTCACGTACGTTGCCGGCTCGCTGAGACACACCGCCGGCGTCGTGCCGACCACGCTCGCGACGAGCGTGGGGGGAGACGCCTTCACGGCCAGCTACACGTCGCTCACGCCCGGCCAGACGAGCACGCTCACGTTCCAGGCGAAAATCGATGCGACCGTGACGGCCGGCCAGGCGATCAACAACGTCGCCACCGAGACCTGGACCAGCCTGCCCGGCAATCCCGGCCAGATCACGCCCAACAACCCCAACGCCTACGAGCGGACCGGCTCGGAATCGACCGCGCAGGGACAGCTCAACAATTACAAATCGGCCGACAACGCGATCGTGACGGTCGCCAGCCCCACGGTCGCCAAGTCGCTCGTCACGACGTCGATCGTGAACGCTTCGAATTCCGCGACGCAGGCTGTGATCGGCGAGACGGCGACCTACACCGTCACGATGAAGATCCCGCAGGGCCGCACGCCGGCCGCCCAACTCATCGATTCGATGGGGCCGGGAATGGCATTCGTCCGGGAGATCTCGGTCGTCAACGACGATTCGGGCAAGCTTACGGTGCCGGGCCTGAACTCACTGCCGGTGCTCACGAGCAACGGCACGGTCGCCACCTGGAGTCTCGGCGACATCGTCAACTCCGACACCGACAGCTCAACCGACGAGACGATCACATTCACGATTCAAACGGTGGTGCTCAACGTGAACTCGAACACGAGTGGCGTGAACCTCGTGAACCGGGCCCAGGCTGCCTGGAACAGCGGCGCCAACACGTCGCCGACCGTGTCGAGCGGCCCCGTCACCGTGATCGAGCCCAAGCTCGAGACCACGAAGGCGGCCGTCGTGGGCGGATTCGGCGGCACCGCCGGCGACCCGGTCACCTACACGATCGTCATCCGGCAGGCTGCCGCGAGCGACACCGACGCCTTCAACGTCACGCTCAACGACCTGATCCCCGCCCAGATCGCGAGCCCCGTGCTCACTTCGGTCGTGGACACGGCGGGCCTCGTCACCGCAGCGAACTTCAGTCTCTCCGGGAACACGCTCGCGACGACGGGCACGGGCTTCGACCTCGCGAAACTCCCCGCGGGCCGCACGATCACGCTCACGGTCACCGGCACGCTCGCCGGCCCGGTCACGGCCAGTCAGCGGATCACGAACACCAACGAGATCAAGTGGACGAGCCTGCCGGGATCGCCCGGCCCGATCACCAGCAACCCGAATGCCTACGAGCGGACGGGCTCGGGCTCGACGTCGCTCGGCCAGCTCAATAACTACGTCACGAGCGGCTCGGCCGCGTTCACCGTCAACACCGCCGATCTGGCCGTCGTGAAGACGGTGAGCAACCCCACACCGAACGTCGGCGACACGATCACGTTCACCGTCACGCTCACGAACAACGGCCCGAACACGGCCCATCTCGTGGAGGTGACCGACCAGTTCCCCGCGGCGGGCCTGCAGTTGCTCTCCGCCACGCCCAGCCAGGGAACGTTCAACCAGGCGACGGGCCTGTGGGCCGTGGGCACCGTGGGCATCGGTGCGGGCAACGCCCAGACGCTCACGATCCAGGCGAAGGTCCTCACGCCGGCGGTCAACACGCTTCCCGCCGCCCAGACCAACGTGGCCACGGTGACGAAGTCGGCCGAGCCCGACTCCAACCCCGGCAACAACACCGGCACGGCGACCGAGACGCCCAAGTATGCCGACCTCGCGGTGACCAAGACGACCGACAAGCCGCAGCCCAACGTCGGTGAGACGATCACCTACACGGTCACGCTGCGCAACGACGGCACGGCGACGGCGACGAACGTCGCGGTGACCGACACGCTCCCGGCGAACGTCCTGTTCGTGTCGGCCACGCCGGCGGCGGGCACGACCTTCACCCCCTCGGCCGCACCGGTCACCGGGGGCGTGTGGCGGGTGCCGACGATCGCCCCGGGGCAGTCGCTCGCGCTCACGTTGACGGCGACCGCGACGCTGCCCGGCGTGCTCTACAACAACGCCACGATCACCGGCAGCGACGTCTGGGATCCGAACGACCGCAACAACACCTCCAATTCGCCCACCGATCCCCAGTCGGCCGATCTCGTCGTCTCGAAGACGGTCAACAACCCGCGGCCGAACGTCGGCGACAACGTCACGTTCACGATCACGCTCGACAATCTGGGCCCGAGCACGGCGCGGAACGTGACGCTGACCGACCTGCTGCCGGCGGGCCTCGAGTATGTGACCCACACGCAGAGCACGGGCGCGTATCTCCCCGGCACGGGTGTCTGGACGGTCGGCGACGTCGCCGCGGGTGCGACCAACACGCTCACCCTCACGGCCAAGGTGCTCGCACCCGCATCCGGCCCGGCCCTGCCGATCAAAAACACGGCCACCGCCACGGCCACGACACCCGACCCCAACCCCAACCAGAACACCGGCGAATCGACCGTCGTTCCGCAGCAGGCTGATCTCGCTGTCGTGAAGACGGTCAGCAACGCCACGCCGAACGTGGGCGAGACGATCGCGTTCACGATCGGCGTGGCCAACTTCGGCCCCGACACGGCCACGGGCGTGGTCGTCAACGATCTGCTCCCCACCGGCATCACGTTCGTGTCCGCCAGCTCCACGCAGGGGACTTACAACGCGGGCACCGGCGTCTGGACGATCGGCACCGTGACGACGAACGACTTTCCGATCCTCCAGATCGTGGCGACCGTGGATCGTCCCGCGAGCGGCATCCCGCCGACGGTCACGAACACGGCCACCGTCTCCGGCCGGGAATACGACCCCGACCCGTCGAACAACACCGACAGTGTCACGGAGACGCCGCAGTACGCCGATCTCGCCGTGGACAAGGTGGTGAGCGACGCCCGGCCGAACGTCGGCGACACGATCACCTACACCGTCACGCTCGCAAACAGGGGCCGGGATACGGCCGCAGGCGTGACCGTCCGCGACCAGCTTCCCGCGGGTCTGCAGTTCGTCTCCGCGATCCCGAGCCAGGGGACTTTCGACGCGGGCACCGGCATCTGGAACGTCGGCACGGTGGACACGCTCTTCGCCCGCACGCTCCAGATCCAGGCCCGCGTGTTGCCGCCCGCTTCCGGTAATCCGCTGCCCCAGACCAACACGGCGAGCGTCCTGACGAGCGACCAATACGACCCCGATCCGTCGAACAACACCGACAGCGTCACCGAGACGCCGCAGTACGCGGACCTCGCCGTCGAGAAGTTCGTGGACAACCCGAATCCGAACGTGGGCGGGCAGGTGACGTTCACGATCACGGTGACGAACAACGGGGCCGACGCGGCCACCGGCGTCACGCTCCAGGACGTGCTCCCGACCGGACTGACGTTCGTATCGGCGAGCCCGCAGGCGGGCACGAGCTACGCCCCCGCCACGGGCGTCTGGACGGTGAACACGGTGCCGGTCAACGCCACGAAGCTCCTCACGATCGTCGCCGTCGTCGCCGGCCCCGGCACGTTCACGAACGTCGCGGCCGTGACGAAGTCCGACCAGTTCGATCCCGACCCGACCAACGACCGCGACGACGCCACGGTCTCCACCCGCGAGGCCGACCTCGCCGTCGTCAAGACCGTGAGCGACGCCACGCCCAACGTCGGCGACACGATCACGTTCACCGTCACGCTCTCGAACGACGGCCCCGACTCGGCCAACAACGTCGAGGTGACGGAGCGGTTCCCGGCGGCCGGCCTGCAGTTCCTCTCCGCGACGCCGAGCCAGGGCACGTACGCCGCCGGGACGGGCGTGTGGACGGTGGGGGCGGTCGCCCCGGGCGACTCGAAGACGCTCACGATCCTCGCCCGCGTCCTCACCCCGGCCGTCAACACGGTTCCCATCGCCCAGACCAACGTCGCGAGCGTCACCAGGGCCGACGAATACGACCCCAACCCGGGCAACAACACGGGCTCCGCCACCGAGACGCCGCTCTATGCCGACCTCGGCGTCAAGAAGACGACGAGCAACGTTCAGCCCAACGTGGGCGACACGATCACCTACACGGTCAGCCTGTTCAACCTCGGCACCGCTGCCGCCACGAACGTCGAGGTCACCGACGCCCTGCCGGCCAACGTGGCGTTCATCTCGGCCACCCCCGCCGCGGGCACTCGCTTCCAAGAGACGGCGACCGGGGGCGTGTGGAGCGTGCCCTCGATCGCGCCGGGCCAGACGGTCCTGCTCACGCTCGTGGTCGAGGCCACGAACACGAGCGTGGCCTTCAACACCGTGACGATCACCCACAGTGACGTCTGGGATCCGAACGATCGCAACAACACGGCGAAGACGCCGACCGATCCGCAGCAGGCCGACCTCGTCGTCGCGAAGACGGTGGACAATCCGACGCCCAATGTCGGCGACAACGTCACGTTCACGATCCGGCTCGACAATCTCGGACCGAGCGTGGCCCAGGCCGTCAGCCTCACCGACACACTCCCCGCGGGCCTGCAGTTCGTGAGCGCGACCCCGAGCGTAGGCGGTTTCGCCGGCGGCGTATGGACCGTCGGCAACGTCGCCGTGAGTTCCACGCAGACGCTGACGCTCGTCGCCAAGGTGCTCGCGCCCGCCTCGGGCCCGGTCTCGGCCCAGACCAACACCGCCACCGCCACGTCCCCGACGCCCGACCCGAATCCCGGCGACAACACGGGCACCTCGACCGTCGTGCCGAAGCAGGCCGATGTCGCCGTTTTCAAGACGGTGGACAACTCCCAGCCTGCGATCGGCGAGACGGTCGCCTACACGATCCAGGTCGCCAACTACGGCACCGACACGGCGACGAACGTAAAGGTCACGGAGGCCGGGCTGCCGGCCGGCCTGACATTCGTGTCGGCGAGTCCGGCTCCGGGCACCAGTTTCGACCCGGTGACCGGCGTGTGGACCATCGGCACGGTGACGACGAGCGATTTCCCCACACTCGTGATCTTCGCCAAGGCCACCCGCGCCACCGGCGGCACGGCCACCAACACGGTGACCGTGTCGGCCACCGAGTACGATCCCGACCCGTCGAACAACTCCTCCTCCGCCGAGATCATCGTCCCCTCCAGCGGCGTGATCGTGGGCACCGACATCGGCTGTGTCACGGGGCCGTTCGTCCGCGTGATCGACCCCGACACGGGGGCCGACCGGATCATCCCGTTCTTCGCCTACGAGCCGAGCTTCCGCGGCGGCGCCCGCGTCTACGGCGCGGACGTCACCGGTGACGGCATCGCCGAGATCCTCACGGCCCCCGGCCCCGGCCGGCCGGGCGAGGTCCGCGTGTTCAGCGACACTGGCAGCCCGTTGCCGCAGTACAACTTCTTCCCGTTCGGCAGGGGCTACACCGGCGGCCTCGAGATCGCGGCCGGTTCGATCACGGCCGCCGGCAAGATCCAGATCGTGGCCTCGCAGACCCGCGGTGGCACCGTTCGCGTGTTCGACGTCAATCCGTCGTCCGCCACGCCCGTCGCCGGCACGCCCGTCCGGCAGCTGCAGCCCTTCGGAGCCGGATACCGCGGCGGGGTGTTCGTCGACACGGCCGACATCGGCACGTTTAGCGGACGGGCTCGGACGTCGTCGGCACCCGACGGCATCACCGAGCTCGTCATCGGCAGCGGCCCCGGGATTCGGGCCACGGTCAACGTCTACAACGGCCAGCCGGCCAGGCCGACGCTCCTGAATTCGTTCAATCCCTTCGGCAGCGGCTACAACCGCGGCGCGTCGGTGGCCCGCCTGCCGTCGAGCGTGCCGGGGAACGCCGACAAGATCCTCGTCTCCGCCGGGTCCAATGGTGGCTCGCTGGTCGAGACGTACACCGGCCTCTCGAAGACCCGCGAGGCAGCGTTCGCAGCCTACGCCGGCAGCCGGGCCGACGTGTTCTCGGCCGCGATCAACGACGCCGAACTGTTCAGCGTCGAGGGCCAGTTCGGCCGCACGAACGGCGTGCGGAAGGTCCGCTCCACGTCCGGCGCCGGCTCCACCACGCTCCCGCAGTCCACGGCGTCCTACCCACCGCTCCGCGTCGCCATCCTTCGCAAGTAACGCGTGGCGTGGGGCAAGCGTCTCGCTTGCCGGGTCTTGGCAACCGGGACGGTCGCCCCACATGTTCTTGGCAACCGGGACGGTCGCCCCACATGTTCTTGGCAACCGGGACGGTCGCCCCACATGGTCTTGGCAACCGGGACGGTCGCCCCACGTCTGCACTACCAGCGGTATTCGGTGCCGAGGTTGGCACCGTGCAGGAACAGCGTGCCGTTGTCGTTGATGCCGGTCCCCGCACCCTGCGCGGTGGCGAAGTCCCACTGGGCGGGCGCCAGGGCGGCGTTGGTGAGCCAGTAGAAGTTGTATCCGGCCCGCAGACCCCAGTGCTGCGTGATCTTGTAGATCAGCGTGCCGTTCAACTGCCCGATGAAGCCCACGCCCGAGGCCGTCGCCGACTCCGCGCCCCGCTCCACGCCCGAGATCGTGCCCACGATCGGGTCGGCGGCCTGGAAGGCGCTCGTGCCGCAGAGGGCCGTCTTCCACCAGCCCTCGACGGCCCACCGGCACCATTCCCGGCGTCCACGCTGGCCGATCTGGGCGCCGAAGTAGTTGGTGCTCGTCCGCACGTTATAGCTGGCCGGCTCCGGCGGCGTGCAGCAGAGCACGTTGAGGTTGGCCTGTTCGTCGAGCCCCGCCCAGATGAAGCCGGCGAGCCAGTCCACGCAGTGGCAGTTCGGCCGGCACCGGGTGAGGCCGCACCAGTCGGGGCCGCATTCCTGGCAGCAGTCGTAGCAGAAGACGTTGGCCTCGAAGATGTTGAGCGTGGACCAGTAGGTGGCACGCACCTGGTCGGCGTCGTTGAAGTTGTTGACGGCCAGGCCGAGCGGCGGCGGCAGTTCGAGGTTCGCCGGGCCCGTCACCGTCGCACTGCCGAACATCCCGTAGATGCCCGTGTAGCCGATCTCCCAGCCGAGCGTGTCGGTGAACAGGTGGCCGTAGAACAGCCTGACGCCGGTGGCCGTCGAGGGATACAGGTCCTGCGCCGTCATCACCGGCTGCCCCGTGTCGGAATTGAAGACGAGCGGTGCGTTGCCGATCCCGTTGTTGCGCTGCAGAAACAGCACGTCGAAGATCGCGTAATGCGTCCAGTTCGGGCAGCAGCAGCACTGCCGCAAGGACTGCATGCATGCATCGTCGGCCTGCATCGCCTCGAGCTGCGTCGCATCCAGGCCCGGCGCCGCGATGTCGGTCGCCGCAGCCGCGGGCGGCTGGCCGGCCGCGGGGGGGATGCCGGCGAACGGATCGGGGTCCTGGCCCGTCGCCCTCCCGGGCACGACCGCCGCACACGTGAACCCGAGGCACAGGAGCCCGCCCCACAGGCCGACCACCGCCCGCCTCGCACTCCACCGCGCCGTGAGTCCCCTGCGTGTCGCCACCGCTATTGCCCCCACGAAAGACCTGGCCCCCGATACCCCGCGCTACGAGAAGGGGTATCGACGTCCCAGAAGTCCTCCAAACAGAGGGCGTGCCGGTTTTTCAGCCTGACGGGCCAGCTCCATGGCAATCTGGATCGATCGTGCGGATTGGCCCACGCGGCGCGGCGGGACGGGGCGGCCGTGTTTTCCGGTCAGCTAACGCGGGGCGGCGGCCGCGACGCGGCGGTAGAGCTCGATGTCGAGGGCGTTGTGCTGCTCGATCAACCGGCGATCCTCCGCCGACAACTGCGTCGCCGGCCGCCGGCTCCGCGTGCAGTTGGTACGTTCCCCGGAAAACCTGCCGTCGAACCCCACGGCCGTGCGGATCGCATCCATGGCGGCATCGAGACGCTCGGCGATCCCCACGATCCGATAGCGGTGGTTCAGCACGTCCCACGCCCCCTCGACCGCCCGTGCCGGATCCCGTTCCGCGGCCTCCGGCCTGACGCCGAGAAATCGACAGACCATGTGGTTGCGCAGCTCGTCGCTCAGGCCCGCCGCGACGTAGGCCCCGGGTGACAGGTCGCCTCCGGCGACGGCGGCGTGCAGGTAGTGCTCCGGCTTCTCGCGCACGTAGTAGTAGTGCGAGAGGATGCGATCGACCGGCTCGCGGAGCACGGTCGCGGCGATCGTCCCGGGGGCCGTCCAATCGAGCAGTTCGTGGGCACCATGGCCGATGACGAGGTCGTAGGCGTGCCGCCGCGCGACGGGAAGCCGCTTGAACCCGGCACACTCTTCCGGACGCCGGCCATACACTTGGTATGTGCGCGAACCGGCGTAATGCCGTTCGAAATAGCCGCGCGTGGCCGTGCCACCGCACTTGGGAATGTGCTCGAACAGCAGCTTGCGCGCCCGGGAGCGGGGCCTCAGAAACGTGATCATCCGCGCCGGCTCCGAGTGGCCCTCGCCCGCGGCGGAAGGCGAACCACATTCCCCGCCGGCGAGGGGGCATGGATACCGCACCGACCCATCCGGCCGCAAGGGCAACCGGGGCCTATTTTCCGGCCGCCCGCGTTCGGGCCTCGGTGAGGCTGGCGCGGACGGCGTCGTTGCGGTGCGCCTCGGGGATCTGCTCGAGGATGGCGACGGCGGCCGCGGCGTGACCACAGTCGAGATAGCAGTTGGCCAGATTGAGAAACCCCTCGGACTGGTTCGGATACCGCCTGGTGACGGCCGTGAAGCACTCGATCGCCTGCGCGAAGTCACCGGCGTCGGCGCACAAGACACCGAGATTGTTGAGGATCTGCATCCGGTTGGGGTTCTCGACCCGGGCCCGCTCGAGGCAGGCTCGGGCCGCCGCGAGATCCCCGAGTCGCAGGTGGCCCATCCCCTCGCGGAACGACACGGGCGTGGAGAGCGGGTCGAGTGATCGCCAGGGCGTGGCTGCCTGCCGCGCGTGATCCACGACGGCACGCCAGTCGCCGGCGTCCTCGGCGAGCATCGCCTTGACGATCGCCTGCTCCTGACGCCGCGCCGCCCACGCGTAGACGGCGGCCAGCCCGACCACGAGCATGGCCATGGGGAGCACGAGGCGCCACGGAAACATCTGAGAACTCAGCCCGTCGATCGTTCGGTCACTCGTCTCAGTGCACGCCACCGTCTGGCCACGCAGCACGACGACCGCCGCCAGCAACACGGCCAGCACCACCTGGTGGCTCACCCGCTCCAGCGGGAAGTCGAACACCGAGCCGGCCGAGTAGGCGACGAGCGACATCGCGATGCCCAGCGCCAGCCAGGCGTCCTGCCGCGAGGCCGGGCCGCGCAGCACCGTGCGGATCGCCAAGAGCGCCGCGATGAAGATGCCGACGAACGCCGCCAGCGCGAACGCCCCCTTCTCGGCCCACACCCAGAGCAGGTCGTTGTGCGGCTGGGTCCAGTTCGTGGTGTGGATCCGGGCGAATTCGAAGTCGGTGTCGAAATACTCGTGGAGGCGGATCGTGAAGTTGCCGGCGCCGACACCGGTGAGCGGGTGATCGGCGATGATCCGGGAGGTCAGGCTCCAGATCGCGAGCCGACCGCCCTCCCGGGGTCGGGCTGTAGGACCCTCGGGCTCGACCACGATGCTGCGGATGCGTCGCGCCAGCGGATTGGAGTCGGGCGCTGTGGCGACGACCGTGGCCGCCAGCCCGAAGCCCGCGACGAACAGGCCGAGCAGGGCGGTGCGCCACCGCCTCGAGATGCCGAGCGGCCCCGGGCACGCGACCACCCCCACGAGCCCGGTCACGAGGCCCGCGGCGAGCCCGACGTAGGCCGACCGCGTCTGCAGGAGGACCAGCATCGCCGCCACGGCGACCGCCACGGCGCCCGCCGCCGTCCGCCAGGCTCCGCGGAGGACCACCATGCCGACGAGGCAGATCGGCAGGAGCAGGTCGAGGAAGTGGGCGTAGAGGTTGGCACTCGACTGCAGGCCGGTGACCCGCTCCATCAGTTCGCGGCCGTGGAGGCCGACGCCGTGCTGCGCGATCGTGGTCGCCCAGCCGGTCGCGGCGCTCACGGCGGCCGAGACGACGCACAGTTTCACGATCGCCTCCTGCCATCGCGGCACGGTCGGCAGGAGCAGGCACGACAGCCCGAGCACGATCAGGGACACGAGCGTCTTGAACACGTCGGTGAACCCCGCCGTGACATTCACGGCGAAGGCGAGCGATGCCACCGTCAGCAGGGCGTAGGCGGCGTAGCAGAGCACGATCGGGTCGCGGAGCGGCCGGGCGTCGAGCCGCCCCGGCCGGGTCGCCCAGGGCAGGACCGCGAGCACCGCGGCGATGAACGTGGCCGCAGAGAGCAGGCGGGGGATGAGCGTCTTGTCATAGGTCGTCGGATCGCGGATCACGTGCAGACCCACGAGCAGGAACCCGAAGAACACGCCGAACAGGATCCGGTCCCGCAGCGTCGCAGAGACGGTCGCACGCTCAGTCGCAGGATTTTCCGGCCCGGGCACCATGCCTCAAGGATGCGCTGCGGGCGGCGCGGATGGAAGCACGAA
>Ga0214917_10003293_pt1 | contig 18794 bp, 17 predicted proteins | sample LL_1208_BB_MetaG_FD_177983 | JGI IMG/M metagenome (GOLD analysis project Ga0214917, IMG submission 177983) | Freshwater microbial communities from Lake Lanier, Atlanta, Georgia, United States - LL_1208_BB | ecosystem: Environmental > Aquatic > Freshwater > Lake | place: USA: Georgia | collected...
GTGCGCCTAAGCCGACGATTGACTGGAGCCCTACCGAAGACATTCGACTTTTTGTTGGTGGGGATATTTTAAATTTGAATGCCCGATTGGCGGATAGTGATCCGGAAGTCTTGGGAAATCGGAGTTTGGCAGGGGCTTTGGTGAATTATTTTGAAGCTCGGGTGGGGGGAGGGATTTCGTATGAGGTTTCTCCCGGTCTTTCGGTGCAGGCAGAGGGGGGTGCAATGGTTTGGAGGACATTCGATTTCCCAAGAATCAATGACAACGTGAAGAGCACGATGGCGCCGTATTTCCAGATTGCGTTGCGTGGGCAGTTTTAAAGGAGTCGTGTTTGGGCGGGAGAAGTTGGCAGGGCAAGCGTGGGCTGGGTAGAGTAGCGAGATGAAATTTGTGCCAGCGTGGGCGTGGCTGATGGGGGTTGGCCTTGTGGGCATGGTTGCCGCTGAGGAGGAGGCGCCCAAGGATGAGGGGGTAAGTGAGGGGGCTAATCTTCAGGCGGAAACGGGAGCTAGAAAAAATATTACGTTAGGGGCGATGTTTCGCGAGGAGTTCAAACAGCAGGAGGGTGTGCAGGAGCTGAAGTGTGGGGTGATGTACAAGGTGGAGGCGTCGGGCAAGGGCAAGACGCCTAAATTGAGTGATTGGATTAAGATAAATTATGTTGGAAAGCATGTGGACGGCAGGGTTTTTGAGAAATCGAAGGAGGGAGATCCGGCGCGACTGCGGGTGGATCGTACTGTTCTTGGTTGGCAGGAGGTCTTGCCGCGGATGCGGGAGGGGGACAAGTGGGAGGTGGTGATTCCCTCTAAACTCGGGTACGGGCCCAAGGGGACGGGAGCTGGCAATATTGGAGCGAACGAGACGTTGGTTTTTACAATTGAACTGGTCGAGGTGGAGGATGCATCGAAAAAGGCTGAGGCAAAACAGCCGTAGGGGGATTTAAAGGATCAGCATGGCATCGCCAAAGCTGAAGAAGCGGTACTTTTTTTCAAGGGCGTGTTGATAAGCGCGGAGGGTGAGTTCTGGACCGGCGAACGCGGCAACAAGAAGCAGAAGAGTCGAGTGGGCGAGGTGGAAGTTAGTCAGTAGTCCGCCCACGCGTTTAAATTCGTAGGGGGGATAGATAAATGCGGAGGTGGTGCCTTGATGGGGGTTGAGGGAGGGGGCGGATTCGAGGACGCGAGCTGAGGTGGTGCCTACGGCGATAAGTTTTTTCGCATCAGCGGCTTTTTCGGCGAATCCAACTGGGATCTCATAGTGTTCTGTGTGCATAAGGTGATCACGAAAGTCTTGGGTTTTGATAGGTCGAAAAGTTCCGAGACCTACGTGGAGAGTGACAAAGGCGTGGGGAAATTGAGCGAGGAGTTCGGGGGTAAAGTGGAGGCCTGCGGTTGGTGCGGCAACGGAACCTAAGGATTGGGCGTAGGTGGTTTGGTAGTCGATTGGGTCGGAGGTTTGGAAGTCGGGTTGTCCGTGGGCTTTTCGGGATTTGAGAATATAGGGGGGGAGAGGAGGTAGGCCGTACTGGTCTAGGTTGAGGGAATTTCCTAGCACGTGGAGGACGATTTGTCCGCCGGGGATAGATTTTTCTACGCGAAGTTGGGGGGTAGGGCTGGTGGGTGTAAGGCCTGGGATGGGGTCGGGCGATAGGAGGGTCCCGGGTTGAAGGCGTTTAGAAGGAGTGCCGAGTGCGGTCCACCACCCGGGACTAGTTTCTTCGAGAAGGAGGAGTTCGGTGCGGTTTTGGGAGCAGATAAGGCGGGCGGGGATGACTTTGGAGTTATTGAGTACGAGAAGGTCAGAGGGGGAAAGGAGGGAGGGGAGATCACGAATGGTGAGATCGGTGATTTCGTTTGTGGCACGGCGAAGGAGAAGGAGGCGGGCAGAGTCGCGGGGATGGGCGGGGGAGGTGGCAATCCGATCGTGTGGGATATTGATTGAGAGAAGATTCTCAAGGGCAGATAGGGTCATAGGGATTTGACAGAGTGTGCGAGGCGGGGCATTTTACAAGGATGAGAAAAATCCTCCGTAGCTTAAATAAATTAAAATCAAATGCATTCACGCTTGTTGAGCTACTGGTTGTCATCAGTATTATCGGATTGCTCGCTGGTTTAGCTGTGCCCGCAATTCAGGGGGGATTGGACAAAGCGAAACAGGGCGTTGATGTATCGAACGCCCGCCAGCTAGGGATTATATTTTTTTCTGAAGCCAACGACAACAATGGTATCTATCGTATCAATAGTGATCTAACCAACACTCAAGCAGCGGCAACTTTCCTTCCAATTTTACAGGGAATGTTTAGCAACGGGGTCCTTCCAACAGCAAAGATTCTATCTGGCCAAGGGGTCGTGCCTGCTATTTCGACGAATACTGTCACAAAAGCAAATATTGCCTTTGGATATACCCCTTACTTAACGACTTCTGACGATGGGCAGATTCCATTAATTCTTACAAAAGGTCCAACATCACTATCGCAAAGTAATATTGTCTTGCAGGACACTTATCCTTGGAAAAAAAAGGGCATTGTTGTTTATAGACTTGGCAATTCTGCTGAGTTTATCAAGTCCGGAGTGAACGGTGCCCCTGTTGGTAGTGCTAACATAGGGGTTACGAATACAAACGCTGTTTTGCAACCGTAGTTTGAATCAGTTTTCAGAAATTTGATATACGTCTCAAAGCATCTGCTAATTGGTTTGTTAGATCTGTGTAGCTAGACCAGCGGTTGGCAGACTTTTTTGCTAAACACCTGTCTAAAGTGATGACTGTTTGCTCTTGGGCATCCGAGCAAAAACTGCGCAGAGGTGGTGGACGATCTGAAATATGTCTTTTGGCAACCTCTTCCGCTGTTTCGGCCTCAAAGGGTGGCCTCCCGGCCATCGCATGGTAGAGGGTGGCCCCGAGGGAATAGATATCACTTCGAATATCCTCAGGCTCGCGCAAAAGGCGCTCTGGCGAAACATAATAAGGGGTGCCCCAAATCTCGTCCTGCTGGCCGAGGGCCGAGCGTGCTCCTGCGGCTAAACCAAAATCGGCTAGTTTCGGGATATTTCCCCGTCCGAAAAGAATATTGCCCGGCTTGATGTCACGGTGAATTAAGCCGGTTTCTTCATGTGCGAATTGCAGGGCAGAGGCGATTCCTATGCCGATTTCAAGAACCTCTTTTTCAGGGATTTTTCCCCTTGTCTGCATCGCGTCCTCCAGGTTGGGCTGATCCAAATGCTCCATCACGAGGTACAGGCGACCATCCTGTTCGCCCAAGGTGAAAACACGGATGATATTGGGGTGGGCAAGAGACGCAGTTACCTCAACCTCCTCCAGAAACTTTGTGGCGAACGATGGATCTGAACCTAGATCGGAACGTAAAATCTTCAAGGCAACGTGCCGATTCAATCCACTATCTTTGGCTAGGTAAACCGTGCCCATTCCTCCTTGACCTAATTCCCGTTCCAATTTGTAACTACCGAACGCCTGCCCAGTTGTGATGGATCTCGACTCCATCCCTTTACCTTGCCTGACTCATGCGCAAGGGGCGAGTCCGTTGGCTTGCCTTTGGGGCATTTAGTTACTAGCTCAAGTATATGCCAATAAGTGTTGTTACTGGGGGGGCGGGCTTTCTCGGCTCCCATCTTGTCGATCGCCTTCTCAGGGAAGGCCATGAAGTACTCGCCGTGGATAATCTTCTGACGGGCAACGAACGCAATTTTGATCATTTGCGAGGTGAAAAAAGATTTCGTTTTCTTCGGCATGATGTGACCAAGTTTATTGCGGTGGAGGGATCGGTGGATTACGTCTTTCATTTTGCCTCGCCTGCCAGCCCGATCGATTATCTAGAGTTGCCGATCCAAACCCTCAAGGTGGGTTCCCTCGGCACCCACAACGCGTTGGGCTTGGCCAAGGCAAAAGGGGCGACCTTCCTGCTAGCTTCGACTAGCGAATGTTATGGGGATCCACTCGTTCATCCGCAAAAAGAGGATTATTGGGGGAACGTAAATCCGATTGGACCTCGCGGGGTCTATGACGAGGCGAAACGCTTTGCCGAGGCGATAACCATGGCGTACTACCGATTCCATAAGGTGAACACAAAGATTGTTCGAATCTTCAATACCTACGGGCCTCGAATGCGTTTGCGGGATGGGCGGGTGGTGCCAGCTTTTGTTGGTCAGGCCTTGAGGGGGGAGCCGATGACCGTGTTTGGTGACGGCAAGCAGACGCGAAGCTTTTGTTTTGTGAGCGATCTGATTGATGGAATCTACCGTCTCTCCCAATCAAACTTTCATGAACCCGTAAATATTGGAAATCCTCTCGAGCTGACGATCCTAGAGTTTGCAGAGCGGATTCGACGGATCACTGGAACAAAAAGTACGATTGTAAAAAACCCACTTCCTGTGGATGACCCTAAGCAGCGCCAGCCCGATATCACCCGTGCTCGGACAATTCTGGGTTGGGAACCTAAAGTTTCGCTGGAGGATGGCTTGCGAGAAACAATCCAGTGGTTCAAAAACCATCTGGAATCCTCTCCTAAGGCATGAGGATTTGCCTCACTATTTTGGGGATAGTCTGGGGAATTGTATTGTCCTGCAACGCGGTTGAGTTGACTCAAACGAATGCCACTCCGTCTAGTGAGGAGGGTAGGTATCGAAGTGCTCTACTATTCGCCAGTGTTGTGGAGATGATTCGGGATGAGTACTTGGAGATCGAAAAGACCGACTACGACAAAATGACCTATGCCGCGCTACGAGGATTGCTTACTTCCTTGGATCCGCACAGCCAGTTTCTGGATCCGGAACACTATAAAATGATTCGGACTGAGACGGAGGGTCAGTTCGGCGGTTTGGGGATTTCGGTAGGAATGCTTGAAAATCAACTCACGGTCAATGTGCCGATCGAGGGCGGGCCTGGCTTTCGAGCTGGCCTTCTTCCTGGGGATCGGATTGTGAAAATTGAGGGTAAAGGAACCCAGAAGTTGAGCTTAGGGGAGGCTATTCGATTGCTCCGGGGTCGGCCAGGTGTTCCAGTTCAACTTTCGATCTATCGGCCTAGTGAGCAAAAGACTTTGGAGTTTTCTGTGGTTCGGGAGATGATTCAAGTGCCAACGCTGCAAGAGACTAAAATGATTTCCTCTTCGTTGAGCCAAGGGGAAAAGATTGGGTATGTGCGCATAACCCAGTTTGGTGAAAAAACAGCCAAGGAGTTTGATGCAGCCATGGCCCAACTGGGGAAGGAAGGTGCGACGGCCCTGATACTCGATCTACGGGACAACCCTGGCGGATTAGTGGATGCGGCCGTGGAAGTGGTTAGTCGATTTGTACCTGGGGGTACGCTGGTTGTGGCTACAGAGGGGCGCAAGGCGGGATCGAGTCAGCAAAAGTATCTTTCTCGGACTGTGAACCTTCGAATCCGGTGGCCAACAGTTGTTTTGGTGAATGGAAACACGGCAAGTGCAGCGGAGATCGTAGCTGGAGCCCTGCAGGATCTTGGTTTGGCGGTGATTGTTGGGGAAACCACATTTGGAAAAGGATCGGTCCAAACCGTCCAGCGCGTGGATCCAAGTGTTATTCCCGATGTGGGAGTTCGTCTAACAACCGCCCACTATACGACTCCATCACGGAAAAAAATACATGGCGTGGGAATTGAGCCGGATGTAATCGCCCGCCTCACTCGAGGGGAGGAGGAGGCAATCTTTGACAAACGGAGTCCAGGGCTGAAAAAAAATCAAGATCTGGAGACTGAAGTGAATGATGAGCCGCTGGACCGTGCGATTGATCTTTTGCGGGGATGGAAAGTCGTCAAACGACGACTAACGCCTGACCGTTCCTCCTAGTCCCGTGGCCCTTCGCACCCTTGGCATCGAGACCTCCTGTGATGAGACGGCCGTGGCTGTCCTTGAGGCGGATGAACAGGGCTGTCGGCTTCTGGGTGAGGCGTTAGCGACTCGCCCCCAAGAACATGCGGTACTTGGAGGGATTGTTCCTGAGTTGACCGTTCGTCAGCATCTTGAGCTTTTGCCTAAACTTCTCGAAGAGGCCAAACGTAGCTCTGGGGAGGGAAAGATCGACGGAGTCGGGGCAACTGCCGGTCCTGGTTTGGCTCCTGCTCTTCTTGTGGGGTTTTCCTTTGGAAAGGCATTTGCGTGGGCTCAAAAAACCTCCTTCCACGCCATCAATCATCTGGAAGGGCATCTTTACAGTCCATTTGTGTCCCAAGGAAAATGGCCCAAATATCCTCACGTGGCGTTGATTGTGAGTGGTGGGCATACGTTACTGGTCGAGGCGACGGGACCGGACAAAAGAAAAATCCTGGGGACGACGCGAGACGATGCTGCAGGAGAGGCCTTTGACAAACTCGCTCGAATGGTTGGCCTTGGATACCCAGGGGGAGTGGCTCTAGAGAAAGAGGCGCGTGGGGGTGTCAAGGGTCGGGTGTCTCTTCCTCGGCCGATGAAAGGAGCAGAAAGTTGTGATTTTAGTTTCAGTGGCTTGAAAAATGCGGCTCGGCTACTTCTCGAGAAGAATCCGAGACTTGCGGTCGAGGGAGGTGCACGATCCGACTTTTGTGCCGAGGTGCAAGCAGCCATTACAGAATCTTTGGTAGATCGCTCTGCAAAGGCTTTGGATCAGACGGGAATCCGCACCTTAACGGTTAGTGGTGGAGTGAGTGCCAATCAAGGGATCCTTCAAGCATTGAAAAAAATGGCAATGCAGAGGGGATGTGATTTTCAGAGTGCCACGGGTGGTTGGAATACTGATAATGCGTCCATGATTGCGGCCGTCGTAGCTCGGCGTGTTTTAGACTGTCAATCCTCTGACTGGGACGCAGATGCCGATCCACGCTGGTCGGTTGCACGTTAGAGTGGGGTTAACCAAGCTGGAAGTGACGGAAGTTGTGTGGACTGGTAGGGAAGAGAAAGAACGGGAAGACGCGTCAGTTGCTCTAAAAGTGCGGGATTTGTGATTGAGGAATCATCTGGTTTCGGGGTCGTGTCGTTAAGAACTACACCGAGCAGAGTCAGGTTGGATTGGCGTATCGAATCAACTGTTAAAAGGGTGTGATTTAGGGTGCCCAAGGAATTTCGAGCCACCACGACAACAGGAAGGGATAACTCTTGTGCCCACTCGCGAATTCCTAGGCTGGAGTCCAAAGGAACCCGCCATCCCCCCACTCCCTCCACTAGAAACGGTCCTTGATAGTTCTGAGCCAGTTTTCCCATCCGCTCACGAAGGATACCCCAAGGAAACGGACGACCTTCCACCATGGAGGCAGCGTAGGGGGACAGCGGGGCAGAAAAGTGTACTGGATTGATCTCGACTGGGGAAATTTCTCCCCCCGTAGCTTCCGAAAGGATGATGGAATCAGTCCGGTCACCCGCTGAGATAGGCTTAAGGGGGATTGCAGGAACTGATCTTTTGCGAAGAGCTCGGGTAAGGAGTGAAGTAAAGTAGGTCTTCCCAACTCCCGTGTCAGTTCCTGTGATGAAAATACCCCTCATGAGCCGAGTTCTTGTGTGATGGCCTGATGAAGAGCGTGAACCATCTTCTCTAATTCCTCAGGGCGGGTGCAGTAGGGTGGCATAAGGACAAGAACATCACGAATTGGGCGAGTGATAAGCCCAAATTCCCTTGCGGTATGGCAGATCTTGGCGCCGACTCTTTTCTCGACTTGGAAAGGAGTTCGAGTCGCTCGATCCGCAACCAGTTCGATGGCTAGGATAGCACCCTCTTGGCGAACATCACCCACATAGGGATGCTTCCAGAAGGTTGAAGAGAGTTTGGAAAGATTCTGAACTAGCCTCTCCCGTTTCTTTATCTCTTCGGAGGATTCTAAAAGATCCAAACTGGCAGAAGCGGCCGAGCAACCCAGCGGGTTTGCAGTGTAGCTGTGACCATGGAAAAAAGTTCGGTTTGTATCGCCACTAAACGACTGAAAGATCTCCTCTGTAGTTAGCGTTGCAGCAAGGGGTAGGTAGCCACCAGTCAGGCCCTTTGCCAAGGCCAGCACATCAGGTGTCACTTCCTCCGCATGGGAGGCTAGGATGGTTCCAGTCCGGCCAAAGGCGGTGAGTACTTCATCAAAAAATACCTTTGCACCAACCTTACGTGCTGATGTTGCCGTACGTTTGGCGTAACCGTGAGGATGCATGATCATTCCTGCGGCCCCTTGAACACGAGGCTCTAAAACCCAAGCTGCTAATCGATCTCCTGCCTGTTCGATCGCTTCCTCAGCCAAAGATGCGCATTCGAAATTGCATTTTCGGTATGAGCGGGCGTCTGCTTTCTCGGGCTTAGCGCGATTGAATGGACACCGATAGCAGGCAGGAGTCATAACTTTCTGGGTCGGGAAAAGGACGGGTTGAAAGTGGTGATGAAACGTAGGGCTGTGGCTGAGACTCATCGCGCCGACTGTATCGCCGTGATAAGCACCTTCAGGAGAGATGAACAGAGTGCGCTGACCTTGACCGTTTTGCGCGAAGGATTGAAGAATCATTTTGAGACCTGCCTCGATCGCGGTTGAACCGTCATCCGAGAAAAAAACGCGATTTAAGTTTGGAGATTGGGAGGAAAGTCGGGTGTATCGCAGGAGTTGCTGGGCAAGGTGGACAGCAGGCTCATGAGTCAGACCGAGAAATGAGGAGTGTGCGATGCGGTCGAGTTGTGCCTTAATCGCTTGATTGATCTTGGGATGGGCGTGCCCGTGGAGATTTGTCCAGATCGATGAGTTTCCATCGAGGTATCTCTTGCCGTCGCTTGCAATAAGCCAAGCCCCTTCACCTGACGCGATAGATAGGGGTAAATAATCCGGATCCAGCCAAAGTGAGTTTGGGGTGAATGGATGCCAGAGATGTTGCTGGTCGACCTGTGCGATTTCTGTAGAGGTCACGATTTTGGAAGTGCTTTAAGAGATTGGGCAAGCAACCGAATCTCTGAGTCAGAGTGACGAGCTGATAGGCTGATCCGAAGTCGAGCTGTCCCAACGGGTACCGTAGGAGTGCGAATCGCAGGAACTTCTAGGCCTTGGTCTTTTAGAATCTTGGAGGATGCAGTAGCGGTCGCGTTTGTTGTGCAAAAAATGGGATGGATGGGGCCAAGATGAGGGGAGGTCGATTCTGAACGGAAATGGGCGATGTTGTTTCGCAGCGTTTGACGTAAGTGCTCACCTTCTGTGGAGCGGATGATCGACAGGGCGGTAAGAGCAGCTCGAGCGGAAGCCGGGGGCAGGGCAGTGCCGAAAAGAAAGGTTCGGGCTTCATTGAGAAGGTGATCGATAATCTTTGCCTGGCCCGCAATAAATCCCCCAGCGGAACCAAGGGCTTTTCCTAGTGTGCCCATTTGCAAATCAATGAGGGAGGTCAGTCCGAGTTCGGCAGCTCGTCCTGACCCCTCCGGGCCGCAGATTCCCCCCGCGTGAGCTTCATCCAATAGTAACCAAGCTCCGGATTCCGATTTGAGGCGAATGATCTCCTCCAGTGGGGCAAAGTCTCCATCCATCGAGTGAAGGGATTCGACTACGAGAAGGATCTTTCCAGTTGGATTCACCTTGCGGGTTGAATCGAGCATTTGTTTGAGAGTCGGCATGTCTTGCCTTGGAAATAGCCGAAGACGCGCCTCAGAAAGCTTAGCTCCATCAAAGAGGCAGGCATGCGCGTTTCGTTCAAGTAGGATGGTATCGGCAGGGCCCACAAGGGCAGGAATCACCCCCAGAGGAGTAAGGTATCCCGAAGCAAAAAGAAGTGCGCGCTCACTCTGCTTCCAAAGTGCCAAGGCAGACTCAAGATCTTGATGCTCGGGGCAAAGACCTGCAAGAAGGCGGGCAGCTCGCGCACTCGTGCCGTGTTTCTTGATGGCCTCTTGGGCGGACTGTAAAACAGCGGGATGCTTGGCTAGGCCAAGGTAGTCGTTATCCGAAAAAGAGATCGGGGCGGGATTCTGGGGTAGAGAACGATCACGACCCTGTTGGTGCCTTTCGGCCTTCCGAATGTCTATTTCATTCAAAAAAGAGGGTGCACCCATACCCAACTATCGTGCCGACAAAAGGGGGTAGGGGACGAGGCTAAATCTTTTCGTGCGACGTAATTTTTCCTGAAATACAGGTCATCTCTGCAGGTTCATTGCTTAAGAGAATCGAACTGAATGGATCTTGTTCTAGTGAAACACGCCAGCCGACCCAATCTGCCAAGTAATCGGTATTCAGAATGCCCAACGTTTTGCCCTGACCGAGAGCTAGGGCGGGAATCGTGGTGAGCATCTCCCAAACAATCTTTGGGTTACATGAAGGGTGGTTCTGTAAGAAGGTGCGTGCCTCTAAACGAAGATCAAAATGCGAATTGGGGGAACTGGCAGGGCTGTCGGTTCCAAGGGCGATGGGAATCTGGTGAGATTGGTAAGAGTTAAAAGGGAACGGTTTACGTTCAAACCATTGATGAGTCGTGGGGCAGTGGACAATCGTGGCACTACGTTCCTTGAGATAGGGCAGGTCCTTCAGAGAAAACTGGTTTCCATGGGCAAGGATCGGTCTTGGGGGAAGAACACTATGTTTCTGGCACCACTCTGCAGGGGATTGGGATGCAATGAGGTCGGGCCGATCAATATCGCTCGGAAGAAGGTTCCGGAGCGATGATTTTTGATTGGCAAAAAAATCAGTCTCATCCACGGATTCAGCCAGGTGGGTTGTGAAGGGGAGATGATTTTGAGAGGCTATAGCCGAAAGCTCGCAGTAAAGAGATGGGGAGGCTGTATAGGGGGCGTGTGGAGAAAGGGCCAAGTGCCAGTCAGCATTTGGATGGCGTGAGATCCATGAGGTCGCCTGATCCACAATCTCGGCAACTTTTGGTTTTTCCCTGAGATCGGAAAATTCGAGTGCCCACCAAACTCGTGTAGGGGTTAAAGTTAAGCCAGCAAGAGCTGCGCGTTGAGTCAAAATGGAGAGGATCGAGGTCGTGCCTGAGCGGGCGGCATATCGAGTTGAGGTTAGAATGGAGCTACGGCGTACTTCGGGATTGAGAGTGGGAAGAATGGGGAGAAGCTCTTTGAGCCAACCCGAAAAAGTGTTCCCCTTACGCAGGACTCCAGAAAGTGCAGACAACTCAAGATGTGCGTGAAGATTGATCCATCCGGGGGCCAGGGTGATTTCAGGAAAGGAGAGAATCTCTTCTCCAGGCAGGGGTATGATGTTAGATCCAACCGCAAGAATCTTACCTTTTTCCATGCGAAGGTGACCTGGACGATGAACCCGATTTGTGGATTCAATGAGGGCACCCGCACGAATTAGCATAAGGGGTTACTTCCTAGGCGACTGATTTTGTAAAAGTTTTTCAAGTTCTGGTGCGAGAGTGCGTTTTGCCTCCGGGGACATGCGATCAATAAAGAGAACGCCCATCAGATGATCGACCTCATGTTGTAACGCGCGTGCTAGGAGGCCACCCGCAGTCAGGGTTGTCAGCCGTCCTTTAAGATCTAGATAATCCATCTGGATGCGGAGGCTGCGCCGGACGGGGCCATGGAGGCCAGGGAAACTCAGGCATCCCTCATCCTCATCCTCCCTACGACGGGTAAGTGTAATCACGGGATTGCAAAAGAAGAGGGGCATGTGAACGCGCCAATCGACGGGCTTTCCGTGGAGTTCCATTGTGGAAGGGCGTTTCTCGACTTTTCTGAGGTCAACCAAGGCAATTTGAAGTGAGATACCGATCTGGGGGGCGGCAAGCCCGATACCCTCAGACTCTCGCATTGTATTCTCTAGGACTCGTGAAAGCTCCATGAGCTTATCATCTGGTGGCAGAACGGGTGTGGCTGCCTGGCGTAGAACAGGGTCACCGTAGAGACGAACAGGAAGAGTCGGAGTGAGTGATTTCAGGGGTTGGCAGTGGCGCCACCGATCTTGGAGGTACGAACGGAGATCGGGACGCCGGCGTCCTCGCACGCATCAAAGAATTTAAAGAAGATAGCAATGGGAGTCGTCTCATCAAAGTTGAGGATCAGATTCTTGACGTTTCTGTCTTTGAGAGTCTTGGCCAGATCCGCGCGAAATGTATCAGACTTGACGTTCAGTTTTAGAATTTGATCTCCCAAGTAGAGGGGGAACTCATCCGCACTGTAAAGCTTGGCGTAGTCATCCGCTTTCTTGGATTTTAAGGTCAACTCGGGAGGAGCTGTTTTCGCCTCCTCAACCTTTTCCGTGCCCTTTTCCGACTTAGGGGGGGTGACATCCACCGAGGCTGTTTTTTTCTTAAAAGTAGTCGTGACGATGAAGAAGATCAGAAGCATGCACAAGATGTCGATCAACGGAATGACGTTGATCTCGGCGCGGCGACGGTGGCTAGGTTTGAACTTCATCGCGGGCGAGCCCGGCAGGGCGCTAGGCGGGGACTTCTTCGGTATAAAGCTTCTTGAGAAGAAGCATGGAGTACTCCTCGAGTTCCACGGCGAGGACATCGACCTTTTTTCCAAAGAAGGTAAATGGGAAAAGCATGACGATGGCGGTAAAGATTCCGAGGACGGTGGTGTGGAGAGCTTCGGCGATACCCGCAGAAATCTTTGCTGGATCCGCATTTTCGGTCCCGACGGCGGCAAAGATGGTGATCAGTCCGGATACAGTGCCGACGAGGCCGAGGAGGGGTGACGCGCCCACAAAGATTTCCAGGTAAACGATGCCACGTTCCAGTCGGGCGACTTCGGTTCGGGCGAGGGTTTGAAGGACCTCCACATTTTCAGCCCGGGGCAAGGAGGAGTGCTCCAGGCAGCTATTCACGAGGCGAGCGAGAGGGGAGTCGTTACGTACGCAGAGACGCACAAGGGTTTCCGTGTTGCCGCCCGCCTTGAGTGCGCGAATCGCGTCAATGATCTCGTTGGGGGCGACTCGTTCTCGGCGCAGTCGCAAAAAGATAACGGTCGATAAAAAGAGGCCCGTGATCAGGCAGGAGAAGAGCGGTAAAAGGATCAGTGCGATGATGAAAGGGCTGACTTTGGTCAGATCTTGCAAAGTGCTGATGACATCGAGTCCCATAAGAGTGTGATCCTAGTGAAAGGCTAAAGTTTGGCGAGCCTTGATCCTTTAGTAGATGCGAAAAGCCAGTTGCCAGGGGAAGCCGTCTGGCTTCTCGGCTTTGAGGTCTGCGGGAAAGGGACCGATTAGGTTACTGGACTGTTTGATGGAGTCCGAGCTGATCATTCCGAGAATCGAGCTGGGGTTGCCTTGTACAATATCGATATCAGATAGAGTGCCATCGGCATTCACTTGGAATCGAATGACAACGCGATCGACTCCGATCTGGGCCATCCTTTCGGCGACCTTCGCATTCCATCTTGAGCCGATGGCGAGCCAGAGCTTGTGCTGGTATCGGCCCAGTGCAGTGCCCATGGACGCAAAAGAGGCATCCTGGCCCACTGCGGCACCCCCGGATACAGCGCTTCGATCGCGGAAAATGTCCGGGGGTGGAGCCATGGCCGATGAGGAGTCGGAGGCGTTGGAGGCGGCTTGGGCGGCGGAGGGTGGCGTATCGTTCTGATTTTGGGTTGGGTCCTCCTTTGTGTCGGGAGTATCGTCTACTTTTTGGATGGGGGTACCTGGTCCAGGAACGGGTTTGAGAAGATCCGGTTTGGGTAACGCAGGAGCGGGTTTAGGAGTTTGTTGGGGGGGCTTTGGGGTGGATGGGCTCAGGCGGGCGGCAGGAGGGGGAGAGGCTGGGTTAGCGGAAAATTGGGAGTCCCGCATCGTTAAGGAGTCATCTTTTTTGCCGTCTTGCCCCCCCAAGGTGGGGTCTGTTCCATTCACTACCTTACTGGATGCGGCAGTGTTGCGGTCACTTTGAAGAGCGGTTCTGGGGTCGGGTTTATCCACCTCTTTTAATCCTGAGGCGTCCACAAATTGGCTCTGCATAGGGGGAGCCATCTGGGGAACTTGAGCAAGGCGTTGAATTTTTAGGTTGGTGCGGAGTGGATTCTCAACGGGTTTTTTTTGCATTGCGGACAGGGTTTGGGAGGAGATCCAGAAAAAAGCAAAGAAGAGGAAGTAAAGTATGGTGAAGAGACCCGCGATGATCATATCCCGACGTTCCCGAGCATCCTCACTAGCGTAAGGAAGAGGAGAAACCCCATCTGGGGGTATAGCCATCGTCATAAATTGAAAGTAGGAAGCAAAAGCGGTTAGGACAAGTTCGGCGAAACAGGTTTTGCGGGTGGACGAAATCGGTCCACGGTGATGTAAAAGGCCGGCACCAAATACAAGGTCAGGAAAGTTGAGGTCAGCATTCCGCCGACGACGGCGACTCCCAAGGGACGTCGGCTTTCGGCTCCCGCTCCAAGCCCAAGGGCTACCGGAAAAATACCTATCACCGTCGAAAGTGCGGTCATCAGGATAGGACGAAGGCGCAAGCGACCGGCTTCGAGCATCGCTTCAAGTGCAGGCATTCCTTGGGCTCTCTTCTGGTTTGCGAATTCCACCAGAAGAATGGAATTCTTGGTCACCAATCCGAGGAGAAGAACGAGTCCGATCAAGCTGTAGAGATTCAGATTCATCGATGGGATTTCTGGAATCAGGCCGAAAAGGAAAGCCAGGGGCTTGGGAAGCACGCCCGGAGGGACGTATTGTGGAATCAGGGCCAAACTATTTAAAAAGCCTAGAACGAAGAGCAAAAGTAGAGCACCGACTGCTGCCAAGGGGAGTGCCACCATGATGGTGATGGGATGGATGAAGCTTTCGAATTGGGCAGCAAGAGCCATATAGACGATGAGAATCGCGAGAATGAGAATCTGCCAAGCTTCGCCACGGCCAGATCGGAGTTCCCGAGCCTCACCGTCAAACTCCAGCTTAATTCCTGGAGGAAGGATCCTTTTTGCGATCTCTTCCGTTTTATCGATGGCCTGGCCAAGGGTGCATCCCAAAGGTTGGCCGCTGACTTGGGCACTTCGTTGCCTTGCGAAGTGGGAAATCGAGTTCACCGAACCCTGTTCCTTAGCGCGGACGAGATCGCGGATGGGGACAAGCTGACCGCTCTGGGCGCGGACATAAAGGCTGTTCAGCTCGTCAGGAACCAAGCGGTCGGTCCGCCGAAGTTGAGCGATCACGTCGTACTGTTTTCCCTCAAAGTTGAACCGGGAGATATCTAGCCCGCCGAGAAGGATTTGCAGGGATTCGGAGATGTCCCGGACGGAAATCCCGAGTGCGGCCGCCCGGTTCCGGTCGATTTCCAGATTCAACTGTGGCTTCTCGTAGTTGAAATTGGTTCGGGGCTGGCTAAGAAAGCCGGCCTTATCGATCTCATCCCTAAGTTGTCGGGCGCTTTTTTCAAGTTGAACCAAATCTGGGCCCTGCAAAATCACTTGAAAGGATGCATCAAATCCACGCCCGATCGCCTTGGGAAGAAAGGGGATTACGACGGCTCCACGGATCTCGCTAATCATGCGGGTAAACATGGAGCCGCGTGCGCCGGGACGGGCGAGTTGAAGTCCGGTACGGGCACGGTCGGGTTTCAGGCGCATGAACATGATTCCGAGATTGGACTGGCCCGGTGCTCCCCGAGCAAGGGCAACGGCGGTAAAGTAACCCTCTACTTCTGGATATTCGGAGGCGATCTTTTCTGCCTGTCGGACATACTGGTCGGTGGCTTCGCTGGTCGATCCCTCCGGTGTGACGATAACTGCAACGATGGTTCCTTTGTCTTCTTCGGGTAGAAACTCTTGTGGGATGGCACGGTAGAGCAGGACGGTGAGAGCGAACGTTCCGGCCCCCAAGCCTAGAAGAATTCGGCGGTGACGAAGGGCAGATGCCAAACTGGTGGCGTAGAAGGAAGAAATTCTTTGTAGGCCCGCTTCAAGGATTTTCGCATAGGCCGGAATATGTGTGGATGGGGGTTTGAGAAAATGGGCGCCGAGAGCGGGGCTGAGGGTGAGAGCGACGAAGGCGGAAATCGTGACAGAACCGGCGAGAGTGACAGCGAATTCCCGAAAAAGAATTCCGGTGGTTCCACTCTGAAATGCGATTGGAAGAAAGACGACCACCAAGCTGGCGGTGATCGCAAGCACGGCACTGGTGATTTCTTTCATGGCAAGGAGACTGGCCTCGAAGGGATTCATTCCTTCTTCGATATGGCGGACGATATTTTCGAGGACGACGATGGCATCGTCCACGACGATGCCGATAGCCAGCACTAGGGCGAGGAGGGTGAGAATGTTTACGCTGTAGCCGAGGGCATAAAGCAGAGCGAAGGTTCCCAGAACTGAGATCGGGATGGCGGCGGAGGGAATGAGGGTGGATCGGGGCTCGTGAAGAAAAAGAAAGATCAGTACCACCACGAGAAGAATGGAAATGATCAGAGAGACAATGACTTCATGAATGGCGTTTTCGACATAGAGGGAGGAGTCGAAAGGGATATCCACCTGAACATCCGAGGGCAGAATGAGCTTTATCTTCTCTAGTTCCCGACGGACGCGTTGGGCAACGTCGACGGCATTCGCGTCCGACTGTTTGACGACGCCAAGTCCGACTGCGGGTTGCCCGCGGAAACGGGCGATCGTCTGTTCGACGGCAGGACCCACCTCGACCATGGCAATGTCCCGCAAGCGGATAGGGTTGTTGCCGGACTCACGGACGATCAGGTTTGCGTACTCATCGGGTTGATCCATACGCCCTCTGGCAAGAATGCTGAGGGAGCGTTCTTTGCCCTCGATCTGGCCGGAGGGAAGCTCCACGTTTTCACGGGAAAGAAGAGCACGGATGTCAGCTGCCGTCACTTGGCGGGCGGCCATTTTTTCCGAATCGAGCCAGATGCGCATCGAAGTTCTTTTTTCTCCTCCGAAATTGATGCCTCCCACTCCGGGGAGAACTTGAAGACGGTCTTTGATCTGACGTTCCGCAAGGTTCGTGAGTTCGAGGGTGGAGCGGGTGGCGCTAGAGAGGGCGACCCACATGACTTCTTGGGCATCCGCGTCCTGCTTGGCGACGATTGGTTCCTTGATGTCGTCTGGAAGTTTGTCCCGAACGCGGCTGATACGGTCACGGACATCCTGGGCTCCAATATCCACATCGCGGTTCAATTCGAATTCAACGGTAATGCTGCTGACCTGTTCACGGGATTCGCTGCGAAGAATTTTAATGCCAGGGATATTGTTGATTTCCTGTTCCATCGGTTCAGTGACATCTGCCTCTACGAGCTCCGCGTTGGCTCCCGGATAGATCGTAATGATAGAGACAACGGGGGGGTCGATGTTGGGCAGTTCTCGGACGGGGAGACGGGCAAGGGCCACGACGCCGACCAGGGCAAGGGCCAGATTGAACATTGTTGCGGCCACCGGGCGCCGGATACAGAACTCAGGAAGATTCATTTAGTAGGAGAGGTCGGAGTAGAGCTTTCAGTGATGATTTTTCGGCCTGGAGAAAGTCGCAGATTTCCTGATCGAGCTACCTGGTCCCCCGCCTTGAGGCCACTGAGAATTTCGACTGTCCCAGCCATGCGAAGACCCGTTTCAACCGGAACCAACTCGGCGATTCCGTTATTCGACCGATAGACTGCAAATCCCCCGCTATGGGGAAAGAGACACTCTTCCGCGAGGGTCAATGCGTTGGATTTTGTTCCGACGGAGAGTTTCAGATTCGCAAACATTCCCGGTTTCAGGCGATGGTCGGCATTGGGGATGTAGGCACGAACAACAACGGAGCGGGTGGCCATATCCACCTGGGGTTCGATAAGATAGATTTCCCCGGAAAACTCTTCGTCCCCATAGGCAGCGACTTTCAGACGGAGGGTTTGTCCGGGGTGGACGCGTGCGGAGTAGCGCTCGGGAACGCTGAATCCGAGCTTCATTCGATCCATCGAGTAGAGACTAACCAGAATCGTTTGGGGGTTGACGTATTGCCCGACACTGACAGCGCGGTGGCCCAGAATTCCGTCGAAAGGCGCGGTGAGGGTATATTCCGTCATGCGTTTGCGTGCGAGATGCAACGACGCTTCTGTTCGCTGGAAACTGGCACGCGTTTGATCATGTTCTTGCTGGGAGATCGTTCCGTCAGAAAGCAAGGTGTTAGAGCGCTGCATGGTTTCCTTGGCGTAATTGTAGTCGGCCTCGGCTTCAGCAACGGTGGCGGCCTGTTTTGATTCATCGATTTGTAAAATCGGATCTCCCTTTTTAACGGCTTCTCCTTCCGTCATCTGGATCGAGGTCACTTCTCCGTCGACTTCGGGTTTGATATCGACCGACTCTTCCGCTTCTAGAGTGCCGATTGCATCGAGGGTTTCTTTGAGAGGGCCGACCTGTACGGAGACGAGCTCTGCTGGAACGGGAGGATCTTTGGGTGGACCCCCACCCTTCATACAGCCCGCTAATCCGAGAAGAAGACATGGGATGAAATAATGTTTCATACTATGAATGATTAATAATGTGAAGTATCTGTCCTACCGGGTCAAGCCGGGAGGGATTTCCGAATCGCGTCGAGAAGAGCGGGGAGGCCTTCTCCACTTTTTGCGGAAATGGGGAAAATAGCCCGACGGGCGGCAGCCCTGAGTGCGGCCAGATTTTTAGCGGATTCGGGGAGGTCGCTTTTATTAGCTGCAACAAGAAACGGGCGTTTTCCAAGCGCGACATCGTGAAGTCTGAGCTCTTTGCGAAGAAGCCGATAATCTTCGGCTGGATTTCGTCCATCGACGCCGGCGGTATCAATGACGAGAAGAAGCACAGAGCATCGTTCAATATGTCGGAGAAAATCGTGTCCCAACCCTTTTCCCTCATTGGCTCCTTCAATCAGCCCGGGAATATCCGCAAGAGTGAAGCGGGTTTCCTCGGGCGACCCCACGACTCCGATGTAGGGGG
>Ga0214917_10003294_pt1 | contig 18782 bp, 23 predicted proteins | sample LL_1208_BB_MetaG_FD_177983 | JGI IMG/M metagenome (GOLD analysis project Ga0214917, IMG submission 177983) | Freshwater microbial communities from Lake Lanier, Atlanta, Georgia, United States - LL_1208_BB | ecosystem: Environmental > Aquatic > Freshwater > Lake | place: USA: Georgia | collected...
TGGAAGTGCTGAAACACTATATCCAACATCAAGATCAACCGATCCTATAATGTCTCACTATCCATCTCCACCCAAATTTACTTTTGTAAATTCTGGATGGAGTATTTCGTGAGTTTTCGATAAAAATTATGAGCTTTTATCGTTTGTATTTTTTGATTGATTTGCTATTAAAAAAGATTTTTTTAATTTTCCGTGCACAAATGGGATCGATACAGCAATTAATATTGAACCAGAAAAGGGTGCAATATAAGTCAAGATACCTGCGCAACAACCAATAGTTCCTCCAGTCAGGACTTCAGCTGTTCCTTCCTCTATTGAAGAGTTTAAAGTATTGTTTTTGTAATAATACGATCCAGCAAGAACTCCCCCAACTAAACTTCCAACCATCATATTTAAAAACATCCCACCCTTGCTTAGGGCAAGTTCATTTTTATTTATTAAACGAATCATAATAGGCCTTTGTTATTAAATATTGATATCAATGTATAATAATCCTAAAGAAACTCAATTATTTTTATTGAGTTTCTAGAAATTCATCGCTGATAAATTTCTTTTAAAATCAGATCAATAAATGAAGTATGTGATTGATAATTACCATAACCTAATGTATCTATTTTTACGATAGGAAGTTTGATTTTATCAATGAGTCGTTCTAGAGAATGCGTATGAGTTGTTGTTTCGATAATCAGATTGGTGTAATGATCTTGTTGGGCAACAATGCGCGCAAGCTCATGAGCAGAAATAGTACTCTCTTCACAACGATATAATGCTGGTCCGAAATTTTGATCAAGCTCTATTGCTAAATTTTGAAAACTGTCATGGTAAAACAAATGTTGTTTCGATAAAGGTTGCTGATGATATTTTGCCTTGAGAGCTTTTAATTCAGCGTAAACTTTTTTAGCATTTTCTTTGAAAAATTGAGCATGTTCAGGGTCAAGATGAGAAAGTTTTGCAACAATAACTTCAGTTAGTGCTATAGCACCATTAAAACTTAACCATTCATGTTTAATGGATGAATGATGATGAGAGTGAGCGAGATGTTTATGATCATGACAATCACAGTCTTTATGACCAGCGTGATCGTGTGCATGATCATGCTTATGATTTTTCTCTATTCCTGTCTGCAAAAGTTGTAGTGCATGAATGTAAACCGGAGTCTGTTCATTTATATGATAAATGGATATAATTCTATCCGCTGGTAGAGGGATTTTGTCGACAAATTCTTGTGCAACAATAGTTAGGTCAGATTGATGTAGTGACACAAGTTGTTGTGGCGTGAGTTGGAAAAAATGCGGATCAGTTGGCCGGTCAAATAAGTTTTTCACGGTAACGTGATCATTACCGATTTGCTTAACAAGCAAGCCTAGAGCGGGTACACAGCTCATGACAACGATTTGGCAATAAGCAGTGCTACAGCATAAAAAAAAAGCAAATGCACGAAAGATTTTGTTCATAAATTATAAATTTCCTTAAATAGGTAAGTATCTTATGCCGAATATTTTGAATGTTCAAGCATTAAACATTGGTTATGCTAAAAAAATTTTACTGAAAAATCTTAACTTTTCTGTTGAGACTGGTGAAATTCTTGTCGTTTTAGGTGCTAATGGAATTGGTAAGTCCACTTTAGTTAAGACTTTATTGGGGTTGGTCCCTGCATTATCGGGAATTATAGAAGTCTATAAACCATCTTCATATGGTTTTATGCCCCAAATGCGTCCTGATCAACCCCATTTGCCAATGACTGTTGCTGATTTCATGGATATTTTTAGCTGGGATCCTTTGTGGAAAAAAGAAGTTATAAAGCAGTTAGAGCTCGGTTTTTTTTGGAATAAGCAGCTTCAACATCTTTCTTTTGGGATGTGGCAGAGAGTGAATCTTGCTCAAGCTGTTTCTTCTCAGCCTAAGTTAATATTTTTGGATGAGCCTACACAAGGCTTAGACATTCATTGGCAAACACGCACTTATGAGTTTTTAGCAAAATATGCTGTCCAATTTCAAGCAGGCATATGTTGTGTTTCACATGATACTGTTGCCGTCACGAATTATGCTGATAAAGTCCTCTGTCTCGATCATCAACCAGCACACCAAGTTTCTCTTACAAAAAGAATTAGTGAAGTGGGCAAGCAGTTTATTATTTATCAGCACGATCATAGTTAAGAGGAAGGAGCAAATGAGTTTTTCTTTTTTTTATATACCATTTATATACAGTTTATTGTTAAGTGGATTGTGTGGCCCTATAGGAAGTTTAATTTTATGGCGTCGCATGAGTTTTTTTGGTGAAACTATAGCACACGGATCGTTATTAGGATTTGTCTTACAGCACTTATTAGGATGGCCTTTAGAGCTTTCTATGAGTATAGTAGCTATTGGATATTGTGTTTTATTAGAAGTGATTGATCATCAAGAGCTTGACCAATCATCTTTTCTACCAATGCTATCTTATGGAGTGATGGGCGCTTCGCTGATATTAATTGAAAAGATTATTCATAATCCTTCGCTCGTTTATACTGTACTGATCGGCGATATTTTGTTAGTAAGGCCTTACGATTGTCAATTGTTAGCCGGAATGTTGATTGTCGTATGCTTTTCAATTAGTTACTACTACCGCCCTCTCATTTTAATTTTATTTTCAAAAGATTTAGGTTATTTGAATTATACTCATGTGCGCGCAATCAGTTTTTTAATGAACGTTTTGATAGCGTTATCTGTAGCAATTGCAGTCCAAGCCGTCGGGATTTTATTAGGGATGGCTTTACTCACAATTCCATCATTAACGGCTTATTATTGCAGCGCTAGCCCGAAAAAGATGATTATCTATAGTGCATTATTAGCGATGCTTTTTTCTTGCATTGGATTTATGGCAAGTTTATTTTTCAACTTGGCTGTTGGTCCTACTATTACACTAGTTGCTTTAGTAGGACATCTTTTGGTCAGATTTTTATTAGCATTTCGTTAAGAGTTCTTGAGCAAGATTTTTTAATCGTTTAATATCTGGAATAGGTTTTATTCTCATTCTAATATTTTCTGGAGTTTTTTCATTCAGAACGATATTTCTAATAGCATATTCTACTTGCTTCGGAACCAGAATAAGCTTTTGAAAATCAAAAAGAACTTTAGAAACCATGTCGTAAGTTTTAGTTTCATTAAGATTTTTTAGCAAAGGGCCAATAAAGCAAAGTAAAATCAATGTAGCATGATGTTCTTTTAAAATTTCTTGTTTATTCATCCATTGAAGCAGTGATCCTATTTTCTTGTCCTTACCGGACGCGATCACGGTTTTAGGAATTAAGTATCGAGAAAATTTTAAACTATTCATCATAGCAAGAATTGTTGAGGCATTTTGTTGTGAAAAACATTTCAAAAACTCTTCATAAAGACGGGCCTTAGGCACATGTAAAACCATCGATCCTTTTGCTAAGATCCCAGCCTTAATTTGCTCAGTAAGTTTTAAATTAAGTTTGGCCGCATAACGTAAGGCTCTAATCATTCGCACAGGATCTTCACTAAAACGAATGGCATCATCACCAATTGTTTTTAATGTTTTTTCCTTTAGATCGCTAAGACCACCGACATGATCAATCATCATTTTGTTGATTGGATCATAGTACAATGCATTCATTGAAAAATCACGACGAATCACATCATCTTCGAGTGAACCATACCGATTATCATCAACAATGATTTTAGTAGATGGCTCCTCAGCCCTTTCTTTATGATCCCGTCTAAAAGTAGCAACTTCAACAATTTCATTGCGGAAGCGGACATGGACTAAGGTAAATCTTCGACCAATAATAAGAGCATTTGAGAAAATCCGAGCAATTTGATCTGGACGAGCATTGGTCACAACATCAAAATCTTTTGGATGATATCCTAATAGAATGTCTCGTAAACATCCTCCAACAAAAAAAGCTTGATATCCATTCTGCTGTAAACGTTCAATAACCTTGAGCGCACACGGTGAAAATAAATGGCGATCAAGTTGATAAGGTATTTTTTTACCAATTTTCCCTGTAGGAAAAGATCTTTTTTTAGGGTAGAGAATTTTCATAACTTGCTGAATAAATTTAAATAGCATGATCCTTCCCAGTTATAATTCTTCTAATTTCCAAGTTTGTGTAATTTTGTTATGCTTGAAAAATACAATAATAGCTTTTAAGTTAAAAAGTAGCAGTATTCTATGATAAACTTAGGATACACTGAGGTTCAACTACAACTCAAGGAAGATAAGCATGTTAGTTAGCATAATACCTTTATTGTTGGGTATTTGTGCCCCGTTAACAGCTGATGCTAGCTGGAAATGGAATATGACCGAAGGTGTCACCGATATTAGCTTAGAAGTTTTTAACTTGCATATGCGTATTTTTTGGGTGTGCGTGGTTATAGGTATCATTGTTTTTTCATTAATGATATGGGCTATTATATTTCATCGCAAATCACTCGGACATCAAGCAGCAACGTTCCATGAAAATGTTTATGTTGAAATTGTATGGACAGCGATCCCCTTTATTATCTTAGTATGCATGAGTATACCCGCAACACGTGTGCTGATTAAAATGGAAGACACTGCTGAGTCTGATTTAACCATTAAAGTCGTTGGTTATCAATGGTTTTGGGGGTATGAATATCCTGAAGAAGGACTTTCGTATTTTTCCAATCTATCAACACCAATGGAAGAAATTCAAAATAAGGTACCCAAAAATGAATTTTACTTAATCCAAGTAGATAATCCAGTTGTTATTCCTATTGATAAAAAAATTCGTATTTTAACAACTGCAGCTGATGTGCAGCACTCATTCTGGGTGCCTGCTTTAGGGTTTAAAAAAGACGCAATTCCTGGATTTATTAATGAAAGTTGGACCAAAATCAATAAGCCAGGTATCTATAGAGGCCGCTGTGCAGAGCTTTGTGGCTTTAAACATGCTTATATGCCTATAGAATTACACGCTGTTTCATGGGATGAATACCAAGAGTGGGTTAAAAAAATGAAAATGCAGCAAAATAATATATAGGATCAAAAATATGGATAGCAATACACAGACGGCTTCAACAGGATTGCTTCGCTGGGTTACTACGACTAATCATAAAGATATCGGAACATTATATCTTATTTTTAGCTTCACAATGTTTTTAGTAGCAGGCTTGATGGCAATGATTATGCGTGCTGAACTTTACCAGCCTGGTGAACACCTGATGAATGCCGATTTTTATAATCAGATGGTGACATTACACGGTTTAATCATGATATTTGGCGCAGTGATGCCTGCTTTTACCGGCTTAGCAAATTGGATGGTGCCATTAATGATTGGGGCGCCAGATATGGCTATGCCTCGCATGAATAATTTTAGCTTTTGGATTTTACCCGTTGCTTTTGGCATTCTTCTATCAACCCTTTTGATGAAAGGGTCAGCCCCTAATTTTGGATGGACATTTTATGCGCCTCTTTCTGTTAAAGGGCCGGCTAGTACTGATTATTTTATTCTTTTTATCCATCTTTCCGGCATTTCTTCCATTATGGGTGCTATCAATATTATGGTGACTATCATGAATTTGAGGGCGCCAGGTATGACGTATATGAAAATGCCTATCTTTGTATGGACTTGGCTTATTACGTCTTATCTTTTAATCGCTGTGATGCCCGTTTTAGCTGGAGTGGTGACGATGCTTTTAGCTGATAGACATTTAGGGACCAGTTTTTTTAATGCCGCTGGAGGGGGCGACCCGCGATTATTTCAGCATATTTTTTGGTTTTTTGGTCATCCAGAAGTCTATATTATGATTCTACCTGCTTTTGGAATCATTTCTGAGGTTATTCCTACTTTTGCACGCAAGAAACTTTTTGGGTATTCATCCATGGTGTATGCAACTGGCGCAATCGCAATGATGTCATTTTTTGTCTGGGCGCATCATATGTTTACCTCAGGGATGCCTTTAGAAGGCGCTTTATTTTTTATGTATTTGACCATGTTGGTTGCAGTCCCTACTGGGGTCAAAGTATTCAACTGGGTTGCTACTTTATTTAAAGGCTCTTTAACGTTTGAAACACCCATGTTGTTTGCATTAGGATTTATTATTATGTTTACGATTGGTGGTTTGTCTGGACTAATGCTAGCAATAGCCCCTGCAGACTTTCAATATCATGATTCATATTTTGTGGTTGCTCATTTTCATTATGTGTTGGTACCAGGAGCCATATTTGCGATTTTTTCAGCTGTTTATTACTGGCTACCAAAATGGACAGGAAAGATGTATTCAAGTGTTTTAAGTCAAACACATTTTTGGTTATCAGCTATTTCTGTCAATTTAACTTTTTTTCCAATGCACTTTTTAGGGTTAGCAGGCATGCCTCGCCGAGTTCCTGATTACTCACTTCAATTTGTTGATTTTAATCAAATTGTTTCGATTGGAGGGTTTATTTTTGGGCTGAGTCAAGTTTTTTTCCTTTTTGTCTTATATCGCAATGTTACCAAAGGCACCCCTGTGGGCGCCAAGGTGTGGGAAGGAGCTCATGGCTTAGAGTGGACCGTGCCTTCACCAGCGCCACACCATACTTTTGATCAGCCTCCTTTATTAGAGCAAGAGGCAGACTAGTCATGATGCCCCATCATAGCCCACTGATAAAAAGATCGATCTTGGCTATTATCATGATGTTTGCTTTTAGTTTTTGCATGGTGCCACTTTATAATGCACTATGCAAAGCAACGGGTATTGATGGTAAAGGATTATTACAACAAGATAGTCAATATACAGCGGGTATCGATGTTTCACGCTTGATAACAATTGAATTCGACTCTAATGTACAGCCTTCTTTAAACTTCTTATTTTATCCCTCAACAAAAAAGGCAAAAATTCATCCAGGTGAGCCGTATACGTTATATTATCATATGAATAACCTAACCAGTGATCTTAAAATTGTACAGGCCATACCCAGTGTCGCTCCACCAGTTGGTTCCAAGTTTATTAAGAAACTAGAGTGTTTTTGTTTTCAATATCAAGACTTTTATCCTTATCAATCATTGATGATGCCCTTGAGAATAGTCATCGATCCTGAGCTACCTTCTTATATTCATACACTAACACTCTCATATACTTTATTTGACCTTTCGTCGCATTCATAATAATGGAGCCTTCTATGAACCATCAGAATCAACATGACCCGTATTATGTGCCTCACCACAGTTATTGGCCATTAATAGGCTGTTTGGGATTATTGTTTCTCTCAATAGGGATTGTTCAATGGCTACATGGCGGATTACAAGCATTTTATTTATTGATTACTGGTGGACTCATTTTACTCTTTATGTTTTTTGGATGGTTTCATGATGTTGTTAAAGAGTCAATGGCCGGGTGCTATTCTGCTCAAATGACAAAAACGTTTCGTTTAGGCATGCTATGGTTTATTTTCTCGGAGATTTGGTTTTTTGGCGCTTTCTTTGGCGCTTTATTTTATGCAAGAGTCTTTTCTGTCCCGATGCTTGGTGGTATTCATGGTTTTAGAACATCAACCCACGATTTTTTATATCCAAAATTTATAGCTCAATGGCCTCTATTAGAAAATCCGACACCAGCACTTTTTCCAGGACCTACCGGAGTTATAGAGGCTTTTGGATTACCTGCAATCAATACATTAATTTTATTATTAAGTGGAGTTACAATAACCATAGCCCATCATACGTTACTTAAAAAACAAACCGTTCGGACATCTATTTTTTTGTTATTGACAATACTGTTAGGATGCATTTTTTTGGGCTGTCAAATAGTTGAGTATGGACATGCTTATGAACATCTGAAACTAACGATGAGATCAGGAATTTATGCAAGTACATTTTATTTGTTAACAGGGTTTCACGGTCTTCATGTCACCTTAGGAACAATAATGCTTAGCTGTATATTATTACGAACAATGTTTGGTCATTTTGAAAAAGAAAACCATTTTGCGTTTGAAGCTACAGCATGGTACTGGCATTTTGTTGATGTGGTTTGGTTGTTTTTATTTATTTTTGTGTATTGCTTGTAATGAAAAAACAGGCTGTATACAAGATGAAGCTTTCCAACATTCGTACAATTCTATTTGGTTCTTTATGAAGAGCAGTGGATGGTAGTACCGATCTTGACTATATCCACCCTAAAAATTTTGTTATGAGGATGAGCACAAAACACACTAAAGATGCTTGCATGCGCTTTCCTAAGAGTTTGGCTAAAAAAATCTGTTCCTGGGCAGTCGGAAGCATCAAATACTTTAATGAAGAAAGAAGGAAGTATAAAATTGCAAGCATGTTAACAATAATCAGGAATTTAAACATAGAGAGCTATAAAAATAATGAGTCTTAAAAAAAATATACTCGCCGTTTTATTTTTCTGCACTATAAGTTTTGTTGCTTATCAATTAAATTGTTGGCAAATTGATCGTGCCCATCAAAAAAAAATTATTTTAGAGAGTATCATAAGTGAGCCCTCAACTGAATTAGAATCTTATCGGGCATCATGGCAATATTTAATCTTTGATAATCAAAAAAAAATTATTATTGAACGAGGTGATAAAAAGTATGATTGTTACCAAGAGTGCTATTTAGATGATCATAAAAAGTTCCTATTATTTTTAGGGACAAGCAACAACATGCCAAATAAAGATTCTTATTATCCTTCGCAAAAGAAACTTCACTTAGTGCGATTATGGCCTTTGGAAAAAAATATTTTCATTAAAAAACATATTAGCAATGAACTTGATACCATCATGAGTTATCAAGTGAGCGATGTTCTTAATCAGCTTGATTTTCAGCATATTAATAGTCAATATATTCTGATTGATGAGCAGCCACCAGATGGGTTTCAAAAGAAAAACATGAGGTTGCCAATGACTCCAGAAAAACATCAGGGATATGCTTGGCAGTGGAAACTCATTTCAATAACAGCACTTTTTTTTACTTTTTATTTTTTAGGTAATAGCCTGATGTTGTTAACATGAAAAATATGCTAACCTGCAATTACGACATTCTTTTTATGGTATAGAGATTATGAACCGATCATCATGGATAGGGATGGGATTGATCTGTTGTTTTGTATTACCAGTATTTTTAGCTTATAGATATCACGCCGCTATATTAAAGGGATCGTCAGTCTTGAAGACAACCGCGCATGGATTGTTACTCAAACCAGGTACTAAATTTGATTTCAATGATATATCAGACCGCTGGACACTTGTTATTTTAAAGCCTAAGAACTGCTCTCAACGATGTGAGTTATGGCTTAATGAGCTTCCCTATTTTCCTGTTGTGCTTTCTAAATATGATTTTAAAACTCAGGTTTTTTCATTAAATGATCTTCCTCTTCAAAATGAGTTACTGAATCAAATAACATGGGATATTCATGAAGATGGGTCGGTGTTATTTGTTGATAAGCGAGGATATGTTGCTCTAGCCTATCCGTTTGCAGCCAACCCTAAGAAAGCTTTTCTTGATGTTAAAAAATTATTAGCAACTACACATTAATACTAAAAAGGAAATATTAATTGAAGAAGTCTTACAGCAGAATATTATGTTTTTTGTTATTGATTGTTATTGGATTAGGTGCCTATACGCGCTTGACAGATGCGGGATTGGGTTGCCCTGATTGGCCAGGATGCTACGGTTCTTTTATTGTACCAGACAAAATAAATGTTGATCAGCATGCGTATGATCTTATCAATTTTGATAGCACTCGTGCCTGGATAGAAATGATACATCGTTACGCAGCAGGGACTGTCGGGTTATTGGTTATTTTTTATGCTTTATCTCAAATAAAAAATAAAACACTTTTAGCGTTAACAATAGTTATTCTTGTTGTCTTCCAGGCATTACTTGGGATGTGGACTGTTACACAAAAGCTGCAGCCTATTGTAGTATCTCTTCATTTGCTAGGTGGTATGGGGTTGTTGTTGCTAACATGGCAGTTAGGCTTTTCTAGCAAACAGTATTCAAAAACACAGTTATCACTCAAAGCGATGCAGTTGCAGGTCTTATTAAAAATTGTTTTTATTGTTTATTTATTACAGTTGTTTTTAGGCGCATGGGTTAGTACTAATTATGCCGGATTAAGCTGCCAAGGAATATTGACTTGCTTGCCTGAGCAGAACATTTATTTTTTCAATCCCTTATCAATTTTTAATTTTCATGATATATGGATATCTGCTGAGCCTTTATCTTTTTATACAATTGTACAAAAAGCACAAATTCAAATTATTCATCGAATTAATGCCATACTTTTAGGCATAGGGATAGGATCCCTTTTTATCTTTTGGCGATCTTATAAGATCAATCAAAAGGTAACGCTCATTCTTGCAGTGTCTGTTTATCTATTTCAATTTATTGTAGGATGGATGATTGTTATGATGCAATTGCCGTTGTCACTAGCTGTTTTACACAATATCTTGGCTGCCTTATTAGGCTTGAGTTTGATAAATTTAAAAAGAACATTAAATACTGACGGTTATGGCTATATTTAATCATTTAATTTATTATGTTCAATTAATGAAGCCTAAGGTTTTATTGCTGATGGTAACAACAAGTTGGGTTGGTATGTTATTGGCCCCTTATCCGCTACCGTCATGGAATAACGTACTGGGAATCTCGTTAGGTATTTTTCTGATCGCAGGTTCTGGTGCTGTATTAAATCAATTTTTCGACAAAGATCTTGATGCTCAAATGAAACGCACAGCAGATCGACCCTTAGTTTTAAAACAAGTATCACCCATTGAAAGTTTAATATTGAGCGCTGTACTGTTTATAACAGGGTCTGTTTTTTTGATAACATGTTCAAATTTATTAACTTTATTTTTAACAATAGCAGGAGCATTGGGGTATTCTTTTATCTATACCTTGTATCTTAAATACTCTACTCCACAAAATATTACAATCGGAGGATTGTATGGTTCTTTACCACCTTTATTAGGATGGGTATCTTTAACAAATCATTGTTCAGCAGATGCCTGGCTTTTAGTCGCTATTATTTTCACATGGACTCCTGTGCATTTTTGGGCCTTGGCGTTAGATAAAACCGATGAATACAAAGCCGTATCAATTCCAATGCTACCAGTTACGCATGGTCATTACTTCACAAGCTATTCAATCATTTTGTATAATCTTTTACTCATTCCAGTATGCCTATTACCGGTTTTAACACGATTATTAACCTATCGTTATGGCATCATATCAATTCTATTAAATATTTTATATTTAAAACTCAACCTCAACATATTACAGAAAAAGCCAAGAGCAAATAAAATCAGTTTTTATTACTCGATTGGATATTTGTATTGTCTCTTTGCTACTATGATTGCTGATCGTTACTTAACTTAAAGGAATATTTTAATGAAATTAAGATGGATTGCTGTTTTTATTATCGTGATCGCTTTGTTTTTCTCTCACGCACAAATAAAACGTACTCAGGATAAAAAGCCAGAGGTATTGAGCTTGCCAACCGGATCTGTGTTTCAATCACAACAATCGATACCAGAGATCGTATTCCTTAATCAAGATGGTCAAGATATGAAAAGAGAAGATTTTTTGAACCATTGGTCTTTGTTTTTTTTCGGCTACACAGCCTGCCCAGAGTTTTGCCCAATTATTGTTCAAGCGATGGATAGAATAGGGCGATCGTTTCAAGGAGATAATCTCAAATTTTATTTTGTGTCTATCGATCCTCATCATGATAAGCCACACCAATTAAAAGATTTTTTATCTCAATATAAGACGCCAATTATTGGACTCAATGGTTCTCTCGATCAAGTAGCGGCACTAGCAGAGTTTTTTAAACTGACAGTTGAGAAAGCTGAGGGACAAGAAAGACATATTGAGCATTCCGCATCATTAGTCTTAGTCGATCCAAGTGGCCGTCCAGTCGGACTGTTTTCTGACTACAAGAATCCTAAGCAAATTGCTTTAGATATTCGTTATGCACAATATTATTTGAAAAAGTAGCACTGTTGCTCTAAACAGTGCTCTTTCTTTGTTAATCGATATGTTGACGTGTACCAATAATTACAGTGAAGAGTATCTCTTGTCCATCTCTAGAGGCAAGGATTTGAATTTTTTGTTTACTTTTCAGTTTTGTAATTAAATCTCTAACATCAGTACTGTCTTTAATCGGCTGATTATTGATTTTAACAATGATATCACCCGGCAGGATACCTGCTTTTGAAGCAGGTGACTGAGTATAGACTGCGCGTACTAAAATACCATCTCCTTTGAAATTAAATGAATCTCTAAGGTCATCATTCATATCAGCCATAATAATACCTAACCATCCACGAGACACTTCTCCATCCGCGATCAAATCATTCATAATTTGTTGTGCGTAGTTGATAGGTATAGCAAAACCAATTCCATTGTTGGCGCCCGAGCTTGACAAAATAGCTGTATTAATACCAATAACTTGACCTTCTGTGTTAATTAATGGTCCTCCTGAATTACCAGGATTAATAGCAACATCTGTTTGAATATAACCTTCATATAAATTAATCCCGAGATTCTTACGATCGAGCCCACTAATAATTCCTTGAGTTACAGTTTGTCCAACGCCAAAAGGGTTTCCAATAGCAAGCGCTATATCGCCAACAGAGATTTTCTCAGAGTCCCCTAAAGTTGCTATAGGAAGATTTTTTGCTTCAATTTTAATCACAGCGACATCCGAGGGGGGATCGCAAGCAATAACTTTAGCTTTAAATGTTCGACCGTCATCTAATTTCACAATTAAAGAGTTAGAGTTTTTTATGACATGATAATTCGTCAAGATATAACCGATATCAGAAATAATAAAACCAGATCCAAGAGAGCGCACTTTATTACTAGAGCCCTCATTGCGTTGTTCAGAAAAAAAGTGCTTAAAAAAAGGGTCTTGTAGTAATGGATTGAATTCGTTATGTGAAGAGCGCTCAGACTGGATAGCAACAACAGATGGACCTGCTTTCTTGACTGCTGGAGCAAAGCTGACAATTTCCCCAGAACTGCATGCAGTTATCATCATAAAAAATAAAAAATTCGATATTTTTTTTAGCATAAGAATACCTATTATTAATGAAACTATATTATGTCTGATAGCATAATACAAAAAAATATCAAGAGATCATTGAGCTAAAACGATAAGATAAACTTTTATCAACGAAGATCATGATATTGACAGTATAGATTTTTCTGAGAAAATGAAACTTATCATGTTGTTTGTAACAGCGAAAGAGTGGTTTATACTTCTTCTTGTAGTATCCATGTTGATATTCAATAAAACTGAGGAGTGGTTGTGGAGTTTTTGAATTTTATTTTTATTTTATTTGTATTGGCCAGCGTTTTTTTGTTTAATGCTCTGGTACAAGTTCCTCAAGGATATGCATTTACCATTGAGCGCTTTGGTCGTTACATAGCAACATTGCCAGCCGGTATTACCTTGATTATTCCGTTTATGGATAGAGTCGGGGCTAGAATTAATTTAATGGAACGAGTACTCGATGTCCCTTCCCAAGAGGTCATTTCTAAAGACAATGCCATGGTTCGTGTCGACGGTGTTTGTTTTTTTAAAGTTATTGAAGCGAGTTATGCTGCTTATCGTGTTCTTGATTTAGAAAAAGCTATCTCGAATATTATCATTACTAACATTAGAACAGTCTTGGGTGCGCTAGACCTTGATGAAATGCTGTCACAACGCGACGTTATTAATGAACGCTTACTTGATATTATCGATCAGGCTACAGGAGATTGGGGCATTAAAGTTACTCGCATTGAAATAAAAGATATTCGTCCACCATCAGATCTTGTAGAAGCGATGGGATCTCAAATGAAAGCAGAACGTGAAAAAAGAGCACGCGTTTTAGAGGCAGAGGGATTTAAACAAGCTGAAATTTTAAAAGCCGAAGGTGTTAAGCAAGCAACAGTGTTACACGCAGAGGCCAAAAGAGAGGCTGCATTTCTTGAATCAGATGCAAGAGAGCGTCAAGCTGAAGCAGAAGCCGTTGCTACCCAGAAACTTTCTGAGGCATTAGCAACAGGTAATTCACAAGCTTTAAATTATTATGTGGCTCAAGAATATATTAAATCTTTTGGTACATTGGCATCTTCATCAAATGCTAAAATGATCTTCATGCCGTATGAAGCTTCTCAAATGATAGCATCATTAGGTGGCATCAAAGAATTATTCTCAAAAACAGAAGGGGATAAATAATGCACTTGTATTGGCTTTGGGCTACAGTCGGCCTGTTGCTGTTAATTTTAGAAATATTTTTAGGCGCACAATTTTTTTTATTTTTCTTAGGCAGCGCTATTTTAATAACAGCAGCTTTAGGAGCTATTTTTTCATGGGAATCCTCTACGATTACTTGGGTTGGAGCATTATTATCGATAGCTTTGCTTTTTATTTGGAATCGATTATTTAAAGGTATTTTTCATCCATTACATGATGTCAATAATCCTCTTCTTGCCTTAAAAGGATCGGTGGCGGAAGTTATCTACGGCGATGATCCAATTGCAATAAAAGTGAAGATCGGTCACACCTTATGGTCTGCGCGTTCTGCTGATCATAAGAAAATGAAAAAAGGTGATACTGTGCAAGTTGTAGGTATTGAAGGAGTGCGTTTAATTGTAAAATCCTTGCAACATGACGAAAAATAAAATTTTGAATAAAATTCTATTTTTGCATAATAGAGAAACAGCACATAAAATTAATTATAGTAATCTTTTTGTGTGCTGTTATGTCCTATCCCAAAAAATCAGCCATCGATCATATTAAATTTATTACTCAAAGTCTCCTGCCTTTTTCTTGTCCACCAAGAAATCTTGATCCTACTTTTCAGCATCCGAGAGTTTATTTGACTTTCGAGCACAATCAAGCCGTCTGCCCTTTCTGTGGAACAACTTATCAAATCACAGAAGACAAAAAAGTTTGATTGATGCCTAAATGATAAAAATCACCGTGATATTTGATTATGAAAATTTTGTAATTGATGCCACATAAAGAAATTCATTATCATGAAGTCATTATTATTTGCGAGAAAAAACATGAAGTTTATTGATAAGAATAATTTTATTCATATTAAAGGACAAGGCTTATTTGATTTTTTAAAAAAAACACTCAATGCATTTGATGATCAAGAAAAAAATCATAAAGATGTTTTGGATTATATCGCGATGTGTAAAGGACCTTATAGTTTAATTAGAAAGACAGGCAAATATGCGATGGTGGATGAATATATCTTAACATGTTTTGCAGTAGACAACAGTGCGGAAAAACTCAGCACGATCTACACACAATCTGATCAGAGTGCTACCAGTGATTTAGTAAAATTAGATGGTTTATAAGATTTGTTGTATATTAGGAGGGGGTGATAATCGTCGTTTAAGCAGAAAAAGGGTTTTAACATGCGTGGTTTGTTTTTAGTTGGTTTGATAGCATCATGTGCCGCAATGGGTCTTGTTGAAGTTGCTCATACTGCAAAAGAACAAGCATGGTCTTGGCATGCCCAAGAATATGCAATGCTTAGTCAACAAACGAACCCTAAAGTTGCTTTGGCTGCGCTTTACCCTTCAATTACTATGAGTTTGTCTCAGCAAACGGCGCACAGTTACCATACAAATCAAAGCAACACTCACGACCAAAACTTATTCAATACCCAAATACAAGTTCCCATCGTCAAGATAGCTGCGAAAGCAGGTTATGATGCAGCACAAGCAAATGCTGCATCGCAAATGGATGATTATCAAATTTTCAAACAAAAATTTATCTTGGATTTAGCTACACGCTATTTTGCTGTCTTGAAAGCTGATAAGAAAATGCTTTTAGCAGATAAAGTTGTAGCGATGAATACAAAATTAACTCATGATATTGAGCAAAAATATCAGGTAGGCTTATTAGCTTTGACTGATCTGAGTGAAGCACAGGCAGCTTTAGATCAAGCTATTGCAACAAAAATTCAGGCAAGTTTTAATTTATCTGTAGCTCAAGACACTCTCGTTGAACTCCTTCAATTTCAACCTAACTCTTTACGAGATATTGATCTAAACGCAGATTTAAAGTTCAAAGCATTGGATAAGCCAGCTGGAGAGAACCATCAGGTACAGAAATATAAGCATCTACTTAAAGCTGCTGATTATTCAGTACAGGCAGCAAAAGCAGGACTGTATCCTAGCTTGGTGGGTTATGCTACTTACAATTCTTCCCCTTTAAATTCTAATCTTACCCAAAAAGTTCATTCTATTGCCGTAGGGATTGCTGCGAATTGGACACCTTTTGATGGGGGAGCTACATTGGCTCAGTATACGGCTAATCAATATAAAAAACAGGCTTCTTTTGCTCAATTGCGTGAAACATATTTAGATATTGAGTTGAATGAGAAAACAACTCGTAAACAATTGGAAACAGCCCGATATCAATTGCGTGCTCAGCGACAAGCCTTGAGGTCAGCCCAAGTTTATTTAGAAGCTACTCAGGCTAGTTTTGAAGCTGGACAGCGTACAACGACAGATGTTTTAGATGCGCAAAGTACTTTGATGAGTCAAGAGCAATCATTGTACAATTTACTGTATGATACAATGATTGTTTATTTACAGCTTTCTCAACTTTTATCCTATTCAGACGAGTCAGTATTGGAAAGCTTAGATGGATTCTTGACGCAAGAGTGGCATTGGGCTAGTTAATGAGCACACTTTTTGTTATTCAATATGGTTATCTATTTGAAAAAAATCTTTAAGTTTCGTTAGTAAAAGCTTTTTATCATGAGGTTTATACACAGCTAACCGATTTTCATTAATAATTTTCGTTTGCTCTTCTAGCCACAGTCCCCATGCTTTTTTGCTGACATGATGAAGAAGATAATCTCCAAGGGCTCCTGGTAATGGTGCTTGCAACAATGCTTCTTGTTCTGCTTTTAAATAAGAACAAATAATTTTTCTAGTCATAACAAAGACATGAAGGTAAAATGCACTGTTATAAATAATAACATATTTTGTTATGTTGCTCCTAATATTATTTTTTTATTAAGAAAGTTAATAACAAGTTATTGTTTTATCAATTAATATCTTTTAACATCAGGGCATTAGATTTTATATTTTATTAATTTAATGAACTATCCTCTTCGTTCTATCAAAAGCTGGGTGAGTCGTATTGGCTCGTTAAGCAGTTTGCAAAAAAATATGCTCACTCAATATATGAATATTCGCTTTTTTGCAACTGGTGATTATGAACTTTTCAAACAAACGGTTTTATTACGTTCCGCAGAAAAAATCTTTTTAGATATTGGATTTGGAGACGGTTTGACATTAATAACATTAGCTCAGCAATATCCAGACGCCCTTATTCTTGGATTTGAACCCCATTTATCAGGAGTGGCTCATTGTTTAGTAAAAATAAAAGAACTTGGATTGGATAATATCTTGATCTTTCAAGGAGACGTACTTGATTATCTTGAAGATAGAACAATGCATAAAGCATCAAGAGTTCATATTTATTTTTCTGATCCGTGGCCTAAAGTACGTCATTATAAACGACGATTAATTCAAGTGCCTTTTTTAAAATTACTGGCAGAAAGACTTATGCCAGGATCATTAATTCATTTTGCTACAGATTGGCAAAATTATGCTCAACACATAACGTCGTGTTTTGTTGAGCAAGATGATTTTGTTCTAACCTCTTTTGAGCAACTTCCTATTCAAGATCAATTCAAGCGCCCAGTAACTAAATATGAACAGCGCGGTATAAATTTAGGCCATACTATTACAGAATTTTATGCATATCTTAAAAGTTAAAAAAATTAATTGGAGTATGTTTTCTTAGCTTGACTTCTTTTTTAAATTAGTTGAGAATAGTGCTATCTTGGCTAGATAGCTCAGTCGGTAGAGCAGAGGATTGAAAATCCTTGTGTCGGTGGTTCGATTCCACTTCTGGCCATGAAACATAGAACTTTTTATAAAGTTTATGCTCTTAAAAAATCCTCTTAACACAAGTTCAAATCATACCTCAAATTCAATCTCATGCTATGCATCAGAAAATATATTGCTCATATCATAACTATGTACTTTATTGGTTTAGTGTGATGAATAAACTTACAATAAATTTCAGCTGTAATTTGCCTCAAGATGTCATTTCCGGAAAAAATGGGTGATACTGAACTCTCTATACATTTTCAATGCCAATATAATCAAAGCGATAATACAATAGATCAAAAATAAGTTGCAAAAAAAGTCTGTCGTAACGAATAGACATAACGACAAAAAAAATGTACGCTACAGTTTAGATGCTCCTTGTATCAATGTGTTGCACCTCAATGATAACAAAGGAGCGTTGTTATGATTGCTCACAGATTCATGATGAAATCAATAAGAAAGCTTATTTTGCATAGGGTGGCAACTGACTGGCTATCGCCTTGACTTCCTCTTCAGCAAGATCATTCAGTTGTGCGATTTGTGCAACACTAAAGCCTTCTTGTAGCATCCGACTGATAGTGATAAGACGCTGTTTTTTGGCGCCTTCAGCCTCACCTTCAGCTATACCTTGAGCGATACCTTCAGCTTTACCTTCAGCTTTACCTTGAGCAATACCTTCTGCTAATCCGATAGTTCGTCCTTGAGCAAGACCTCTGGCTTCACCGGCAAGGCCAGCATCTTTCAAGCGAGACTCTTCATCTTTGATGAGTTTGTATGCCGATTCATAAGCCCATTTTTTAGCAGGGTCTTTACTTAACCGTTCTAGCTCTTCATAAGCACTCTTAAAAGGTTCTTGCTGTTGTAGCGTCATTCTTTCTTCATTTGGGGCTTTCATAAACTTCATCCAAT
>Ga0214917_10003295_pt1 | contig 18781 bp, 15 predicted proteins | sample LL_1208_BB_MetaG_FD_177983 | JGI IMG/M metagenome (GOLD analysis project Ga0214917, IMG submission 177983) | Freshwater microbial communities from Lake Lanier, Atlanta, Georgia, United States - LL_1208_BB | ecosystem: Environmental > Aquatic > Freshwater > Lake | place: USA: Georgia | collected...
ATGTCCGCCGGCAAGTCGACGGTGGTGGCGGTGGCGTCGGGGATCTGGGAGGAAAGCTTCACGAAACCGTCGTTTCCAACGGCGTAGGCGGCGCCCTTGGTGCCGGAGACCGCCGTGGGAACAACGGTCGAGAAGGCGGTGCCGTACGCCGCCACCCGTTGGCGCCATTCGTCGAAAGCCGGACCGGCCAGGGGGACGGGGGCGTCGAGCATGGCCTTGGCGGAGGCGATCTTGCCAAGCAGGTCCGTTTTCCTCCGGGCCTGCTCGGGCGTGGGGGTGGGGAGGCGGGGGAGGTCCTCGGGATGGTCGTTGTCCGCCGTCTGGTTAAAGACGGCGAAGACCTGATAATACTCCTTTTGCGTGATCGGGTCGAACTTGTGGGTGTGGCACTTGGCGCACCCCAGGGTGAGGGCCATCCAGACCTGAGCCGTGGTGTCCACCCGGTCCTTCACGGCCGCCACCCGGAACTCCTCGTCGTCGGTGCCGCCCTCGGTGTTGGTCATGGTGTTGCGGTGGAACGCCGTGGCCAGGCGCGTCTCGTCGGTGGCATCGGGAAGCAGGTCGCCGGCGAGTTGCTCGATGGTGAACCGGTCGTAGGGCAGGTTGCGGTTGAACGCGCCGATCACCCAGTCGCGGTAACGCCAAATGTAAGGGCGCAGCGGGTCGGACCCGTAGCCCTTGCTGTCGGCGTAGCGGGCCAGGTCGAGCCATGGCCTGGCCATCCGCTCGCCATAGCGGGGGCTGGCCAGAAGGCGGTCCACCTGGCGTTCAAGCGCTCCATCGCGCGTGTCGGCCACGAACGCCGCCACCTCGGCGGGGGTGGGGGGAAGTCCGGTGATGTCGAGGCTGAGGCGCCTGAGGAGTGTGGGCCTGTCGGCCTCCGGATTGGGGGTGAGGCCTGCTTTTTGCAGTCGCGCCAATATGAACGCGTCGATGGGCGACTTCACCCACGCATGGCTCGCGGCCGGAACCGGAGGGCTTACGGGCTTGCGGAACGCCCAGTGGTCGCTGGCCACCGCGGCGGACGATTCGGCGCCGTAGGCGGCACCGGCGTCGATCCAGCGGGCCAGGAGTTGCGCCTGTTTTTCCCCCAGGGGATCGCCCTTGGGGGGCATGCGCTTGCCCTCGGTGCCGCGCACGCGGGCCATCACCTGGCTTTCGCCCGACTTGCCCGGAACGATTCCCTTTTTGCCCGTGTCGCCCGACTCAAGCGCGCCGGCCCGGGTGTCGAGCCTGTAGCCGCCACGCTGCTTGCCGGCCCCGTGGCACTCGTGGCACCTTTCCTTCAGGATCGGCTCGATGTCGCGCTTGAAGTCCACGGGGGCAACGGCCCCCGGGTCGGCACACAGCGCCGGCACCCACGCCAGCCAGAAGAACCCCGGCAACCAGCCCCTCATGGCCCTGCTCCCATCCTAGTGCCCGTGACCATGCCCATGGCCGCCCTTGCTGAACAACGGATGCTTCGGGTCGCCCTTGGCGAAGACAAACGACAACAGGTCGAGCACCTCGTCGCGCGTCAGCTTGTCGAGCAAGCCCTTGGGCATCAGCGACACCTTCGACTCGGTTCGCGACTCGATCTGCCCCTTGGGAATCGGCGTGGCCTCGGCCTTGGCCAGCGGGTTTTCCACCACCAGCACATTGCCGTCCTTTTCCCCGGTGACCAGGCCCGTGATGGTCTTGCCGTTTTTAAGCTCAATCACCTGCGACCGGAACTTCTCGTGGATGCGGTGCGACGGTTCCAGGATTTCCCGCAGCACATCCACCGGCTTCCACTTCGGGTCAAGCTCGGTCAGCTTGGGACCAAAGTCGTTCCCCTGGTCGCCCACCTTGTGGCAGGAGATGCACGAGGCCATGGTGAACATCTGCCGACCGCTGTTGTAGCTGCGGCCAGGTTCCAGGTGCTCGGCCGCCGTGGCGAGGTCGTCAAGCTTCCATTCCGTGCGCGGGCGCCGGTCCTTCAACAGGGCGTCCGCCGCGGGCATGGGGTTCTTGGCCAGGTACGCTTCGGGGTTGGCCTGGTAGGCGTCGAGGTCGGCCACCACATACAGGGCACCGTACATGCGGCGCCAGTGGCCCGGGTAGGTGCACACATACGGGTACACACCCGGCGTGGCCGGCGCCGTGAAGGCAAGCTGCTGCGACTCGCGCGTCTGCAGCAACCGGCTGGAAAGAAGGATCTTGTCCGACTTCGGCACGAATTGCCGCGCCTGGAAGTCGGGGTTGGCGGCGCTCGCCTCAGCCAGCGTCCCGACCTCCTCCAGCGCCCCGGCCTTGGTGATCACGAAATTGTGCGGCATGAAGTCGTCGTTGGTCAGGACGATCTCGAGCGGCTTGCCAGCCTGCACCACCAGCAGTTCCTTGTCGTAGGCCATCCGCTCGGGCAGGGTGCCCAGCCTTATCACGCGCACGGCCAACTCGCCCAGTTCGCGGCGAACCGTCCGCGCCTTGTCGTCGGGCAGCAGGCCCGACAACCCATCCACGAACTCGACATAGTCGATGGCGGCGGGTCCGGTTCGCTCCTTGGCCGGGATCGCCTTGATCACCCCCAGGGCGATGTCCGCCAGGGCGGGAGCCTCAGCCTTCGACCACGCGTTGCGGGGCAAACGAGACAGGGCCCGCACCGCCTGCAGGCGGTCCTTGTCGGCCTTCACGCGCGCCGCCAAGGTGGCGAAGGTCTTCTCCTCCTGCCCGCGGACGGCCACCATGGCGAGCATCGTCTCGGCGCGCAGGGCGCGGTCGGGCGACTCACCGCCGACATCCACCTTGGCGCTGGTCGCCGGGGCGGGCAGGTCGGTTTTCTGGAACACCGTCTTGCGGGCCGAATCGAGCACCTTGATGGTGTGGTTCGACAACCTGTTGCCCAGGTTGCCGTCGGTGCGATTGAAGATCACCACCGAGTCGATCGGGAACTCGCCTCCCAGGTCGACCTCCCACCAAGGGTTGTTCGTCCCCTCCTTCGTGTGGGTCTGGGCGCCCGATGAGTATTCACCGCTGCGGTTGCCATCGATGGCCCTGGCGGCGTCGCCCGCGTTGGAGGTGCTGCTCTGCTTGGCGGTGCCCTTGCGCGCCAGGTTCACCCCGTCGGAAAGGACCTCCACCTCGGCCAAGGTCAGCGTCCTCTGCCTGCCGGGAAGTTCCACGCGCACAAACCGGCCTTTCACCTGCCGGGCCGCCTTGGAGTCAAGCCCCGCGGGAAGTCCATCCAGGAGGGGGGAAATTTTTGGATACAGGGCCGACCGCATGGAAGGGTCGGCGATCATCGGCACCGCGCCCACCAGGTCGCGCAAGCCTGCCACCGATTTCGACGCTGTCTCCCAGGCCTTTTCGGGCGTGCCGTCCACGGCCAGGAGCATCACATACCCAACCTGTCGCAGCAAAGGTTGGCGGGCCTTGGTGGCCAGGGACTCGATGTCGGCGCGCACCGCCGCCAGTTCCTGTGCCGGCCGGCCGGGAATCAACCGCACCAGTTCCACCAGGGTCGATTCATCCTGGGGTTCTGTCGCGCCACCGCCCACGATGTCGAGCAGCACCTTCAATTCGCCCCGGCCCTGCGACTTGGCCAAATCGGCCAGCGCCGACCGGCGGGCCTCGTCGCGCACGCCCGAACGCAGCAGAATCTCGCGCAGGGTCGCGGGGCCACGCGGTTCCTTCAGCAACGCCTCCACGCTCAGCGACTTCAGCAGGTACCGTTGGGCCGCCTCGCTGGTGAAGGCGATCTTCTCGCCCCGGGCCAGGGCCTCCTTGTAAAGCGGGTCCAGCGTCCGCATCGTCTCGCCGCGGACGAAGTCCACGAACTCGTCCTGCCCCTTGGCGCCGGCGATGATCGGCACCTCGACAGCCTCGGCCTTGTTGACCCAGCTCGCGGCGCGCACCGCCTCGAGCCTGACCCGCGGATGCTCATCGGCCGCCAGCGTCTTCAGCAGGTCGACCACATCGGGAATCCGGTCCCGCCAGGCGCACAGCACCCGCACCGCCGCGGCCCGGCTATGGAAATCAGGGCCGCCCAAAACGGCCTTGAGCATGTCGGCCCTGGGCTCGTTGAGGTGCTGCATCACCCACAGCGCCTCAAGGTGGGCGCGGTCGCCGGCGGGCTTGCCGGCGGTCCAGCCCCTCAGCGCCTTCTCCACCCCGGCGGCGTCACGGCCGCCCAGCTCAAGCCGCGCCAGGGCGCGCACGCGGTCCACCGGATGCGACAGCAGGCCCACAAGCTCATCGGTGGGCACACCGGAGATCTTGGGAGACTTCTGCAGAGGCCGGCCCTCGTGCGTCACCCGGTAGATGCGGCCGTGCTCGCGATCGCGGCTGGGGTCGCGCAGGTTGTGCTGCATGTGGCCGATGATCGGGTTGTGCCAGTCGATGAAATACAGGGCGCCGTCGGGGCCGAACTTCAGGTCGGAGGGCCGGAAGTTCGGGTCGGTGGACGAGAGGATCGGTTCCAGCTCCTCCGCGCCGAAGCTCGCGCCCTTGTCGGACACCTTGTATCGCAATATACCCTGGAAGCCGATCACATTGGCCACGAGCAGGTTCCCCTGGAACTCCTCGGGGAAATGCTCCGACGACACATATTCCATGCCCGGGCACGGGCGGGTGCGTTGGCGGTAGACCGTCGGCGGGCGGTTGTGCTTGTTGGGGAATGGCAAGAATCCGCTGAACAGCGTGCCGTGGTAGGGCACCGCGCCGGTGCCGTCCACCACGATGTCCTGCCCCCACTTGTCGAACACATGCCCGTGCGGGTTGGCGAAGCCGAAGGTCACATAAACCTCGAACTTCTGCGCCTTGGGCTCGTAGCGGAACACGCCGCCGTTGGCGCAGCGCCACGGCGCGCCGAAGGGGGTCTCCACCTGGGTGTGGTGGAAGGTTCCCTCCTGGAAGTAGACCGCGCCGCCCGGGTCCATCGCGAAGCTGTTGGCGGTGTGGTGGGTGTCGGCGGAATCAAGGCCGTGCACCACCCTCTGCCGCACATCCGCCTTGCCGTCGCCGTTGGTGTCCTTCAGGAACACCAGGTCGGGCGCCTGGGCCACAAGCACGCCGCCGTTGGCGAACTCGAACCCGGTGGGATTGTGCAGGCCGTCGGCGAACACGGTCATCTTGTCGGCCTTGCCGTCGCCGTTGGTGTCCTCAAGGATCAAAAGCTTGTCGTTCATCGGCTCCTTGGGCTTCCAGTGCGGGTAGGTCGGCCACACGGCCACCCACAGCCTGCCTTGGCCGTCCCAGGCCATCTGCACGGGGTTCGCCAATTCGGGCCAGGTTTCCTCCGAGGCGAACAGGTTCACCTTCAGCCCCTTGCCGATGGTCATTTTCTCAATCGCCTTCTCCCCCGGCAGGAACAGGTGCTTGCCACCATCCAACGCGCCCGGCTTGTTGGTCACCACCGGGATGAACGGCGGGATCGGATCGTCGCCCACCGTCTCCTTGCGGCCCTTGGCTGCGGCCCACACCACCTTGTCGCGGTTGGCCGTCATCGCGTCGAGCACTTCCATCTCACGGTCCATCACCACCCGGTTGGTCTGCCCGGCGACAAACCTGAGGTCGGCGCGACCGCCGTAGATGGAGTAGCCGTCGGTGGTGCGGTAGCGGTTGAACCACATGAAGTCCTTGTCGAGCACCGCCTGCCGGATCGCCTCAAGGCGATCCGCGTCCGCCTTGACGGGAGAGCCGAAAAGTTCCCGATCAATGATCTCCGAAAGGGCCCCATATCCCGCCTCGGTGAGGTGGATGCCGTTGATCGTCAACCGGGTCGGGCTTTTGGCCATCAACTCAAGGGTGGGCTGGAACAGGTCCACGAACGGAACCTTGAGTTCCGAGGCCACCTCTCCCATCGCCTTGCTGTAAAGGGCGATGTTCGCGTTCGCCTTGGCGCCGTCGGGCAGGTGGGGCGATTGGTGGTTTTCAAACGCGATGGGCGAGAAGATCACCACCCGGGGAGGTTGGGCGCCGTCGAACTTCTGCCCCCGGTACCCGGAAACCACCTCGCGCAGGTCTTTCTTAAAGCCCTCGAGGCCGGCCTGGCCGGCCCACGACTCGTTGTAACCGAAGAACATGAAAATCAAGCTGGCCTTGGTCTTCGTCAGCCACTGCTCAGGCGTTCCGAAGTTCGAGGAGCGGAGCCTTTGCTTCAACTCATCGCCCGAAAACCCCATGTGCCTGAGCATGATCCCATGATCGGGAAAGCGCGCCTGCAAACGGGCCTCCAAATGGCCGGTGTGCTGCATCCGGTCCGCCAGGGTGTTGCCCAGCACCGCGATCCGCTCGCCCTTGAACACCTCAAGGGGTTCGGCGGACGGAACGCTCAACACGGAAATCAAAAACAGACCGCTGATCATGGGAGGGATTCCAAACGGCTAACGAGGAATGAAACTAAAGCTTAACATGGCATTCCGCGGTTGGAATACCCCGCCGGCAAGCCGGCCTGTGTCACTTCGATGGTAGCCAGCGGGCGGCATCCGCGATCACATGCCCGTCAGTCCCCTCGGTGAGGATCTCCACCTTGGCGACCCCCTTCTCGAACCGGTAGTCGCCAAGCGGCGCGAACCCGCCGGCGCCCGCCCCCTTGCGCTGGTTCACCATCACCTTGGTTGTTCCACCGGCGTGGTGAACCACCACCGGCACATTCGTGGCCCGGTTGGCGTTGGCGCTGAACGAAACTCCCACCGAATACATTCCGGCCTGGGGCAACTCGGCGCTCAGGATGAACTTCTTGGCTCCCTTGCCCTCGTTGCCATCGTGCCGGTAACCGTCGCCCACGAACGGGCCGTTGGCACTGCTGCTCGACCAATCACCCTTTGCCTCGCCCTTGGAATCGTCGGCGACAATCCCGGGGATTTTCGCGGGGTCGATACCCTGCGCCGCGCGGGCGGGCCGGGCATGGGCCAGCACCTGCCCGTCCTTCAGCAACCGCGCCTTGAGATCAGAGTAGGGCACTTCCTGCACGCCGCAATTCCGGTCGATCGCCATCGCCGCGGCGGTGCCGGCCGACTGCCCCAACACAAAAAACACAGGCTCCATGCGGATGGAACCGTACGCCATGTGGCTGCTTGACAGGCAGACGGGCACCAGCAGGTTCCGGCAGTCGCCGGCCTTGGGGGTGAGCGCCCGGTAGCTGATCGGATAAGCCCCGCCGGGGCTCACCTGAATGTCTCCCTCGTTCTGGACGAACCCGTTCTCGGTCACATAGCGGGCGCAGTTATGCGAGTCCATGTTGTACGATCCCATGCCGACGGAATCGTCGATCGGGTCGAGCGCCCGGCAATGCCGTTCGGTCTGCACCAGCGCGCCCTTCATGCGCCGCGCCTCGCGCACATAGATCTGGTGCGGCCAGTTGCCCGATCCCGTGAACTCATCCTTGGAAAGTCCCCATGCCGCCACCGATTCCCGCAGCGGCGCGGGCACCCGGGGATTGTTCGCCAGCGTGTAGAAGAACCCCTTCTGGTAGCGTTCGTGGGCCAGTTCAATCTCCCGGCGGCGGGCGTAGTTGGCCTCGGGGTAGTCGTAATTCTGGCCAATGTAGTCGGTGCTGAAGGCGCCGTTGTTGTTGGTGTCGGTCTTCCCGTTGGGCATCGGATCGGGCTTGAAAGGCATCCTGAGGTCGCCAGCCTCCACATTGCGAAGCAGCAGTTCGAAGTCCTTCTCGTCGTAACCCTCGGGCCTGGGCCAATCCACCTTGTTCGCCTTCACCCGGGTCATGCACAGCCGGTAGCAGTAGGCCTGCACGCGCTTGTCGGCCGAACCGTCGGGCGGCAGCGATTCCTCAATGCCGAACAACAGGCCGCTCTTGGCATCTCCCTTCACCCTGAACGGATCCACCGGCTTGGTGAAGCGGTGATTGTGCACATTCTTGGCCTTCTGCACGCCGGCAAGAGTCTCGTTGTACTCGGCGGTCCCCTCGCGGCCGACATGGAACGGGATCCCCGCCTCGGCCATCAGGTCACCCTCGTAGGTGGCGTCCAAAAACACCTTGCCGCGAACCCGCTCGCCCCCCTCCAGACGGATGGAAACAATCCGCCCGCCCTCCTTTTCCACCCCCGCGCCCTTGGAACGCAGCAAACGCTGCCCCAGCTTGGGCTCGATTCCCTCGGCGCGCAGCATCGAAAAAAGCACCGCCTCGGCCACCTTCGGCTCGAAGGTCCACATGGCGTCGTCGTTCTCGCGGAACAGCCGGTAATCCTCTCGCTTCTCGAAGGTCCAGGCCTCGGGCCTCTGGTAGTGCTTCCGTATGTTGCGGTAAAACTCGCGCGAGATGCCCCCCACCACCGCCTTGTCGCCCGAATCGGTCCAACCCAAACCGGATGCCGTTAAACCCCCGATGTGCCTGGAAGGTTCGTAAAGCGCCACCGTTTTGCCCATTCGCTTGGCCTGCAGTGCCGCGGCGATTCCCGCCGGCGTGGCACCGTAAACCACCACATCCTGCCCGGAGGAGAGCAGGCAGGCGCACATCAGCAGCATCATCGTCGGCTCCTTGGTCTCATGCCTCGGCCCATGGAAACAGTCATGACTGTTTCCAGCTATCCCAGATGTTCCCCGCCTTTTGCGAGAAAATTTCCCGCAGGGGTGGCTGGCGCAACCCCGGATACTTCTGCTGCGGGTTGGGCGCCCACAGGTGCTTCCCCTCGGCGATGTCCAGCCCCATCGAGGCGAACTGGTCCAGGCACGCCGCCTTCTGCTTTCCCGGCCACTTGGCCGCGGCGACAATCAGGGCCGCGCCCGCCATCTTCCGGGTCAGGTGGGCCGCCGGCTTGATCGTCTTTCCCTTCACCGAGCTGATGTTGTCACCCGAGTAGAGCGCCGCCTGCGCCAGCAGGCCCATCGTGCCACCGTCGCGCAGCACCTGCCGGGCCGGGCCGATCGCCGCAAGGTTCGCCGCGCTCGGCGCGCGCACGAACGCCGCCACTCGCCTCAGCGATTCCTCCGCCCCCGATTGTCCCAGTAGACGGTAGGTCTGCCATACGCCCAGCGTGGCGAACCAGAGCGAATCGCGCGGGGAAAGCCACGCGGCGATGAACTTCACGGCATCGGCGCGCCAGCCATGCTTCAGCAGTTCCGTCACGAACTGGTGGGAATTCAGGCCCCCCACCAGCCCCTTGGCCCGCTCGCCCAGGCGGGTCCTGGCGGCGACATCCTTGGCCAAGTCCGCGCCGGAAACCTCCACGGGAGCCATCGATTTCAGCCAATCATGCTGGTATTCGCCGCCGCTCACTCCCATGGGCAGGCCCCGCGCGCGATTTCCATTCCCACCGATAAAAAATGGCGCAGGTATTGGCGGTACCTGCCGGCGTCGAAATGCACCGAGGCCAGGTAAACCACCGTGGCGCACAGCTTGCCGCACAAATGCGGCCTCGGCTCGACATGCCTGAGGGGCGTGGGGGAGACCGAACCTCCCGATAACCAGATGGCGAAACACAGGATCCCCGCCATCGAGGTCGTGCCGCACGGGGCGATCGCCTCCCTGCAGCGCGCGCGCCTGCCGTCACCCGGTTCCCTGATCCACGCCAGGGCGGCATCCAACGCGGCCAGATGCGCCGGCGCCACCTCCCGGTGGCGGATCGCCTCCCGGGCCGAAAGGTAGGCCCACCACACCGCCTCGCGCTTCTCCAGCGCGTGGGCCAAAAGCCGCCGGGCCTCCGCCAAATGCCCGCCCGCCACGAACCTTTCCAGCGCCTCGCCCACCGCCGGTGAATCATCCAGAAGGGCCAAGGCGCCCGCCGGCAGCTTGAACAACAGGCAGAGGTCTGTCGCCGAACGGGCGAACGCCCTTGGCGCCAAGGCGCTTGGTAAGGGGCCGGGAACCTGAAGGCCCAAGTTCAGAAAATCACCCACGGGGTGGCCGGATTCCGTTCCGCCCGAAACCGCTTCCCGGGTGCCTGCCAACATCACGCTCGTCATGATCTGTTCACTCCCTGGGGCCATCGCCACGGTCGCGGCCCGCATCGGCCGGAGACCACCCCTCCCAAATGTTCCCGGTGGTGCGCATGGTCGCGGTCCCGGGGGCCTGGATGCCCAGAACCTGCTTCCTCAAGTCATCCGCCGAAAGCAACTTGAAATCCGGCGTGGCGGGAACCTTGGGCGGCGCGGGAACCCGGACCTTCGGCGCCGCTGGTTTTGGCGGTTCCGCCGGCCTGAGTTTCACCAGCATTGCATGGAAGGCTTCAACGAACTTGTTGAACCCGTTCTCCATCGCGTATTGCACCTTGCTTCTTCGCAGGTTGAACGACTGCTTGGCCTTGAGGGCCATGCCGTCCATCTCCTCCATCAGCCTGCGGGTTTTCGATGACTCGCGCATGTCCACCACCAGCGCGCGCCCCATCTCCAGGGCGGCCCCAGCCGGCAACAGCGGCAGCAATTCCTCAAGCTTGGCAACCATCATGCCCTCGCATTCGGCAAGGCTCGACGGTCCCTTGGGCAGTTCACCCTCGTTCATGGCGCTCTCCCCTACTCGATGGTGGTCATTGCCGAGGTCGAACTCGATTCCGCGTCGAATGTGTTGGTCACGCCGGTGGCAGCGTTCTCGGTCGTGGCATCGGCCTCGTTGATGAATGTCGCCGTCGTTGTCGTGATCCCGGTGGCTGCGACCATCATGCGAGTTTCGGCGGAAACAATCTGGTTGGTCTCGGCGCCCACGAGCGTGTGCCCGGTGGAACTCACCGTGCGCGAGTTCAGGGCCGTGAACATTTCCAGGATTCCCGAGGTGGTGAGGCTGTAGCTGGCGTCGCCGCAGGCCAGCGTGATGCCCGTGGCGGTGAGCGACAACTGGGTGCCTCCCACCTGGAGCAATATCTGCCCTGGATTAACCGATACCGACGCCTCCATCCCTTCACCGGTGGCCTTGAGCAGCGCCGAACCCAGGCCCAGCGACAGCACCGAGGCCGCCGAACCCAGGCTGGCACCCAAAAGGGCGTTCTCGTTGGTCAGGGTCAGGCCGCAGGATGCCGCGTCGCCGGTGGTGGAAAGCGCGATGCTCGCCAGCGGACCGGAGGCGCTCAGGTTCACGGCGCCCGAACCGGCGCCGCTGTCAAGGCCAAGGGCGCAGGCATCGGTGGTGATGCCCGCGCTTTGGCTGGCCGAGATGCTTATCGTTGATTCCAAGCCGAAGCTCACAATATTGAAGACACCGGCAAGCGCAGTGAGGTCAACGCAGTTGTAAGCCTGGAACCAGTTCTGCTCGGAATAATCGCCCTTGGCACCCATTTTAATTTTTCCTTGTCACGACCTTGCCCCGAATTCCAACCACTATTTACCTCTCCAGTATCTAAATGGATTTAATTTGTTTGCGACATCCTGGGCAACCTTGGTTGTCTTGTGGGCTGCGCGCACACCTACGCTTCGGCTGGCTGATTTCCCCAACAATTTGGTACACCTCTCCAAGGTGGCATTGAATATGTCACATCTGGCTTCGATGGCTTCGTTCATGGCCGTTTGCTCGGTATCAATTCCAGCGGTGATCTCTTCGAGGATCGCGGCGATACCCGCCGCGGCTGGGTTCAGGTCAGTGGCGGCGTCGCCGTTCGTCGCGGCAAGGTTCATCCCGGCAGCGGTCTGAATCTGGGCGATGTATTTATCCTCCTGACTCGCGAGGTTCGACAACTTTTCGTTCAAATCATCCGTTGCCCTTCGAATGATGGACAACTGGGACACCAGCATTCCTATGTTGGTCTCGACTACCTTAGTCGAGATACTTTTGTTGAATACCTTGGCGCACTTCTGCTCCTGAATGGCGATCATGATTTCCTGCTGTAATATGGAATATCCTTGCAGCGTCATGTTGATCTGGCTCGCCTTGATTTGGAACATGGCCCCGACCTGTCCAAGGATGCTTGACAAGGTCCCCTTGGCAACCATTTCCTCGAACTTGACAAGCGACGCCTTATACTGGCTGTCGAGCTCGGCGATCTTCGCATCGGTGTCGGACTTGAGCTTAGCAAGCTTCTCCATTTCAATTTCAACGATCGAATTCAACTCGGCCAACTTCTTGTTGTATTCCTCACTAAGGCCGCTCAATGCCGAGGTGAAGCCGGCCCGATCTTCCTCCAATTTCTCCTGCAAGGCTTGCAGGTCGGAAACCAACCCGTCCGTGCGCGCCTTGAAGTCGTCCTCGAGATCCTTCAAGCTGCTCTTGAGAGCGTCGACCTCAGACTGGCTCTTCTTGACGCTCTCCTGATAGGTGGTGACTTCCGACTTGAGCTTTGCCAGTTCCGTCTGGTACGCGGAAATGTCGCTTTCCAGAACGCCCTTGGCTGCCTCCAACTCCTTCAGCTTTGTCGTGTTTGCGTCGATCAGGTCCGAGAGCGTCTTGCTGTTTTTCTTGAACTCGTCCTGCATCACCGCGGTCTCGGAGTCGTCGGCGATGTAGGCGTGGGCAAACTCCTTTTCCCTCCACAAGAGCTCCTTGGACCACTTGTTCTGGTAATAGGGGATAAAAATAAGAAAAACAGTCTCTATAATTTCGACCACCAGCGTCGCCGCCTGGCTCATGCTCGAGGAATACTGCTCAACGACGACATCAAAGATATTTTTCATCAATACACTAAGACAGTAAACATAATAATAGAACGATTTCAATGCGCAATCCACTCGATTCCACTGGCGCTGCTTGTCTATGTCGCTGGCATAGGTGATTGTGTTCACGGCCCTGCTGATCGACATCAGGTCGCCCTTGAAGTTCATCTGGGCCGAGTCGCCGAGCATCAGCGTGAGGTAACCGTTCCAGTTGACGGCGAAACTTTCCGCGGCAGAGTCGGTTCGAAGGCCCCAAATCCCCGACTTTTGTGTGAAATACTGGTAATTTCCGGCACCCAAGGCCCTGAGCGCTCCGAGGATTCTGCTGGTGATGGTGTCCTTGTCAAAATCGGCATAGTTCGCGATTGTTTTGGTTTGTTGGGCGCCACTACTGTCAACATAATCTATATCTTTATCCACTATATCCATTGGCTTCCACAACCTGACCATGTCAAGTTGGGCCGTCAGCGATGAACCGAAGGAGTTGGTGATCTGCGCCCCAAAGAGGTTTTGCCGCGTGCCGTTGCCGTTGAAGCTTTGGTACGAAGCGCTGTTTTCCGTGAGCCAGTCCCGGAACAAACCGTAGGCAACATCGCCGAATCCGCTCATGCCGTCACCTCACTGCCACTCGATGCTGGATTTCGGCCGCCTGAGAACCTGCGCCTTCTCCTGGGTCATCAGCAGGCGCGCCTCCGCGTGGATCAGGATGTTCTCCGACCCGCTCGAATCCGACATCACGATCCGGTGGAAGTTCTCGGGCGCGTTGCCACCCTCGGTCTTGGAATGGAAACCCGACATGTAGGTCATCTCGGGCAGGGTGTAGGGCGTGATGTTCGTGGAGTTGTAGACGCTGCCCACGATGATCGGCCGGTCGGGGTCGCCATGCTCGAACGCCACCACCACCTCGTTGCCCACCCTCGGCCAGAAAAAGGCGCCATACCCCTTGCCGGCCCACGGTTGGGCCACGCGCACCCAGCACGAGGTGTTGCCCCCGCCGGAATCCGACGGATCCCACCAGAACCGCACCTTCACCCGGCCGTGGCGGTCGACCTGGGTTTCGGCCCCCTCCGGTCCGGTCACGATCGCCGTCTCGACCCCGGCGGCCAGCGGCCTGCGCGCCGGCGGCCAGGGCTTCTGCGGAACCGACGCCGGCGCGGCGCGAAACCGGGTCACACAACGGATCTCCTGTGTCTCCGAAGCCCAGCCCACGCCCTGCTGCCTGACCTCGTGCTCCACCTCGACGACCACCCACGAACCGCTTGACGACGGATGATCCACAAGCTGGAAGACCATTCCCGGGGCGAATACCGGGCTTCGCCCCCTGCCGCTGGCGACCAGGGCGTCGGCACCCGCCGCCAGCGCCTGCGACTCGGCCCTTCCCTGAACCGAATCGCGGAACCCGGGGATGGCGTCGGGGTTCTCCGTCCCGCTCGCGCTCACCTCGTCGAAATACCGGGCGGTGCCCAATTCGGGAGCCTGCCAGGTCGTCGCGCAGGCCGCCCCATTCACCATGGGCGCCCCGGCGCCCTGCACCCCGGCCTGCCCAGTAAGCGCGCTGTTGAATAGCTGGAAGTGGGTGTCGCCGATGGCGACCGTGCCGGTGCGGATGCTTTTCCGGGTCGTCCATTCCTCGATGGTGTCGATGCTGATGGCATCGCCGGTGAGTTGGTTGTAGGTCATCTCGCCCGCGTCGGGATATGTCCGGGTGTTGTCGGTGATCACCAGACGGTGCCCGTCGCGCGAATGGATCCAGAAATGCGACAATCCTTCCTCGCCGCACAGCCTGAGAAAAAACTCGAGGTCGGTCTCACGGTACTGAACGCAGTAGTTCCGCGCCGGCGGGGGCTTGTCAACCGTGATCTGCGCGCCGCCGACCCCTGAGGCGACCTCCGCCAGGATTTGCGTGGCGGACATCGATTGGAATATCCGTGATCGCCTGTTGAGCGACAAAAGCCAAAGGTTCGGGCGCAGCACAAGCTCGTACCAGCACATGTCGCGCGCCGCTTCCAGTTGCGCCACCTCGGCGACAATGCCGTTGAAGAACCGCTGCGCGCCCCGGCCCGGGTCGCAGGCCACGGTCACTGGCTGGCCCAGCAGCGAACCCGGATCGGGGTCGGGCCGGGACAGGTCGGCGGGTCGCTTGGTCCCCGCCACCACCACATACTCAAAAAGCCCCGACAGCTTTTCCCGTCCCTTGAATTCAAGGATCACGAAAACATCGTCGCCCAGGGAGGTTTGAAGGGTGAACGGAACCGTCGGCATCGGACGCTCCTCGACGCGCCCCGCGGCGCCTCTTTCGCTCTCAGGGACCGATGAACACCGTGGGGGCGCCCGGGCCGACCACGGTCCCGCCATGCTCGCACATGTCGCCAACGCGGCAAATGGGCACACCCCCGGCGCTCACGGTCGGGCTGCCGACGGCCAACGAATTCATCGGCCCCACGCAAACAGCCTCGTCGCCCTCGATCACCGCGGGGAGATTGCAAATAAACACAGTGGGGCTGCCAGGACCGATGATCGTTCCCCCCACATGCGGCACGACACCCGTCACCATCGGGCAGACATGGGCGTCGCCAATCATCGCCGCGGGCATCGGCATGGGGCTGCTTCTAAAATGGGGCTGAACTCATCAATGAATTGATATCAAATGCCACCTTCAAGGCAAATCGTTGGCGGGAGAATCCAACCCGCCAAGGCACCCGGCGGGCGACCAGAACGCCCCCCAGACACGGCTACCCCATTCCCTGCTAAGCTAAATGGATTGATTCGCGCCCGAATTTGGGTTCCCGGGCCACGCATCGTGAATTCGGATGCCGGCATGGCGAATCATGTTAGTGGCGCGATACGCCCGCCTGGAGCCTTTCATGCCGTTTGATGCGATTCTCGAGGCCGTCCTCGCAGGAAAACCCGTTCCGGACGAGTCCAAGAAGGAACTGTTAACAGCCGATGCCAACAACCTCGACGGTAAAAGCCACGGCCTTTTCGCCAATGTCACAAGCCACCTGGTCATGCTCATCTGCAAGGAAAAAGGCATTTCCTTCGAGGGCATCGTCCACCTCGACATGCCAAAGCTGCGCAACGCCCACGCCTATCAGGCCAACTTCCGCGGCAAGGATGGCGGCGAGTTCAACTGCATGTGCGTCAGCCAGATTCCCCAGGTCGGCGCCGGCAGCTTCCAGTTTCTTTCAGGCTCCCTCGACCACCTCGCCTCCACCGAGGGATGCCCCTCCTGCGACTATCTCGCCGGTTGCGAGGCCTGCGACCGCGCGCAAATGGCCAAATTGGCCCCCCCGGGGTCGGGACTGGGCCTCAAGGAGTCCGAGGCCGGACTGATTCAGGCCATGGGTCGGGAAACCTTTGATTCCCTGATGGACCTCTACCGCTCGTACCACGATTTCCGCCGCGAGGCACAAAGCCGGGCCAAAAACCAGACCGAAGGCGAGGCACCTCTCGACCTGCCCGAACCGGTCCGCCAGCTTTACATGTCCGACCTCGCGGTCATCGACTTCGTCATCGGCCTGGTCCGCCGTGCCTCCCGCAAGGCCGCCGATCCGGAAAGCCCGGCGGGCAAAAAGCTGGCCGATTGCCATCATGTGGACGAGACCTTCAACATGGTGAAGGCGCAGTTGAAGGGTTTCCGCGCCTTTGTCGCGCGCGTGAAGGCCGATCCCAAGAGCGTCATGGAACAACTGGGGGAGCAGGAGGAGGAAGGCGACGACAATTCCGACGACGAGTGAGCGTTGCGGAATTCTTGGCGGCTGATAAGCTTCCATGCAGGCCGGAGTGGCGGAATGGCAGACGCGCTGGACTCAAAATCCAGTATCCGCGAGGGTGTGTGGGTTCGAGTCCCACCTCCGGCATCCTTCCAGAACGATCTCAACGCGTTCAAAACCCCAAACATTCAAAAATTCTAATCCCACGGCTGGGACTGAAAATCCGCCGTTGGTTTGCTCGTTGAGGATCAACCCCCGTGGAAGAAGAACACGGCACGCATCGTCATCCACTCGACCACATCGAGCGGCTTGACTACCTCAAGGTGACGGCCGAGGAGGCCGGAAGACTCGCCGACCTGGTTGATGAAGTGTATTTTCATCGCGAAAATCCGCCTCGTTTCGAACAACAAGGTTCCTGATTTCCGCCGCTGGCAATCCGTTCGCTTGGCGCCTTGGTCACTCAGCATGGTGGCGGTGGTGGCCATGATGCCCGGGGTGTTCGGCGCGCACCACAAACACCTTGGCGTGGTAAATCCCCTTGAGGCCGCTCAATTCGCTGGCCAAGTCGAGAATCTCAACCGCTGGTCCCCGCAACGCGATCAGTTCCATGCACAAGTCGTGTGTTAAGTGGACATGCATGGCCGAGACCACACGGTCAGCCCGCGAATGCTGGATTTCGATCATCTTGTCGGTCAACTTGGCGCGATGGTGGTCGTAAACCAATGTCAGGCTGGCGGCGACATCCGCCGCGTCGTTGCTGACCGCCTCCACCGTCAACCGCTCCCGCAGCAGTTGGCGAATGGCCTCGCTGCGGGTGGCGAAACGCGATTCGGCGCAAAAACAATCAAACTGCTCCAGCAGGTCCGACTCCAGTGAAACGGAAAAGCGCACGATCTCTGGCACGATTGGCCTCCTCGAATTCCTGCTCTTTTCTTATTCACGATTCTTCATTTTTTCATCGACAAACCCATTGCGTGCCTTGCCTGTCACAAGTAGGAAAGAATTGATATTTGTAACACCGACGCTCATTTGTTTCGCCCCTCGGCACCGATCCCGCATTACCACCAGACAAAGCTTCGGAGGGAACGGGTCATGAAAATTCCAGCCAAACGCGGCGGATTCACCCTTATCGAACTGCTGGTGGTGATCGCCATCATCGCGGTTCTCGTCGGATTATTGGTGCCGGCGGTACAAAAGGTCCGCGCCGCCGCCCTCAAGGCACAGTGCCAGTCCAACCTGCGCCAGATAGGCATGGCCACCCACCAGTATTACGAAGTCACCGGTGGCCAATTCTTCCTGCACCACCCTTACGATGCCGATGTTCTGGCCAACGAGGTGAACAGCAACTCGTTCGCCGAGATTTACTGGGAAGACAAATTGATGCCCTTCATCGGCGGCACCCAGGAAGCCAATGAGGCGCTCTCGCGCCAAGGGACCACCACCGCCAGCGAAGCCATCTTCCGCTGTCCTCAGGACCAGACCATCCGCATTCCCCACCTCGACAACGGCGTCATCGACGGGGTCGAGCACCGCACCAGTTACCTCATGAACTCCCTGTTGAGCCACAAAAGCCGTCGTTACGGCCAATGGACCTTCAACCGCTTTGCCCAGCAAGTGGGCACCTCCTCGTTCATCGCCTTTGTTGAACGGCGGGGCGAGGCGTTCCTCATGGCCAACGGCGAGGATCCAAGGCAGGACGATTTCGACATCTGGCTTGGGACCGACATCTTCAAGAACTGGATCGCGCACGACCGCCACACACAGGTCGCCAACTATCTCTATCTCGATGGTCATGTCGCCAGCCTGGCGTGGGATGCCGCGGTGACCGATATCTTCCCCGACAAGCAGCCTCTCATTCAGGATGGCAGTTATCCGTAAATTGCTGGCGGCGCTCCTCGCCACGGTGGTATTGGCAGGTTGCGCCGGGAAAACCGAAACCGTCAACCGCGATGGTCCGGCGGCCCGCGAGGCACTCTCCTGGTACCGGGAAATCCTGGCGGGCGACATCGCCGCGGCCCATGCGCGCGTTCACCCCGACGCCGCGAGGAGGCTCACCAAGCCCCTGTTCGACCGGAAGGTCAGGAACATGGTCTCCCGCTGGGCCTTGGAAAGCCCCGAGGTCTTCGTCACCTCCAGCCAGGAACGGATGGAATCCGCCGTGGTTCATGTCGCCATCAGGGGCAACCGCAAGGGCAAAACACACCGAGTCACCGATGGTGTCACGCTGAAGCCGTTGCGGGATGAATGGCGGGTATGGTTGAACCCCTGAGCATGCGTTTGCCGGCGCCGCGCGGGCACCGGCGAACGGTTCAAGGGTCGAAGCGCGGTGGTGGTTGTGAAGCCGGCGCCGTCAGTTGGCGTTGACGGCCTCGCCGCCCATCGAGGTTCCAAGGGCCTGCCAGGTGGTGGTGGCGATCGAGTTCTGGAAGAAGCGCACGCTGCCGTCACACAGCGCCGCGTTCACCCCGCCGGTGTGCCTGCTGCGCGCCCCTTGCCGCCTGCTGAACGGGCTGGGAGGCGCCGTGCTGGTGGTGGAGCAGGGTGCGTTGAGCGTGTTGGTGGTAAGGCACCAGGCACCC
>Ga0214917_10003297_pt1 | contig 18779 bp, 13 predicted proteins | sample LL_1208_BB_MetaG_FD_177983 | JGI IMG/M metagenome (GOLD analysis project Ga0214917, IMG submission 177983) | Freshwater microbial communities from Lake Lanier, Atlanta, Georgia, United States - LL_1208_BB | ecosystem: Environmental > Aquatic > Freshwater > Lake | place: USA: Georgia | collected...
CATCTCCGACAGCTGCTGGAACTGCGACAACACAAAACGCTTTGCCTTCCAATGTGGCCTCCACAAGCACAGGCGGTGGCGCTTGGACGATCATTTACAACTCTTGGGGCAACTGGGCTCCGAAGTTTGCTAACGACAAGCTTCTCCTCGCATTTGACAGCGTTTTGGGTAACACAGCAGGCGCAAATCAAGTCGGAGGACCTCAAAACACCACCTGGTACGGTGCTTCTGCTTACGCAAAGTATCAGTTTAACGATTGGTTCTCGCTGATGAGCCGTGGTGAGTACTTCGGTGGAGATAATCTGAACAAGATCAACAACACCACTGGTAATGCTAACTCAAACGCTGGTCTTAGCTGGTGGGAATACACGATCACGGCTGGGTTTAATGTGATCGATAACGTTCTGATCCGCGCTGAGTACCGCTTGGATTGGGGTGACAACATTTCCGGAACCAATACTGGCGCAAATGCTGGTCAGCTAAACAGCAGCGGCCCAGCTCACTACGCTGGTGCTGAAGTTGTCTACAGCTTCTAAAGAATATTTAGAGCATAGTTAGTTTAACAAAACCCCTCGGAGCCAGTGATTGGGCTCCGGGGGTTTTTGTTTTGGTGTAGGGCGACTATTCGTGGTCGGTAGGAGGGAGGCGGGCAAGATGCCCGCCCCACACTATCGATATCCTTATCGGACCGTGCTCTTTGCAGGGCCATACAGCTAAATCCTTGAGCATTCCCTAGACGTGAGACTTTGTCCCATCTAAAAATACCTGATGACCACACTATCGCTCTTCAAGCCGTCGAACCTTGCAAAGGATATTCCTGCTGGATTGGTTGTCTTCCTTGTCGCGCTTCCTCTCTGTCTCGGGATCTCTTTAGCTTCCAACGCCCCGCTAGCTGCCGGAATCATCGCTGGGATTGTGGGTGGTCTAGTGGTGGGCGTCTTGAGCGGCTCCAGTACCAGCGTAACGGGTCCTGCGGCCGGGTTAACCGCTGTTGTGGCGACTCAGATAGCGGAACTTGGATCCTTTCAGGCATTTCTTGTGGCCGTCATCGTGGCCGGCGCGTTGCAGATCGTGTTTGGACTCCTTAAAGGAGGGTTCCTCGCCTCATTTTTCCCATCCAGTGTGGTGAAAGGGCTGCTTGCGGCAATCGGGATCATTATCATCTTAAAGCAGCTCCCGCATCTGGTGGGATATGATGCAAATCCGGTAGGAGATACCGATTTCTGCCAAGCGGATCAGAAAAACACTTTCACTGAGCTGCCTGCTGCATTCCAAATGTTTCTTCCAGGGGCGGCAACGATCGGTCTTCTTTCGTTAGGCCTGCTCGTAGTATGGGGAAAAGTTTCATGGCTCCAGAAATCCCCCATCCCTGGGCCCTTGGTGGCGGTGTTATTTGGAACGGTAGTGAATCTTGTCCTGATTCAAATGGGTCATCCTTGGGCCATTGCTCCCACTCACTTGGTCCAGGTACCCGTCGCCGAGGGAGCCTCGGGTTTCCTACAGCTGTTTTCCTCTCCTGATTTTTCTGTGTTGGCCAAACCCGCGCTGTATGGAGCTGCAGTCACCTTGGCGGTAATTGCCAGTTTGGAGACACTTTTGACGATCGAGGCGGTGGATAAGATCGATCCCCAACAGCGAAAGAGTCCGGCGAATCGGGAGCTATTGGCTCAGGGAGCAGGAAACATGGTGAGTGGTTTTTTGGGTGGTTTGCCGATGACGAGCGTGATTGTGCGCTCGGGTGCAAATCTGAATGCAGGAGCGCAGACGAAAATTTCTACCATCTTTCACGGCGTCTTGCTTCTCGGCTGTGTGGCGTTGTTGCCGCGCTGGCTGAATCAGATCCCACTCTGCGTTTTAGCGGCAGTTCTGATTGTAACTGGATATAAGTTGGCGAGCCCGAAGGTGATCGGGCAGATGTGGAGTGCGGGTAAGTACCAGTTTTTGCCCTTTGCGGTCACCGTTGTGGCAATTGTAGTAACGAACCTTCTGACGGGAATCCTCATTGGATTAGGGATCAGTCTTCTATTCATTCTACGCAGCAACTATCGACGATCGATTCATCAAGTCATGGAAAAGCATGTCCATGGGGATGTTCTTCGATTGGAATTGGCTCCCCAGGTCAGTTTTTTCAATCGTGCGGCGTTACAGAAAATCCTGATGGAGGCGCGTCATGGCACAAAGGTACAGATCGACGCACGGAATTGCGATTTTATCGACCCCGATATTTTGGATCTACTTACGGATTTCAAAGAAGTCACTTCCAAGGCGCATGGGGTGGAGGTGAGCCTGATTGGTTTCAAAAAGAAGTATGAAAAACTGCAGGAGGACCTGACCTTTGTTGACTACTCCAGTCGGGAAGTTCAGCAGTCCTTAAAGCCGGCTGAGGTTTTGCAAATCATGAAAGATGGGCATGAACGATATTTGACAGGAAAGCCTCTCGTTCGGGATTTGCGCAGGCAGGCTGGGGCCACAGCAACGGGGCAATTTCCGATCGCGGCCGTTTTGGGGTGTATTGATAGTCGGGCTCCTGTCGAACATATCTTTGATTTGGGGGTGGGGGACGCCTTTGTAGCCCGAATCGCAGGGAATGTGGCTAGAGATAAAATGATTGGGAGTCTGGAGTTCGCGTGTGGTGTGGCGGGAGCCAAACTTCTACTGGTTTTAGGGCACACTTCGTGCGGTGCCGTAAAAGCGTCGGTAGATCTCAAGGTTGCAGGGAAGAGTGCGACGGAGGCAACTGGATGTGACCATCTGGATGAGTTGGTTGGCATTATCCAAGGATCCATTGATCCCAGCCAGTTGAAGGATTTTCCAAATTGGGCTGATGATAAAAAGAAGGCGTTTGTAGATGAGGTGGCTCGTAAGAATGTCCTCAATACTATGAACTATATTCGGGATAATAGTCGGGTTTTGGACCGGCTGACTCGTGAAAATAAGATCATGATGGTGGGTGCAATTTATGATGTGAACACTGGAAAGGTGAAGTTCTTAGATTCGTAAAAATATCGTTACCCCTTGTGCTGAATCGCCGATTGATATCACAGGAAGCTCATTTGGTCTTATAACCTGCCTTGCAACGCGGTTCTACTTAGCGTGAAATTACCCATGCGCAATCGATGGTCTTTTTTTGGATTTTCCGTTTTAGGGTTGGTTTTTCTGGGAATGTCGTTGTATCTGATTTTTAACCCTGATCGGACTGGGGTTGTTCCAAACTACAGGGTTGCATCCAGTTACTGGTGGTTGGGGGAATCGATGTATCCGGGTGGGACTCACGGGTTCTTGTACGCTCCCACATTTGCCGTTCTTTTTACCCCATTTCATCTGATAGAACCCGCTGTCCTTGGGGAGATTGTGTGGCGCTTGTTTGGGTTCGGACTCTTTGGATGGGGATTATGGAGACTTGCTAGAGGCTTGAATCAGAAGAGCAGTGGGCGGGGGGAGTCCGATTCAGCGTTTGTGCTACTTGTTCTACTGGCCGTACCCGCATCATTAGCTGCGATTAACAATGGGCAAACGAATTTAGCTCTTTCCGCATCCCTAGTCCTCCTTTGTATCGGGATACGTGATGAGAAGTGGAACTTTGCTGCGGCATGTTTGACTTTAACGCTGGTCCTTAAACCGATCTCGGTCGCCCCTTGGTTGTTGGCTTTTGCAGTATTTGCTCCGATTCGAATTCCGCTTCTCGGCGGACTTGTAGCTGTAGGAGTCATTGGATTGATTCACCCAGATCCAGCATATGCCTTGGGACAGTGGATCGAATTCTGGGTAAAGCTGACTCACTCCTACACACCGGAAAATCTTCGGGTAAGCGACCTATTTGGAATGTTGGAGAAAGCAGGATTGCCCAATCCGTTACCATTTAATTCTTTGAGCCGAATAACAGCATCGGGTGCAGCTCTCGGGTTTGTGATTTGGAAATATCGCCGTGGCGGTTTCATCAACGGCTCTTGGGGGTTATGGGTTGTGACCGCCTTGATTTGGACGATTTTCAATCCGCGAGCTGAGACGAACAGTTATGTGCTCATCTCGCCCCTACTCGCATTTGCTGCTGTCAGTTATTGGATGGGGGTGAAAGGTGAAAGGTGGAAGGGAGCAATCCTATCGATCGCCTGTATTGGACTAATGTGCGACGGAATGGGAAAGCCGATCTATTTGGCGACCGACGTCTGGTTTAAACCACTGATTGTTTTGTTAGTAAGCCCATTGCTTTTCCGAATGCCACCAAGTTGGAAACTTGTTAGGGATAATCGACCTTAAAAAATCTAAACCACCTCTGTCGGTAGCAATCCCATCAGCTTTTTTACCTCTTGCACTCGGTCTTTGGGGCAGACGAGGAGGGCATCGGGCGTATCGACGACCACAAGGTTATCCGTCCCGAGGAGGGCGATAGGACGGTCCCCTTGGGCTAGGGCGAGGGTGTTCCGGCTTTCCAGCGAGAGGACGGGGCCTCGGAAAGTGTTTCCCCTCTTATCTTTCGATAAGTGGGCGGGAAGTGCGCTCCATGAGCCAACGTCATCCCAAGGAAAAGCGGCTTGAATGGCTAGAACAGATTTCGCACCCTCCATGATGGCATAGTCGACAGAGATTTTAGGTAGCTTGGGAAATTCTCGCTTTAGGTAGGAAGCATAAGAACCGCGTTTGGGAAACTTTTCGATAAAACGGGCGAGGGCGGGTTGTTGTCGGCGTGCCTCGGCGAGGAAGGTCGAGGCTTTCCAAACAAAGATGCCCGCATTCCACGCATACTGACGGGACTTCAGGAAGGTCTTCGCTTTCGCTAAGGATGGCTTTTCTACAAAGCGACGAACGCAAAGGAAGGGACCGCCCTTGATTTGAGTCAGGGTCTTTCGACCCAGGTGAAGATAACCGAAGCCCGTTGCGGGGCAGGAGGGTTTGATGCCTAAGGCAACAAAAGATGGGGAGCTATATGCGGCACGGGCAGCGGCGGCTAGCTGAGCCCGAAAAATCGGGGCCTTTCCGATCACGGCGTCGGCTGGGAGTAGGGCCAAGATGGCGTCGGGATGGGTGCGAAGAGCAAGGGCTGTTGCCAGGGCCGCGGCAGGAGCAGTGTCGCGTTTGGCGGGTTCGGAAATCAACGAGCTTTTGGGGAAGCGGGGCAGGGCTTTGCGAATGCCGGGAATCTGCTCGTGATTGGTTAGGATCAGGAGATTGGAAGGTCGGGGTGCCAGGGGTTTGAGGCGGAGGACAGTTTCCTCGAGAAGAGTTTTTGAGGAAACAAGTTTGAGTAGGTGTTTGGGTTTAGCCTTCCGACTGAGAGGCCAGAAGCGCTCACCAGAACCTCCAGCCATGATGAAGAGGAGAAAAGGGGGCATAGGCGAAGTTTAAGGTGAAGAAAGAGATGAAGGGAGAAGGAATTTTGAGGGGGTGAGACTGGTAGGGCCAACCCGCCCCTACCAAAGTGGTTAAAAATGAGATAGAGTTCAAAGGATGGAAGTTCTTACCGCGCTGATTGCAGATTCGGCGAGTGATTATCAGGGGAAGCTTTGTGTTTTAGGGTCCTTTGACACCATCTGTGCAAGGCAGTACCCCGCGGTGCATCCGCACTGCTCGATTGCGCTCAGGCTCCTTTTTCGCACGGGGGACGAAGGGAAGCACACCATTCAGATTTCTTTTATCGATTCGGATGGAAAGGCAATCCTGCCTGAAGGTGGTCCTAGAATTGAATTCACCATGGGGGAACCCCCTGCACAGGCGTTTTTTTGGAGTCAAAACTTCATCTTCAACATTGCGGGGCTTCGATTGCCAAGTCCCGGGCAGTATTCGTTGGATGTTTTGTATGATGGAAAGATTGTTTCGCGGATTCCATTGCAGGGGGTTCAGATTCAGCAGCCAGCGCAGCAAGGGTGAAATTTGTAGCTAGGTAGGGTCTGTTTCTATGGCGGGCAAGATGCCCGCCCCACATAAGTTTGGAATTCTAAGCACAGGGCATTTGGATAAGGCCCCCAGGAATATTGCTTATCCCTTAAGCAACTTTTCCGGATTGACGATTCCGCAGCCATAGAGAGGGTCGAAGCCGGCCAAGCCGGCATCGGCGGAGGTGCGGCACAAGTGTTCGATGAGATCCTGTTGGGTGCGGAGAGGTGTCTTCCCTCCCATTTTTCGGTGTTTCGCCAGAGCGAGGGCGACCACGCCTGAGACAAAGGGTGTAGCCATCGATGTGCCGCTGAGGGTGGCGTAACTACGGGGAGGATAGCAGGAGGTGATCTCATCGCCTGGAGCCACGACATCGACCTGTCGGCCACGAGATGAGAATTGGGAGAGGCGTTTTCGGCGGTCGATCGATCCTACTGCCACCATTTCAGAAAAGCCGGCGGGATAACCCACGGTGTCTAAGTCGGGGCCTTCGTTGCCAGCGGCGGTGATTACGAAGATCCCTTTGGAGATGGCAAGGAGGAGGGCTTGATGAATCTCTTCGTCAGGTTCGGGACTTCCCAGACTCATGGACAGGATGTCGGCTCCGGATTCAATGGCCCAGTGGATACCTGCGACGATATCCTGCGAAGTGCCGGCGCCTTCGTCGTTTAGAACTTTGGCCGCGATGATTTTGGATTGGGGGGCGACCCCGACGATTCCTTTGGCGTTGCGGCGGGCGGCAATGATGCCCGAGACATGGGTCCCATGACCTTGGGCGTCGTAGGCTGCGGAAGGGCTGCGGGTGAAATCGCGGGCTTCGAGAATGGCAGATTGAAGGTCTGGATGTTCTAGGGCGATGCCTGTATCGAGGACGGCTACTTTGATTCCTTCGCCTTGGGTTTCTTTCCAAAGGGGTGGGATGCCGAGGAGTTTGAGTCCCCAGTCGATTGTCTCGGCTGTGGCGAGCATGACTTTGTCGACCTTGAAGGGAGGGAGTCGGTAGATGGGGGAGGGCATAAGCGATTTCATAATCTTTCCTGCTCAGAGCTCAAACTTAAACTTTTGCAGGTACTCCAAATTTCGGCCAGATCCTCAGGTAGCCCAATTTCTTGAGAAATCGCCTCTGGGCCGAAAACAAAGGACAATTTCGATGAATGTAGGCTGTGTCTAGGCATTTTTGGCTCATTTCTAGTATCTATATCGATATAGCCTATAAAAACATCATCATTTTGTCCATAAATCTTATCATTTAGGACAGGAAACCCTATAAATTCGAAATGGGCACGAATTTGGTGGAGTCGGCCGGTCTTGGGTGAGGCTTCGACAAGGCTGAGCACCCCAAATTCAGGATGGGTACGTGTTTCGAGGGTTTTGAACTCGGTCTGTGCGGGATAGGTGCCTGGGATGACGGCTTGTCGCATATAGATTCGGCTGGGTTGGTGTTTGCCGAGTCGGTCGAGGGGCTGGTCGATCAGGCCAGATTCAGGGGGCCGCCCATGAACAAGGGCGAGGTACGACTTATGAATTTCCCGACGTTGCTGCATTTTTCCAAAGTGGGAGGCGTTCTCTTTGCCACGTGCCACCAGAAGAAGGCCACTCGTTTCGCGGTCGAGTCGGCTGACGAGGGAAAGGAATTCATCGGGATACTGGTCGCGGAGCCAGTCGATAAGCGTGAAAGTTCCATCGGGTCGGGTGGGGTGGACGAGCCAGCCGGCAGGTTTATCGACGATCAGAAAAGAGGGGTGTTCCAGGATGATCGCCGGATTCATAAAAGGACATTAGTCCAGATTCAGGTTTCGGTTGAAGTTTAAGATTGGCGATGCGTTGGATGGAAGGACGGGGTAAGAAGGTGGTATGAAGGCAAAGGAGTTAGCCAAGGAGTGTGACAGGATTTTGGAGTCGAAAAAGTTCCAAGACTATCCGGGGGCAAGGAATGGATTGCAGGTGAGTCATAACAAGCCGGTAAAGAAAGTGGGATGGGCAGTGGATGCAGATATTGAATCGATCCGAAAAGCGGGCAAGGAGAAGGTAAGTTTTCTGATCGTGCATCATGGGCTGTTTTGGGGGAGTTCGGTTTTGGACCGAAAGATACGGGTGAAAAGGATTCGGGAGGCGAAGAGATTGGGGGTGGCGATTTACTCCTCCCATCTGCCATTAGATGCTCATCCCGAGTTGGGGAATTCAATCGGACTGCTTAGGGCTTTGGGTTTGGGTAAATCGAAGTGCAAACCGTTCGGAGTGGCCATGGGAAGGGCAATCGGGTGGAAGGTGGAAGGGGGCAGGTGGGGGTTGAGGGAGCTCGCGAAGTGGCTGAGCCGAGCGACAGGTAGAAAGCCGGTGGTGCTGGGGCGGGGGCCAAAAGTGTGCCGGAGGATCGGAATTGTGACGGGTGGGTTTGGGGATTTGGATCAGGTGGTGAGGGCGGGGTTGGACACGCTGATTACGGGTGAGGCGGACTATCCGACGGAGGTAAAGGCCAAGGAACTGGGCATTAACCTGATTTTAGGTGGGCATGGGGAGACGGAGGTGTTTGGGGTGAGGGCGTTGGCCGGTATTGTAGCGATTCAAAACCGTGGTCAGTGAAGGGTTGAATCACCCAAGATTGCGAAAGGCAAGGAGCTAGATTTAGTACGATGATTTCTATGAGTTTAATAAAATAAGCTTTGTTAAAAAAGGATCAGACGAGGATTAATAGGGAGCTTCAAGGGTAGGGCGCGTTGAAAAAGTAGCTGGTGGCACATCGTTCTGACCATCTTTATTACAGCGTGTGATAACATTATAGTACTTGCGGACAACAGGGCCGACGCCCTTGTTAACAGTGCCCTCGTTGGTGGCTTTCTGGGCGATGACATAGACGCGAAAATTGCGGCTGTAGGTGGTGGAAAGATTAAAGATTTTGGAAAACCATTCTTCGGCAGCTTGATCATTCCAGCCGCTCACGCCCATTGTGGCGCTTGCGCCGCTCGAGTTTCCGGGGGCAGAAGACGTGAGGAAAATGGGGTCTTTATTGCCGAAAACTGCGCCACTAGGCCAAGTGCCGGTGTTTGGCCAGTTTGGATCGGTGCCGATGAATGCGAGCTGGCTGGGGGAGTGAAATGGGTATTGCGCGCGGAATCGCATGACTCCTTGGGCAAAGGCCTCGGCCATGGCTGGGGGTATGGGATGGGGGGTCTTGGGTATAAGAGGATTCAGTGTATCTTTCAGGTTTGGGTCTGAGCGAAGATAAATCCCGCCAGCCAAGGCACGGAGAACGGGTGCTGGTGCGGTGTTGAGGTTGATCTTGCCACTTTCATCGAACTGATTGGTGGTGCAAAAGAGATCGAGGAGCGCGGCGGCCGACGTCTGCATATTGGGGGTGGCCACGGCGCCCGCTACATTCGTCCATGCGAAGCTGGAGTGCTCGGGGCGACCGATGCGGAGGGTGGAGCCTCCTCCGTACAAATTATTTTTTGTCCAGCTGGAGCCCGCGTTCGTGTTGATGTTGCAATTGGCGTAGTCGGACATAGTGGTTACAGGTGGGGCCCACTGGATGGGGTCGAAGATGTTTCCCAGTTCGCAGATATTGGTGTAGGAGCCCTGATTGGATATCTTGAAGGGAGCGGGGTCGACAAGGCCAGTCGTTGGATTTGTATTAGTGAAAAGGCCCGTGGTAGGGCCAAGAGGTAAAGCCGAGCCAAGAGTTCCATGGATTGCAACATTCGTGCTACTAGCATCCGGCCAAGATGTAGGATCGGCGAGTCCAATGGGTGGATTGTCTTGGGATACGTAACCTCTCCAGTATGTCGTATTGTAGGCTGATTGTGCGTATTGGTTGGCTGATCCTAGTCCCAAATAGGGGGTCATTCGGGGGTCATGAATCGGAAGAGGAGTTCCTGCAACAGCCGTTCCCGCAATGTATTGGTTCCCAGCAAGAAACCCTGCACAGAATGTAGCAACACCACTATTGAGCACATCGTTCTGTCTCTTGATGGTCATCGCTGGAGTATTGGTTGCTGTGCCCCATTGATAGCTAAATGAGTTATTACATGGGAGTGCTGTAGAAGGGGGGTTAGCAGTCGCTGTATTGATATAAAGGGCTGCAATCAATGGATCTCCTACTGGGCGAAAACCAGGAAACTTTGTTGCATCGGCTAAGTTAATAGCTGGGCGAGTAAAATTCGTTACATATCCCCTATTCGGGTCGAGACTGGGGATTGTGAAAGTTGTCGTCGTCACGCCTGTGACACCTCCGACTACGTTCGTAACTAGAGGACGCGTAACTACAACGGGAGGAGTTGCAGAGTTCGTGTATCTAACAGTGTCGTTATTAGTGAAAGTCACAGTAACATTTCCGCCTACGCTTTTTGTTGAAGGATTCCAAAACTGCATCCAGGTGGTGTGAGTGATTGTTCGGGCGGTATTGTCATAAGTGAATTGATCATATAGATGGGTGAGCAAAGGATAGCTGTCATAACCAATGACGGCTCTTCCGCTGACGGTAGTGGTGCTTGGGGTAGGATCAGTATCCGCATAGTCGATGATGTTGGCGGCAAGGGCCGCAAGATAATTGTTCGTACTCATTCCTCCGGCCCGGTTGGTGGCGAATCCTGGTAAATTCGTCCTGATCCAGTTAGTGATATCCGTCAAGGTAGCACTGCTGTTGATGGCAGCATTGTCGAGCAGGAAATTTGTGCTCGAAGAAAGGCTGTAGCCTAAGCCCATAGGGATCCGTCGGTAAGCGTTGGTCCAGTGAATAAGGCCTGCGGTGACATAGCGCAGGTCGTTGGGGTTGATTCCGCCCACATTAGAAAGAACAAGCATTCCTGGTGCGAGATATTTGATGCGGTTATTCGTGGATGTAAAGTTAGTGGCATTTGCGAAATTGGTTAACGCAGTGCCCGTGAGGTTCGTGAGTGAGATTTCGGCAGGATTGGTGCCTTGTATGTAGTTGGCCGGAAGAGCGGTACTTTCGCGATAGGGAGTGCCGTTGGTGAAGCCCCCCATGCGTTCCGCATCGATCATGCTGGATAGGTCTTGCACATAGAAGGCGAACCGGGCGACGGGAACGTTGGTAGTGTTGGTCTGGCCAGGTTTTACCCGAACGTCCTGTTTGATGTAGACCCAGCCCACGGGGGGGGATGTTTGATTTCCTAGGAGAGGAATATTGGTAGATTGGCCAGCGGCAAAATTGGTTTGGCTCAGCATAAAAGTGGACATTTGGCTTCGGAAAGTTCCTTGGCTGGAGATGTCATTTGTCATGACGATAAGTTCGCCGGCGTTCGTGCCTAAATTTGTAAAGGTGGCCGTGCTGAAGCAACAGGCGTAGTTAATGATTGTAGAAGTTCTATTGGCTAAGGAACTGCTAGTTTTTCGAGCCGAACCATTCAGCAGATAACCCAGTTCGTTTGTCCAGTCGGTCGCGTTCGTACCTCGCCAGTAGGTGGTCACGTGATTAAAGTGACTCAAGGGGACATCGATCACCTCCTTGGCGCATTCGGCCCCAGCATCAAGGGCCATTTCCAGTATGGTGGTTTGGGTGAGCGGCATGGTGGCTTGGCGTTCCAAGCGGGCGGAGGCAAGAAATGCTGTGGCGGTGAGGGCGGCGAGAGAGACAAGGGCGAGGACACTAATCAGGGCGAAGCTGGGGGAGGACGCAGAGGCTGGAGAAAGGTGGAGGGCTTTCATTTTAGTTGCGAGGCACGTCAACGCGAAACTCGTAAGAGCGAGCAAATTTTTGGATGTTGGTGGAATTAATCCAACTGGTGTAGGGAATTTTCTGGGCTAGCTCTTCAGGATAGACAGAGATCTCGGCTTGGATTTTGCTTCCGCAGTAATAAGTGGTGCTCCCTCCCGATGGACACTGGTAGTTAAGTCCATTCTGCACCTTGTTAGGCCTCCCGGGGGAATAATTGCCGTCTACCCTATTATAAAAAGTGATGCGGAGATTACATGTATTGCGGGCTAGGATATCGTCCTTTGTAGGATCTGGTTGAAAAAGAATGGTTGGGGTTCGGTTGGCTGCCGCAAACCAGCTATTTAATTGTCCAACAGCGTTGCTGGCAGGCACATAGTGACGATATAAATTATAATTTGTGGTCACAAAACCGCTTACGTTGGTAGTTGGTTTTGAGGCAACGTAGTAACCGACGATGGCAAAGTCCTCAGAATTTGTGCCTTGGGGTTTGACGCGGGAGATAGCAAATAAGAGAGAGGCACCAGGTTGAACACCAGCTATTGCAAATGGGCTGGGTGAATTATTCGAGCCCAGCCCGTTACTCGAGAAGTAAAAGGGTAATCCCTGATTAAACAAGATGGGTGCTATGGAGTCTACATTGGCATCGTCTAGCCCACGATAAATTAGGCAAGAAAGATCGTTAGCCATGAGGCGGCAAGCGGCGCGGGCTTCGCGGGTGGCGTCGGTACGACGGTTGGAGTTGGACCAAGCCTTGGACATCTGGTCCTGCATGCCCACCATCATGAGAAGAATAACGGAGAGGACGGTAGTGGCAGCCATGAGTTCGATGAGCGTAAAACCAGAAATCTCACGCCAAGGACGCAAAGCCCCGACCCAGTCGGGGTAAAGACGGAAAGGTTTGTTTTTTGTGAGACAAATATCCGCGGTGGCCTTAGTGAATCCTGCGCATGCGGAATGAGATGAGCCAGCCTGCCTAGGCGAGGGATTAGGATTGAGTAAAGCGATCATGGTCTAAATGCTGCAGTAAAAAGGAAACAAGTGCGGTTGCTGACGTTGGCACTACCCGGTGTTTCGATCGCTATATCCAAACGAACGGCGGTGAAGTTTGTTGGTGTATTATATCGAAGTGTTGGGGAAAAGGTAGCCTTGACCAGAGCGAAGCAACCATTACTCCCAGAGGTGTACCAGTCTGGGATTGTGCCGTTCAGCTGGCCACCGGCGGGTCTCATTATCGATGGATTATTTGTGTCGGTATCGCTTGTGCCAGTGAATGTTTTATACGCGATATAGACCGTCTGGATTTGAGTGTGAGTAGTATTGATAGGGACTAGAATATAATTATTTGATACCCCATGTGGGTCCGAGTTGTTTGTAATTTGGATTTGCCTATAATTGAATACATCAGTAGTTCGGAGGTTTGCATTACCGGTTTGCTGGTCGGTTACATCGGCAAGGATTGTTTGGGCGATGAGGGCGGCTTGGGTGGCCTCGTAGCTTTCTTTGCTCATGTTGAGGCCGAGGGGGAAGAGGGCGATGATCGAGGTGAAGGCTACGGCGGCGACTCCCATGGCGATGACGACTTCGGTGAGGCTGAAGGCAGATGGCTCACGCAAAGGACGCAAAGGTCGGAAAGGGTTGTTTTTCAGATCAGAAAAATCCTTCGCGAAAGTAGCGGACTTGGCGTGAGGAAAGAAATTCATGGGGCGGGGGCGAGGGTGGGGAGGGCTCGGCCCGTGTACTTGGTCAGGCGAACGGTTTCGAAGTTGCTCATTTTGGATGTAGGGTTGGTTGTTGTGCCAGTGACGGTTCCTTCGAAGAAGGCGATCCCGTTGGTAGGAAAAGGGGAAAGGTTCTCATCGAGTGCACCATCCGATTGAAAACTAATTGCGCGGAAGTTCGCTGTGCTGCTATTGGTCAAAATTCGAACGGAAATATTGGTTCCCTGTGGCAGTTCGGAGATGGAGCGTGGAAATAGGGCAATGCCTTGAGGGAGGACTATCCAGGAACCAACCATAGTAGCTGGCGCGTTCGAGTTGGTGGCGTTCCATGCTACGACAGCCATGGAGCGGTATTTATAGGCCTCGCCTGAAGCGAAAGAATTGTCGGGAAAAATAACAGCGGCGTTGGTGCCAGTGGAGATGGCAGTGTTTCGGGCGATTTCCAGGGCACCCATGACTTGGCTGAGGGCCTGTTTACGGCCCCCGCTTCCAGTGAGGCCTTTGAGGGCGGGTACAGCGACTGCGGCCAAGAGTCCCATGATGCCAACGACGGCGAGGAGTTCGACGAGGGTGAAGGCGGATTGCTCACGCAAAGGACGCAAAGGTCGGAAAGGGGGGAATTGATTTGGGAAGAGTAAATGCGAAATTCGAAATCTGAAAATAGAGGAGACTGGAAAGCGGCTGTGCACTGCGGGCTTAAAGGGAGAGGAAATAAACGATGTCACGATTAAGGTATATATACCTCTGATTTACAATGTCAACACAAGCTTACAAAGTAAATATTAAAAAAGTAATTTATTTTTGAAAATGATTGTCAAATAGATATTTACATCTTAGGCCAGCTGGTAATCCACTTATTTGTACCGCCTGCTGTTGTTTGGCCTGCGGTGGACCAGATAAGTGGAGCATTTGTACCGTCGGAGTTGTAGCCGTAGGCGCTGCCCCAGGGGTCGACGAAGTAGTTTGGGGTTACGTTGGTATAAACCATGGCAGGTTTGGGTTCGAAGTAACGTTTGGTGGTGGGGGCAGCGGATAAGGTGGCCGAGCCAACCAGATTGTTGAAGAGATTCGTTGCTCCTGCCGGGGCTGTGACAGTGGTGGGGCTGGCAGTACCGAGTGGGTAAGAGTTATTATCGGCGAAGTAGCGGTCGCAGGCAGCTTGGAGGGCGACAACTTCGGCTTTTGCGGTGGAGTTTGCGCCGTGACGGCGAACGGCTCCTGCGGCACCGAGAGTGAGACCTGCGAGGATGCCGATGATGGTGATGACGGCGAGAAGCTCGACCAGGGTGAAGGCGCCATAGAAACTATTTTTATTCTGGTGGAAAGAGGCAATAGCGGGTGTAGTCATATTTATGACTTTAACTTCATCTCACAAATTTCCAAAGGCAAAAAGCAACTCGTTTACGTTGGTAGAGTTGCTGGTGGTGATTTCGATCATTGGGTTGCTGGCGGGGCTAGGTTTGCCAGCGATCAATGGGGCGATTCAGGCGGGAAAGAAAGCGGAGGTGGCGGCGATGGCGGAATCGATCAAGACAGCGGTAAACGCGTACTACGCGGAGTATTCGTCCTATCCGTCAAACAGTGGCACGACGGATCCGAATTTTTTAAGGCTGATTAGCACAACGAATACGGATGGGGGCAATACACGCGGAATTGCGTTTCTGGAAGTGCCACCGAAGTTTACCAACGCCAGCGGAATCGTCACTCCTCGGGGATTGTATAAAGGGGGTGCACAGAGCAATTTTTTCATTTTGATCGATACGCAGGGCTTGGGTTATGTGAATCCGAACTCGGTTTCGACTGTAACCAATACAACTGTGGCAAGTTCGGTGGCGGTTTGGGTGGTGGATCCAACGACGAACAAAAAAGCTGTTGGAACGTTTAAGTAGAGCTGGGGATTTTTGGTTTTTTTTGGCCGGGCCTTCACAAGCCGCAGGTTGGGAATAATCCAGGCTGGATGATTTTCAGTTAGCACTCATTAAGTGCTGTAAACAAGAAACTTACGGCATTAATTTCCATTTAAAGATGTCTCTAGATTGTAACAAAAAAGGGGTAGCTTTTTCGGGATAGAGGAGCAAGTTAAACCTATGAGGGTTGAGATACATAAAAATCGGTTTTTCGGGAGGGGTTTTTCAGGAAAAAAGAGGTGGATACCGATTTGGATCGCGATGGTTTGGGTAGGGATGGTAATGGGCTGTGGTAATCAAGGCTTTGCGCAGGTTCGAATCAGTCAAGCATATGGGGCTGGAGGCAATTCCGGTGCCGCTTATAAAAATGATTATGTAGAACTTTACAATGCTGGCTCTAATTTGGTTTCGCTTAATGGGTATTCTATTCAATTCGCGAGTGGCACTGGGAGTGCCTGGACCGTAATTAATTTAAGCGGAAACATACAAGCAAAGGGCTACTTTCTTGTGGCTGCTACGGCAGGCGCGAATGGTGCTAGCATACCCGCCGCAGATGTAACTGGGAGTCTGAATTTGGCTGCAACTTCAGGGAAGGTTGCGCTTGTGTCGAATACGACAGCTTTGAGTGGGGTAAACCCGTCGGGCGGAACAACTGTTGTGGATCTAATTGGTTTTGGGACAGGGACGACGGGTTATGAAGGTGCAGGACCTGCTGCTGCCCCAAGCACAAGTAATGCTGCGTTTCGTAAAAACAACGGGGAAACTGATTCGAATGATAATGCTGCAGACTTTGTTGCGGCAGCTGCCAACCCTCGCAATTCCGCCTCTGCGATTAATCCTTCGATCGCTACTAGCGCGACTTCCTTGAATCAGTTTTCTGCGACCGCAGGTACTGCATCTGATCCGCAAAGTTTCACGGTGCTTGGGTTTGGTCTTTCGACCACCATTGCAGTTACGCCCCCGGCTGGCTTTGAAATATCCTCCAACGGCATCAACTACTCCGCTTCGCTAAGCCTTCCCGCAGTAGGCGGAACAGTTTCTGTTCGAATCCCTGCTTCCGCCGCGAGTGGAAGTTCTCCCAGCGGAAACATCACTTTGGTCAGCTCCCCCGCATTGAGTCGCACGGTCGCTGTTTCCGGTGCGGTAACGGCTGCCAATTCCCCGTCCGTAAGTTGCTCCCCCACGGCTTTAACCGGTTTCAGTACTTACGCAGGCTCCGTATCCACCGCCCAAACCATCACGGTTTCTGGAGCTTACCTGACCGATTCTGTGGTCGTGACGGCGGCATCCGGTTACGAGGTTTCCTCCGATAACATAACTTTTAGTTCTTCCGTTTCGATCACTCAGATTGGGGGAACTTTGGGTGGTACGCCCGTGTATGTCCGGGTGGGCGGCACGGCTTCGGCCGGCACACTTTCCGGAAATGCTGCTTCCGTTTCGAGTATCGGTTCCCCTGTAGTGAACGTGTCGGGCAGTGGAACGGTGTCGACACCCTCTTTTGGCTTCTCGCTCAGCCCGAACCCAGTAAACGAGGGAGCATTCTCCACGGGTATAGTTTCAATACCGCAGGCTCGCATTGCGGATCTCACCGTTTCGCTTCTCAGTGCCAATACCAGTGCGGTAACAGTGCCCTTGAGTCTCACCATTCCGGCAGGATCGACCAGTGCGACCTTTCAAGCCACAGCTGTGGATAATCCATCCAGTTATGCGGAAACCTCCAGCAGCATCTCTGTCAGTGCTGGAGGGGTAACCGGTGTCGCGGTCACGCTGACCGTCAATAATTCCACGCCTGCGCCGATTACCCCGATTCCGTTGGATGGTTCGGGCAGTAATAGCTACAGCCAGGATTTTAACGGGCTGGGGACGAACAGTGTTCCAAGTGTTTTTCCGGCGAGTAATGGAGTTCAAGTCAGTTTAGGCGCGATCACCACGAATACGGTGAACGGCTGGTATGGGGCGAAGATCGCTGGAACTAATGCAATAACGGCAACTGATCTTTTGGCCAATGCGGGGACAACAAGCACAGGAACACTTTACAGTTTTGGCAATGCAAATGATACGAATCGGTCGTTGGGCACGATTGCTACTGGGGCAACCACCATGGCGTTCGGGGCTTTGATCAGGAACGAAACGGGAGGAACGATCACCAATGTGAAAGTTTCCTTCACGGCGGAGTTTTGGAGGAATTCGATTCCGTCTTCTGCGGCGAGTTCGGCGGAAACTAATGTTTTGTACTTTGGTTACGGGAAAATCGATGGGACGGCTAATTCGGTTTCTAACTTTCTGATCTCCTCGAATGCTCTGAGTCAGACGAATCTAAATATCACGGGACCTACCCCTGTCGCCTATGGCACAACTCCGGTGAACCTGGATGGAAGCCTCCCGGCAAATCAGGTCCCATTTTCGAATGTGGCTGTTCCGTTGAGCCTTGCGGCAGGAGAGATGGCATTCGTGCGTTGGCAGGATAAGGATAATACTGGGTTCGATGCGGGAATTGGGATAGATAACTTTGTTTTGAGTTACGAGGTGGATCAAACCGTGACTCTTAGTTCTTTTTCTCCTGCGGTGGGGTCTGTCGCCACGCAGGTGACGATTCGGGGGGTTAACTTTACTGCTGGAATACCCGTGAAGTTTAACGGAACAGCGGCGAGCTTGGTAAGTCTGGTGAGTTCCACCGAGTTGGCAGTGACGGTCCCTGAGGGAGCGACGACGGGTTATATCACGGTGGGAGAGGGGTCTGCGGCGGTGACGAGCGCGACGGCGTTTGTGGTCGGGGATCTAAGCTTTTTCATCACGGGAGGGAATTTTAATTTTGGTTCCACGAGTTTGGGGACGGTGGTGGAAAAGGTCTGTTTTCCGCAAGGTGGTTTGCTGACGGGTTTCTCGCTGGATCTTTTGATCGATTCTCCGGACTTCGTAGTTTCCGGGGATTATGGGGTTACTTATGGCAGCTCCGCCTCCATCCCTGTCGTGAATGGTGTGGTTGATTCCAATTATTTCTTCAATATGCGTTTTACTCCGAGTGCCGGCACCGGGGCGAAAACCGGAACGGCCACCTTGAGCTCGGGCGGGTTGGTTCTAGCCCGATACAGCCTATCTGGCACGGCTACGGGAATACGGCAGCCCACGAGTGTCTTTGGTTATGGACAGAACGGTCAGGCCTACTTGGGATGGACTTCGGACAGTTCCTATACGGATCTGGTGATGATTGGACAGGTAGATAGTTCCGTGGCGACTCCGATCAGTGGATCCGTAAGCTATTCTGGAAATCCTAGTTTGGGTAGTGGAACCATGGTCGGCGCTGCTTCGACTGTTTACGCGGGGGACGGAGGAACGACGAGTGTGACGGTGACCGGATTGACGAACTATCGCTACTATTATTTCAAGCTGTTTAATCGGGAGTCCGGCTTGGTTAGCACGGGAAAAGAGATTCGGGTGATGCCGTATGCGAATATCAGCAGTGGGGTAATCTCTCAGTGGAACTTTAACAACAGCGATCTGAGTCCCAACACTGGATCCGGGGCGGCCTCGGCGGTAGGCGGGGTCACGGCAGGCTTCGTCAACGGGCTTGGCGGTTCATCCGACCGCGCAGCAGCCAACAAGGCGGCC
>Ga0214917_10003298_pt1 | contig 18775 bp, 21 predicted proteins | sample LL_1208_BB_MetaG_FD_177983 | JGI IMG/M metagenome (GOLD analysis project Ga0214917, IMG submission 177983) | Freshwater microbial communities from Lake Lanier, Atlanta, Georgia, United States - LL_1208_BB | ecosystem: Environmental > Aquatic > Freshwater > Lake | place: USA: Georgia | collected...
TTTTAATGTTTACTACCCCTACCCTACCCGCTTCCCTCGACTTTACCCCTGTTCGCGAGCCTGTTACTCGCAATGGTAATGTTGTGCCTAATATGTTCTGGGTTATTAATCCACTCAATGATGCAATCATTGGTGATGGTAAGTCCCGGCATGCTGTTACCAATTACACCACAATGTGGGAAAGTCTTTGGGATGGTTTGAAGGAATCAACTCTCGATCTTTCAAATGCAATTGTCAAAGCTGATTCAATTGGCAATGGTGCGGCAATGCGAGCAGAGATTGTATTGCCCAATCACAACTTTGAAAAGCGTTTGGGTGAAGCCGCTCAAATGAAGATTGTTATTTCTGATTCGCATGATCAAACTGTTCGACGCCAAGTAAAAGCAATGATTATGCGTTTGGCTTGTCTCAATGGCATGATTAGTGCTAGGGAAAACATTGGCTTTGCTCAAAAGCATACGACAATGAATGATCCTGAATTAATTGGCACAATTGCCAGTGGTTGGTTGCCTAAATTGGAATCTGACGCAGACCTAATGCGTGAGATGGTTTCGATTAGGATTGACAAAGATACCGCTGTTGAATTCTACCGCGATCATGTTGCCAAATACAAAACCAATACTGGTCTTGTAAAGATCAATGAGAAAATGCTTGAACGCATTGTGGCTATTCATAATAGCTACGAAATGGGAAACAATGCATATCGCGTCTACAATACGCTAACGCATATGTCAACCCATGTTGATAAAGCTCGCGGTGATAGTGATGATGGGCGCAAGCGTCTTCGCATTGAGCAAGACATTGAAGCCGTTATTCGCGGCCCATTTGCAGCACTCATCCACGCTTAATTAAACCAGAAAGCCGTGACATTGTTGCGGCTTTCCTTTAGAAAAGGAAAGACAATGGCTCCGTACATTTTACATTGGAAATTTGAAAACGGACATACTTATTGGAAAACATTTGAATCCAAATGGGAAATGGAAACATTTGTTGATAGCTGTGGCCTTTATAGCCACCCCTATATCGTTAGCGTGGAGATGAAAGAAAATGAAGGGTGATAATCCGCAAGATTTAGCTCACCGCCGCAAGCAATTGAAAAGAATAGATCAATGGCTTGATGCTTTTTTAAAAACAACACAACCCCACCCTTTCAACATTGTAGGAGCTAATTGTGGAACCAATAAAAGACAACGAAGGGAAGATATGGAAGCCTTATGTGATGGGGTATGAAACAGAAAATACAAAGTTTCTAAGTATTTTCTATGCAATATCCAAAGATCATGCCGCGCTTGTCATAGAAGACATTAAAGAAAGTGCCGTATTGATTGGTGAGATAAAAAGAAGGGAAGACTTTTTATGAAGAATAAGAAACTGTCGGTGGTTGTTAAAAACTACTTGCAATCTGATACTTTTAAAAGTCTTTCTGAAAAGTCTCAAAAAGACTATCAATACTTTTTATCCAAATGGTATTCACCGGAGTTGTTAGCTAAAGATATATCAACGCTAACAACTCCAATGTGGCAATCTTTATATGACAAGACTTATGCAGAAACCCCATCAACAGCCAATCATTCATTGGCAGTGTGGCGAGCACTTTTCAAGTATGCAGTGGGTGAAGGGTGGATAAAATACAACCCTGTCAGGGAAGTCGATAGCAGGCTCGCTAAGCGTCGATCAGTGTGCTGGACTAGGGAAGATATCAGCAGGTTCCTAAACGTCGCCTACAGCCGGTTTGAGGGCCGTTCTATAGGGCTTATAGTGCAGATGGCTCACGAGTGGGGGCAGAGAGTAGGGGATTTGAGGGTTTTGCAGTGGGATAATTATTGTTTACAAACAGGAAATGTAACAATAGGAAAAACAAAACGGAAAGAAGCAACAGCCATCCCTTCAAGCAAAGAATTAATGGCAATGCTTAGTAAACAATATGAAGACTACGGATGGCAGAAATATGTTGTTCCTTCACCAAAGCCAGATGGCAAAGGAGGGCTATTGCCTTATACTGAAACTGGTGTATCTAAAATAGCAAACAAAATAAAAGAGGCTGCTGGTGTTGCTTTTGAACTACAACTTTCAGATTTAAAGCGTACAGCCTTGACAGAGATGCTAGAGTACGGAGTTCCCTTACACAATATCATGTCAATAACAGGACATAGTAGTCCTTATGCATTAAGTCCATATATTAAACATTCATTAGCACTGTCATCAGAAGCAATGCGAATGAGAAAATTAATTGAATAATTTTTATGTTTATACAAACGCATCAACCTTGTAGTCATTGCGGTAGCAGTGATGGCAAAGCAATCAATGCTGATGGAAGTAGTAAATGTTTTGTTTGCAACGTATTTACTATTGGAAATTCAGAAACTGTTCAACAACCAAATAGGAAAAAACCTATGTCAGCATTACGTTATGAGAAAGGTATTTCAGTTTCAATTGCTGATCGCAGAATAACAAAAGCATCAGCGGAAAGGTATGGTGTTGTTAGGGAAAACAATAGCTATATCTTTCCTTATTACAACAATAGCAACTCTATTGTCGCTGTTAAATACAGAGACATTGCAGAAAAGAAATTTACTATTGATGGTGAATGGGCAGATGGTTTGTTGTTTGGTCAACAATTGTTTCCCGCTGGTGGAAAATACATCACCATTGTAGAAGGTGAGATGGATGCATTGGCTTGTTTCCAAATGACAGGAAGCAAATATCCTTGTGTTTCTATTCGCAATGGTGCGGCATCAGCAATTAAAGACTGCAAGAAACAATACGAATATCTTAACAGCTTTGAAACCATTGTTGTTTGTTTTGATGGTGATGAGGTAGGTATTAAAGCATCGAGAGAAATTGCTGAATTGTTTGGGAGCAAAGCAAAAGTATTTAAGCATTTACCGGAGTACAAAGATGCATGCGATTGGCTCAAGGATAGCAAAGAAGCTTCGTTCGTTCAGCGTTGGTGGAGTAGTGAACAATATGTTCCTGATGGTATCGTGTGTGGCAGTAGCTTATGGGATGCTATTGCTAAGCCGGTGGCTCCAGCAGATTGCTTATATCCTTGGACTGGTTTAAATGCATTGACATACGGTATTCGTAAAGGCGAATTGGTTTGTGTTACCGCTGGTTCTGGATTGGGAAAGAGTCAAACATTGAAAGAAATTGTTTGGCATTTGCTTCAACATACAGAAGACAAGATTGGTTTGATGTTTCTTGAAGAGAGTGTAAAGAAAACATCTTTGTCTTTAATGTCACTAGCGGCTAACATGCCATTGCATTTACCAGATGTTGTTGTCAATGATGAAGAAAAGCGTAATGCTTTTGATGTTACGTTAGGGACGGATAGGATTTTCCTGTTTGATCACTTTGGTAGTACATCAATCGATAACATCATTAGTCGTGTTCGTTACATGGCAAAGGCTCTTGATTGCAAATATGTCTTTGTTGATCATATCTCCATCATCATCTCTGCTCAAGAGAATGGGGATGAGCGTAAAGCAATTGATGAGATCATGACTAAGCTTCGCATGTTAGTACAGGAAACTAACATTGCTCTCATTATTGTTTCCCATTTGAAACGTCCATCGGATAAAGGTCATGAAGAAGGTGCAGTTACGTCATTGGCTCAATTGCGCGGTAGCGGTTCCATTGCTCAGCTATCTGATATGGTTATTGGTTTGGAACGGAATGGTCAAGCACCTGATGAACAAACACGCAATCTCACGCATGTCAGAGTATTGAAGAATAGGTATAGCGGAACAACTGGACCCGCTTGTCAATTGCTTTACAATAAACATACAGGGAGAATGCTGGAACATATTGAGGAAGAACCCGCTCTTTGATTTAGTTTTTAAACCTTTTCTATAGAGATCAGTAGATGATATTCTTAGATATTGAAACAAACCTTACTCACGATAAGATTTGGCTTTGCGTTACTTATGATACCCGCAAAGACAAGCTTATGCGTTGGCTTTCTCCTAATGGATTGCAGGAGTATTTAAATGATGTATCAGTGTGCGGCCATAACATTATTGGGTTCGATGCTCCTGTTCTTAGTCGTGTGTGGAATGTCACCATTCCAGATGAGCTTTTGGTTGACACTCTTGTCATGGCTAGGCTTTATAAGCCTGACATTGACCCTATCATGGTGGATGGAAAACAAGAGAAGCACTCATTAGCAGGATGGGGTGCTAGACTTGGACATGCTAAAGGAAACTTCACTGATTTTGATAGCGGCTTTAGCGAAGAGATGTACACTTATTGTGTGCAAGACGTAAACGTCACTTACGAACTATTCAATCATCTTCAAGTTGAGATGAAGAAGTTTGCCCAACAAAGTATTAATTGGGAACATGACGTTGCCGTCATCTGCAATAGGATGCAGAACAATGGGTTTGCTTTTGATGAGCAGAAAGCCATGACATTGCAAGCACAATTGTCTGGGCGTATGGCTGACATTGAAAACAAAATGCAGGAAGTATTCCCTCCCATTGTTGAGCAACGTATTTCAGAGAAGACTGGCAAGCCCTTGAAGGACAAAACCACTGTCTTTAACCCCGGTAGTCGCCAACAGATTGCGGATCGCTTACAGGGGCTGGGAGTAGTGTTTTCAAAGCATACTGAGAAGGGTTCCATCATTGTCGATGAAGCAGTGCTGGAGACAATTGATTTACCAGAAGCAAAGCTAGTGTCTGAATATCTAATGCTTCAGAAACGTGTTGCTCAAATCAATAGCTGGCTTGAATTGGTTGGTAAAGACGGTCGCATTCATGGACGCATTATTACCAATGGTGCTGTTACAGGACGTTGTAGTCACCATAGCCCCAACTTAGCGCAAGTACCTGCTGTTGGTAATCCGTATGGAGCAGAATGCCGTGAGATGTTTATTGTCCCCAAAAGAAAAAGTCTTGTTGGTGTTGACTTGTCTGGTATTGAGCTTCGATGTCTTTCTCATTATATGCAGGATCGTGATTGGCAGTTAGAGCTTTTAACTGGTGACATTCACTGGCGTAATGCTCAAAGCTTTGGACTTATTCCTAAAGGTACGATAAAGGATGAGCATAACAGCGAGCATAAGAAAGCTAGGAACATCACCAAGACTCTGACATATGCCATGCTCTATGGCGCTGGTCCTGCAAAGATTGCATCTACTATTGGTGTAACCACTGGAAAAGCAAAGACACTAATCGACAACTTCCTTACCAATACGCCAGCATTGGTCAAGCTTAAGTCTAAGATTGTAACCACTATAGAAAAGCATGGCACATTGCCGGGGCTTGACGGTAGGCAATTGTGGATAAGAAGCCAGCATGCGGCTTTGAATACTTTGCTTCAATCAGCAGGGGCTATTATTGCCAAACAGTGGCTCATAAAAGCAACACTGTTGTTGAAGGTTAAAGGTATCGATGCTAAACTTGTGGCTTTCGTACATGACGAAACGCAGTGGGAAGTTGCTGAAGAGGATGCTGACGAGGCTATGCAAGCAATCATCCATGCGGCAAGTCTAGCGGGAAATGCTTTACAATTTCGTTGTCCAGTTGAAGCGGAAGGGAAGATCGGAAACAACTGGCGTGAATGTCACTGACGTTACTAGTGAATTTTCTTTTAAACTTTGGAGTTTATTATGTCTAACGACAAACAGCGTGTGAAGATTGCTTGTGATATTTTTTGGGCACAATTGAGCAAGCCTAACGAAATGTCAGGCAAGTATCAAGTTAACCTTTGCAATCTTTCTGAAGCTGCTGTTGCGGCATTGGAAGGTATGGGCGTTAGTGTTTCTAGCCGTGAAGACAAAGCAGAGATGGGTAATTACGTTACCTGTAAGTCGGCCAATCCTATCCGCGCTTATGATGCTGATGGTATTGAAATCACTGGCAATATTGGAAACAATAGCAAAGGCCGCGCAGTTGTTTCCAGTTACGAGTGGAAGTATAAAAACAAGAAAGGCGTAAGCCCCTCTCTTGTTAAGCTTGTCGTAACTGATTTGGTGGAGTACGGCGTTGAGTCCGTTGAAGACGAAGAGGTGGTACTATGAATGATGACTTGTTCAAGTTTGAATTGAACGAAGCTCAAGTTGTTTTGATTTTGAATGGGTTGGCTAGGCTTCCTCTTGAGCAAGCTTTTGATTTGTTCGTTGCAATTCGCAATGAAGTGATTCAAAGGCAACAAAGTAAAGCTGCTAATATCGAAGCGGCTCGCCCAATGGGTGAACTGTTTGATGAAGAGGAAGCTAAAGTTGGGATGACTGATTAATGATTGCCCTCTTGGACTCCGATATAGTTGCATATCGAATTTCATTTGCATGCAAAGATGAGGATGTAGTTACAGCTCTTTCAACTTTGGATGTATACATTGCAGATATTCTTTTATTAGGAGTTCCAGAGGCATCAGACTTTAAGTTATTCTTAACAGGTAAAGGCAATTTCCGCAAAGAGATTGCCGTTACCGCTGAGTATAAAGGTAATAGAAAAGACGTTGAAAAACCCAAACATTTAGACCCAATAAGGTCTTTCTTAATTGAACACTGGGGAGCAACAGTTTCTATTGACCAAGAAGCAGACGATGACATAGCTATAGCAGCTACTAACATTGGCGAGGACGGTTGTGTCATTGTCTCTTTAGATAAAGATTTAGATCAAATATCTGGTCATCATTACAATTTTGTAAAGAAGACTAAATATTATGTAGATAAACCCACTGCTGTATTAAATTTTTATAAGCAGGTATTATCTGGAGATGTAGCAGATAATATAATTGGTCTTAAAGGTATTGGTCCTGCTAAAGCTGCAAAGATATTAGCAGATTGTACTAATGAGAAAGAAATGTATGATGCTTGTGTTGATGCATACGAAGGTGATATAAATCGTGTGCATGAAAATGCACAACTACTTTATCTACTAAGAAAGGAAAATGAAAAATGGACAAAACCCCCTTGAAGACAGAACCCAATGACGTATGTATTGTGTTACGTCCTACTAATTATACTGATAATTGGGACGGGGAATTTGAGGTGATCATTGGAACAGTAGAAAATAAAATGTCTGAGGAAGACGCTGATTGTCTACTCAATACTGCCATGCTTATGGCGTCTGTTATTCCTTTAATGGACTCAGATGAAAGAGCGCGTAAGATTATTGAACGCTTTTTTGATAAGTTTTATAATGAAAGCGAAAACGTAGAGTTTAGGGATGATGATAAGAATGTTTTAACTCCGCGTACTAAAACTGTTGGGAGTAAACATTGAATATTGATGAGACATTAAAGGACAGGGGATCTCTTTATGGTGATTACGAAACCCTTGCTACTACAGCACAGCAATTAAAAGACGTTGTGCGAATGGGTGCGAATTATGATAGGTTGTCTATGCCAATGAAAGAAAGTGTTGATATGATTTGTCACAAGATTGCTCGCATTGTTAATGGAGGCCAGCCGCAAGAGATTGATCATTGGCATGACATAGCTGGTTATGCGAAGCTTGTTGAAGATATTCTTTATTAAAGGGAACTAAATGATTACTATTACTACTGAATTGGAAATTAATATTCCTAAGTCTGAAATTCCTGCTGGCTTGCTTGCAGATGAAGAAGTGCTATATGAAGCATTGGTAGAAGCTTTGTCACAAGCCTTTACTAGTTTGGGAGCAACTGAAGATGATGTAACAATTGCATATGTTGACATCGAAGGAATGCATGACGAAGAAGACTAGAAATAGTGGTCAATGGACTGAAGCAAGGTGGAGAGGTTTTATTGTCTCTGCTTTGCGAATGGCATCAAGACGCTGGCCTGTAAAGTTTGAAGTGTTAAAGAAAGCTAGTGTTGGGAGAAAGGTGAATGCCAAAACAGGAAAGCTTGCCCTACACTACCAATGCGCTAAATGCACTAAAACATTTGTTGGATTGGATGTACAAGTAGATCATATCATTCCTGTTGTAGGTAAAGAAGGTTTTGTTAGTTGGGACGAGTATGTAGAGCGTATGTTCTGTGAAGCTAATAACTTCCAGATTTTGTGTAAGCCGTGTCATAAATTAAAAACTGATACGGAAAAACTTAGGAGAAAGAAAAATGGTTAATGGAAAAGTTGAACTTCAAACCTTGATTGAACATGCTGATGGTAGCGCCACTATGTCTTTTACTTGTGACGATGACGCTCGCACTGGTCTTGTTAAAGTTGGTCTTGTTTCTTTGTTGAAAAACCTTTGTATTAACAAAGGACTGAGTGTCGAAGAAGTTGATGAAATTATTGTCAATGTTCTTAAAGAAACGTATGAGCGTTGTATTGAATTGCCTGTTGTAGACAAACATCCAGAAGATTTAGAAATGGATGACGCTGTTGCGTCAGCATGTTACACTTTGCTTTATTACTTCATGCCTCACTCAGAAGCTGACCAATACTTTACTCAGTTGTTTGCTGAAGATGAAGAAGAGCTTCCAGAAGAGAATCAACTACAGGAAAACAATGTCTAAAGTTAAATTGATTTGGGCTACTCCGGATGGAGAAAATCTTATTGCTTACATGGCAAGGGTTTCTAATCCGGGGAACCAAGACAATAAAGACACTGCTCCTAAACTCCTAAAGTATTTGATTGACAACAAACATTGGTCACCTTTCGAGATGGTCAATGTTTGTATGGAGATTGAAACTACCCGCGACATTGCTAGACAAATGTTGCGGCATAGGAGCTTTAGCTTCCAAGAGTTTAGTCAACGCTATGCAATTGCAAGCGAGTCAGAGTTTTCTCAACCTCGCTTGCAAGATTGTAAGAATAGACAAAACTCTATTGAAGTGGAAGACAGGGAACTTTATCGTTATTGGTGGAGCCTACAACAGACGGTGCTGTCCACTTCGCTAGACGCTTATCATCAGGCACTAGATAATGGCATTGCAAAAGAAGTTGCTAGGAAAGTGTTGCCAGAGGGTATAATGTTGTCTAGGCTTTACATGAATGGTACACTTCGTAGTTGGCTACACTACCTAGATGTCAGATGCGACAAAGCAACGCAGAAAGAACATAGGGATGTAGCTGATAAATGCAAGGTTGTTATTGAAAGTCTCTTCCCTTCTTTGTTTAAGGAATAAAATAGTGGACACTACTAACTGGAAATTCTGTTCAGAAGATTCTGAAGGTAATATTTTTAATGCGTCTATCAATCTACCATTTGATGCTGGATGGTCTGATGTTCTTGAACGATTTGTTTTGTTTTTGTCAACGGTTTATGGCTACGATGTTTCTCAAAAAATGCAACAACAAGTGGACGTTCCCTTTACACAAAAATAATAAACGCATATACCAACCAACCTCAAAGGGGAAAGAGATAGTCTTTCCTCTTTTTTTATCTCTGGAGAATACATGAACATAGACTACACACGCGATGCTTTGTTTGATAAGTTGGGTATGCAGAGGCTTAAAGAAAGCTACATGCGAGATGATGAAGTAAGTCCCCAAGAAAGATTTGCGTTTGTTTCTAAAATGTTTTCTTCATCTAGCGAACATGCACAGAGGCTTTATGACTATAGCAGCAAACACTGGCTCTCTTATTCTACTCCTATCCTTAGTTTTGGTAGGTCTAAGCGCGGTCTTCCCATTTCATGTTTTCTCAATTATATCGACGATAGTGCCGAAGGATTGGTGGACAACCTATCTGAAACCAATTGGCTTAGTATGTTTGGCGGTGGCGTTGGTGTCCATGTTGGTATTCGTAATAGTGATGACAAATCCACTGGAGTAATGCCGCATTTGAAAATCTATGACGCTTCGTCATTGGCATATCGTCAAGGACGTACAAGGCGTGGTAGCTATGCTGCTTATTTAGATATTAACCATCCTGATATCATTTCTTTTTTGGAAATGAGAAAGCCCACTGGTGATCAAAACATTCGTACACCAAATCTTCATCATGGCATCAACATCTCTGATGATTTCATGAGGCTTATTGAAATATGCATGAAAGATGAAAACACTAATGATGATTGGGAACTAAGGAACCCTGCAACCGGAAAGGTGGTAGAAACGATTTCTGCTAAATATTTGTGGCAAAAAATCCTTGAACTCCGCATGCAAACCGGGGAACCCTATCTCATCTTTATTGATACGGCAAACGAAAAGCTGCCCTATTGGTTGCAAATGGAAAGCCTTTCCATCAATGGTAGCAATCTCTGCACTGAAATCTTTTTACCCACAAATGAAGAGCGTACAGCAGTGTGCTGTCTTTCTTCATTGAATCTGGAATACTACGAAGATTGGAAAGACAATGATCTGTTCATCTTAGATGTAATGGAAATGCTGGACAATGTGTTGCAATATTTTATTGACAACGCACCGGACACTATTAGTAGGGCTAGGTTTTCGGCAATGCGTGAGCGAGACATTGGCATTGGTGCTTTAGGTTTTCATGCTTATTTGCAGAAGAAAGGGCTTTCATTTGACAGTGTGCTGGCTAAGATTATAAACAAAGAAATCTTTAAGCACATTCAAGAGAAGTGTCTTAAAGGAGACAGGGTGTTGGCATGGTCTAGAGGAAGCTGTCCAGACGCTAAATACCACGACATAACCCGTCGCTTTAGTCATCATATGGCTATTGCTCCAAACGCTTCTAGCAGCCTTATCATGGGCAATACAAGCCCATCTGTAGAACCCTATCGCGCTAACATGTACAAGCAAGACACGCTTAGTGGCTCTTTTGTAACTAAGAATAAGTTTCTTGAAGCTGAGCTAGAAAAGATTGGTATGAATGATGATGAGACATGGGCATCCATTGCATCTAATGATGGGTCTGTTCAGCATTTGGGAGTGCCAGAACGCATTAAAGAAGTGTTTAAGACTGCTATGGAAATTGATCAACGCTGGATTGTCGAGCTTGCTTGTGATCGCCAGTTTTATATTGATCAAGGACAAAGCATTAACCTCTTCTTCCCTGCTAATGTATCTACAAAGTATCTACATGCTGTCCATTTCATGGCATGGAAGGGAGGCTTGAAGAGTTTATATTATCTACGGAGTGAGAAGGTGCGTAAAGCAGACAAAGTAGGGGCGCAAATCAAACGGCAAAAGCTAGAGGATGATGTATCATTGAAGGCTATTGTTGATGGAGAAACCTGTTTAGCTTGTGAAGGATAAAGACATGAAATGTATTGTCAAAAATTGTTTAAACAACCGATATGAAGGTAGGTTCATTGGGGACTTATGCTCTCCTTGTTTTGAATTTATCGCAAAAGAGAAAGGTATTTATTCCCAAGCTTATAGAAATATTCAGCAGTTTGTGGAGAAAGAAAGAGAGGAGTGCGCCAGCGTAGCCGAATCGTATGAGCCGACTTGCGACACTTGCCCAAGCGGTGTTGCTAACGCTATCCGCGCAAGGGGAAAGAAATGAAATACTGCTGGCCCAAGAAACTTTACTATGTATGTTGTCGTTGGATTGATTACCCCAAAGGAGGCGGCAGAAACTTTATTGCAACTAAACATTTAGGCCGTGCGCGGTACTACGCCAAGCGTTTAAAGCTTAAGGAACGGCAGATTGATGTATGGGAAAAGGGTAAGAAAAAATATGTTCTTAATAGGAGTTGGCTATGACTGACTGGCTTTCAAAATGGTGGTGCGATTGGTTCCACAATGGTCAAGTCAAACGTCATTACTACACTGACCGAATTAACTGGCAATGCGGTAAGTGTGGACGATGGTCTGATGAGTAGAAGAACTTATTTATTGCAAACACATGGAGGCATTGGTAATGCTTACTGACGATAGACTTACATTTAAACCTTTCTCATACCCGTGGGCGTATGACGCTTGGCTTCAACATGAACAAAGTCATTGGCTCCATACGGAAGTGCCTATGTCTGAGGATGTTAAAGACTACAAAGAAAAGCTAACAGAAAAAGAAAAGCAACTCCTCACAAAGATTTTGCGCTTCTTTGTTCAAGGAGACATTGACATTGGTTCTGGCTATCATGAGCATTACATCCCAATGTTCAACCACCCAGAAATCAAGATGATGCTTAGTGGCTTTGCTGCTAGAGAAGCGTTACATGTAGCAGCCTATGCTCACCTCATTGAAACATTGGGACTACCAGAATCTACATATAACGAATTCCTTGAATACAAAGAGATGGTGGATAAGCATGACTACTTTGAAAGGCTTTCTTGTTCACCAATGGCTGAGAAGATTGCCATCATCTCCGCATTCGGAGAAGGTATGCAATTGTTTTCCAGCTTTGTTATGCTTTTAAACTTTGCCAGACACGGCAAGCTTAAGGGATTGGGGCAGATTATTTCTTGGTCTATTGTCGATGAGACTCAGCATGCTGAAGGCATGATTAAGCTCTATCGTGAATACGTTAAGGAGAATATGCATGAAACAACACCAGAAGATATTAAGACCATTGCAACTGAAATGGTTACGCTTGAAGATGGATTTGTTGATTTGGCTTTTGGTATCAGCGGAGATATCGAGGGACTCAGCAAGGAAGAAGTTAAATCATATATTAGGTACATCGCAGACAGGCGACTAATTGCTATGGGCATGAAAGGAATCTTCAAAGTGAAGAAGAATCCTTTGCCGTGGGTTGATGGTATGTTAGGAACTTCCCATACAAACTTCTTTGAACAGCGCGTTACAGACTATGCTAAAGGGGCTGTAACAGGCAGTTGGGATGATGTATGGGGACAAGCATGATTGAGCATATTATCAGCGATAGTATGCTCTTGGAAGCACGGGAAAAGAGTGTGGCAATGGGTAAGCTGCACAATTCAATTACTGGTGGAGGAGGGAACATTGTAGGCTTTATTGGAGAAGCCATTGCCAATGAGGTGTTGGGTGGTGTCTTAGAAAACACCTATGACTATGACTTGGTATTGCCTAACGGTATTTTAGTAGATGTAAAAACAAAGTCTACTAGTGTAGCTCCCTTGCCTACATACGATTGTTCCATTGCTGCTTTTAACCCAAATCAAAAATGCCACTACTATGCATTTGTTCGCGTTAAGAAAGACTTATCTGTTGGCTGGTACTTAGGTGTATACAACAAGCAACAATATTTTGAAGATGCTGTGTTTATGGAAAAGGGAACCATTGACCCTTCTAATGGGTATGTCGTAAAATCTAGTTGTTACAACCTAAAAATTTCTCAACTAAAGGAAACGATATGAAAACAGAACGCTTGCCTCCATTGAGTATTCAGTTTGATCAAGGCTATCGCGCATTCTTTAACAATTGGATGGTGAACAATTATGATCCTGAGACAATTCAAGGAAAGGAATGGCAAAGGGGATATGACAGGGGCTACTATGTCAACTTGTACCAGCTTAAACAGAAAGAGGCAAATCATGAGCAAAATGTGGGTTGATCCACCATCAGGGTGGAGATATGGGTTTCCTAAACTTATTGATAAAGAAGAGCTAGACAAGAAAGGTTTTAACTTTCATGAATGGCTTATTAAGGAAGGATATCCTGAAAGCCTAATAGAAGAATTTGGGAAACACTTCTATGTTAGACAATGGGATGATGTAGATGAAGGGCTAGGAATTTAATTCCCGTTCGGTAATTATTTTAGAGATTTATACAAGATATAGTCAAAATATTCCCGATCGGTATTTTTCTGCCCGTAAGAATATACCGCCGACCCCGATATCGGTCTTCTAAGCCGATCCTTAGAATTGGGTGGATGGCACGAGGTTCGATTCCTCCCGGCGGTGCCTTTATTTATCTGGATTGTAACTAGCAGATCCCTTTCTCCAACCTCTATTAGTTTTCTTTGGTTCTACTTTTAAATTGGATGCGTGATTGCCACCGCCATTGTTTAAAGACTTCTTATGTGCAACATCTTTGCCATCACCAACAGAAACTTTCCCTGCTTTAATAGCGTCTCTTCTAGCAGCATTGTTCTTAACACGCTTGTCTACTTCCGATGGTTTGGCGTTATAAGCTTTTTGGTATTCCAGCTTTCTTGGTGTTGATTTAGCCATTACCGTCTTGCTCCTAGTCCTTTATTTTTTAAATAACTGTTTGCGTCTTCTTGTGTTTTTAAATCTAAAGCATCAGGGTTTACACCCGTGTCCCGCATAAAGTATTCTTTCCATGCAGTTGGATGGTCTTCTGACTTAAGCATTTGACCACTTGGAAGCGACGAGGGCCAATGAAAACGATTTTTGTCATACGGGTCGCGTTCAGGTTTTACACCAGCTTTCCACGCAGCCCTATAGTCATAGTCTTTAGTGTTTAAGTCAGGCTCTTCCTTGTACTGAGCCTTAAACTCTTTAAACCAACTTGTATTTCTAATCCACTTTTGAAACTCCGCTTCATCTTTTGGCATTTCTCTAGAAGCTAAACCACCCTTATTAAACTTTTTAGGAGAAGAAGGTTTAGTCATTTTATCAATGTCTTTGTATAAAGACATAGCCCCTTGATAGTCTTCTGTTTCTGCCAAATCTTTTCCTGTTTCATTTTTATACATACGCGCTGTTCTTCTCTGATCAGGAGCAGACAGTTTACCATATTGAATAGCAAAGATTCTAGACTGTTTCCCTTCTTCTTTTTGTTTATCTACATCAAAAGAAATAGCGGCTTTTTTAGCGGCTGCTTGTTCTTTTGCTAGATAGTCTTCCATCATACTCCGCTTAACATCATCATTACCTTGCTGGAATAGCTTGTCATTCTTCAAAGCTGGATACATCTTATCTAACAATTGAGGAGCCAATATCTCTTTAGCTTTAGCATCAATGACAGGATCGCCAGTGGAAGAAAAGATTTTGTTGCTTTTTACATTAAGCCTGTTCAGTTCTCTTTCCAACTCATTAGGAGTTTTTTGAACGCGAATAGCAGTGAACATTTTCAACAAACCACTGTCATCAAATTCAGATTCTTTCTTGGTGGCTTCTACTTTTTCTGGAAGCCCTTGTTTTAGTATTGGGGTTTTGCTTTGTAGCGTTTTCCCCATTGAAGTCCAAAACCCTTCATCTCCTGCTGGTACTTGTTTAAAATCTCTTGGTATGTTTTCATCTCTATCAAAAGCACCAAAGATTGCGCTGGCCTGTTGCAAAGGAACCAGCCCTCTTCCTAAGTATTCACCAACAAATTGACCAACAGCAGCGGCAAGTCTTTCTTGTTGATTTACATCCCCTCTTTCTTCGCTGGCATTAGTAACGTATTCAGCAAGTTTATCCATACCAAAAGCTGTAGCACCTTGTGGAATTTTAAAACCCAACACAGTGTCTTTAAATCCTTTCCAATCAAACTGATCTAGCTTTTGTTCCTTAGCTTTGACATACAAGTCACCAATGGCTAGATAACCAGCCCACGGAAACAAAACCCTAGTGTCTACGGTGGAGCCATCTCCACTTCCAACTTCATAAAATTTCTTGTCTTGATTTTCTTCTCTAATTTTAATTGCTGTATAAAGAGCAGCAGTGCCTACTGTACCGCTAGCCACTTTGTCATAACCAGATAGGAGAAGCTTTCTACCTTCTGCTTCATTACTCTTTAGAAGATTAATACCCCTACCAATATCTACCGCCCCAGTACCCAAGCTTGTTGGCATATGCTTCATTTGCCATTCAAGAGCATTAGCCATAAATTTAGGGAAAGGAGCAAAAACAGAACCTATTGGACCAGCAGCTTCAATAGCTCTTACAGCCCCTTTCAAAAGAGTATTCTCCGGCATGCCGCTCATTGTTGCCCTCAATGCTTCATTGGTAGCATTCTTAAGAACAGAAGTGGGAATAGTTTTGTTGTCTGCAATAAGCTGGTACATATCTAAACCAACTCTACTAAGTTGTTTGTCTACAGTGGCAGCAAACATAGCCTTTCTAAAGAAAGCATCTTGTGCTGTGTTCAGTGTATTCAACAACCTAATTGGTTTCAATATTTCATCTGGAGCATTCTCACCAACAGTGCGGGTAATAAGGCTGCTAAGTCCTTTGCTATTCTTTAACAACTCATCCGTAACTTCAGCAGAAAGACCAGCATTCTTTAGATAGAAAATACCTCTTGTTGCGTCTTTCCAAACACCTTCTAAGCCACCTTTAAATGTGCCTGTCACTGGCTTTCCAGTGGACACTTCTTCCAATGTCTGGCCTGTTCTATACAACGCTGATTCAATTAGTTCTGATGCAGCTTTAAATGTGTACACATTAGCTGTAGAGAAAGCGTTAGCAATAGTGGTAGAAAGCTGAGAAGTCATTACAGCTTTTAAGTTTCTATCAAGCTTCTTAACACCATCCCAAAGCAAAGAAAATGGTCCCTCAATAGAACTCTTCCCATACAACGCTTCAATTTCTTTAGCTGCTGCTGGATCAATAGCCTTTAATTTGTTTTCCATGCGAGCAACAACAGACAGTTGCTGCAATGTCTTACCGGCATCACTTGCTGTAGTACCCATCATTCTTGCAAAGTCAGCAGCAGACACACCAGCATCTTTTAGCGACTGCTCAAAGGCTTGGTCATCAATTGTATCTACATCTCTAATTGTTCTTCTAATAGCATCGCCAATACGCTCATCTTTCAAAGGCTTAAACTCTGGTGCTTGTTGCCAAATGTTTACAGCAATGTCTATTGCTTTTTTATTGACATCCTGCCTCACCTGCATTTTAGCTACATCAGTTTGATCACCTTGTAAATCAAGCTTTGCTCTACCTTCAAATAGGTCAAAGTCTTTCTCTGCTTTTAATGTCTCTTTAATTTCTCTACCAGACATAAACTCAAGGCCAGCAGTGGTAGACGAAGGCTTTGCTGTGCCAGACGGCAGAGGGCTTGTAGAAGGCGTAAGGGGAGTGCGCGGGGGTAACATACCCTTGAGGGTCTTTGGCGTTGCTGTAGAGGCTGCTAGAGCCGGTATACCGCCTAACAAGACATCGGCAGCAGCCCCAACACCAGTAGCCGCTGCCACTTGACCAGCACTCACGTTCTTACCTTTAGCCTCTACTAAGTTTGCCACAGCTTTTTCATAAGCAGCAACAAACTTCTTTTCATTCCTAATCTGATCTTCTCTACTAAGCTGTTCCCATTGATTTTTTAAATCTTGCACTTGCTTTTCAGCAACACCAATACCAATCTGTAGTTCTTGTTTTTGTAGGGAAACATCACTAATGCCACTAGAAACGCCAGATATAGCAGGTGACAACGCCACCTTCCCTAAGTTTTGTTTAAGGGCTGCTTTAAGACCAACATCAACAGCAGCTTTCTTTATAGCAGCAGTGGTAAAGTAACCAGCCCCCATTGTTGCCCAATTAGTAGGGCTTTCCCACGGAGCCATTGTCCCATATAAATAATCTACAACAGGGGCAAATCCTTTCTGGCCTTTCTTGCTTAAGAAACTTGCCACATTATCTGTAATCTCACGGGCTTCTGCTGTTCTTTGTGCTTGTTCTGGAGTGGCGCTATTAAGGAAAGAAAGCTCACCAACAATCTTTCTTTCACTAGCCCCGCCAGAAAGACGCATATAAGACATAAAGTCTTTAGCAACGTCTTCTTTAGACTTTCCTTCAACAGCCTTTTCTCCCTGTCTATCCTTCAAAAACTGAGAGATGGTGTTAAAGTATTTGTCGTTTGTATATAAGTTGTCAAAAGAGATTTCGTTGGGATTGACGTTTTCTTCCCTTCTCTTTTGTTGTGTAGCTGCTTTACCAGCCATAGGATTGAACGTGCCAAATCCCTTGTCCTTTTCAGGAACAAGAGCAGGAGGTTTTGGTTTTTCTTCTTCGGCTAAATAGGCTTTAGGATCAAAAGCTTTTTCAGGCTTTTCTTCTTCAGCCAAATAAGCTCTGGGATCAAACGCCAGCGTTGTTGCCATATAGTCTTCTTAGTTTATTTCTAATAGATTCTACGTCTTTCATCATATCGGGATCTTTGCTATTTGCATTATCTAAAACAAATTTCTTAGCCAACTCATCTTGTTGCGTCATTTTCGTTCCACTTGCAGGGGGAACAGCAGGGGCGGCAGGAGCAGCGGTTGGTTGTGCAGTAGGTGTAACTTTTTCCCCCATCCTTCCTAGCTCACTTATTAAGCCATCAATATCACCCTGTATCCGCTTTCTAATATCTGGATCTCTGGCTTCTGCTAATTGTCTTTGACTCTTTTCTAATTCATCTTTAATAATTCTAGCTCGATCAACATCTCTAGCTTGTTGTGTTGCTTTAGGTATTTGTAGATTCGGAGAAGGGGCTGGTTTTACTACTAATGGCGATCCAGTAGGAGAAGCACCAACAGGAGTTCCTGCTGCTCTTTCACCTAAATAAGCTGGAATACTAGGAACATTATTTTCATCAACATAAATACCAACAGTTCGCATTGCTTCAGCATGACCTTGACTTAAAGCCTTTCCTTTATTTTCACCACTTCTTGATGTAAATTGGGAAATTACGTTCTGCATTGCATGGATAATACCCAGTGCTGCTGTCTTTGCATCTCCAGATGGGATAATACTACCAGTAACAGAATCTACTGTATAATTTCCATTTCCTAAGTAATGGGCAAGACTTTTCTCATAAGCACCTTTAGCTACAGTTATATATGTACTAGCTTTAATATCTGCCCCTTCTTTTTCTGGTCCTTTATGTAGTTCTTGTCGTAGTCTTAGTTCTCTTTCTAAAACATCTATCTGAGTAAGATCTTCATTAGTTTTTTTATCTTTTTGTTTAAGTGTCACAATTGAATTGATAAGGGCATTATTACCTTCTTCATAAGTTGTTGTCTTACTAACAACAGAATTTATAGAAGCTTCAAAAGCAATGTTATATTTCTTAACAGCATTAGAATACTGATTTGAAGTTTCATCAGAAGGGTTTTCTATCATTCTTG
>Ga0214917_10003299_pt1 | contig 18769 bp, 22 predicted proteins | sample LL_1208_BB_MetaG_FD_177983 | JGI IMG/M metagenome (GOLD analysis project Ga0214917, IMG submission 177983) | Freshwater microbial communities from Lake Lanier, Atlanta, Georgia, United States - LL_1208_BB | ecosystem: Environmental > Aquatic > Freshwater > Lake | place: USA: Georgia | collected...
CGGCGGATCGTCCGGCGGGGCCAGTCCCGGGGAATTTTTCTAGCCGGGACGCCGGCCACGCGTTCCGAGCCGGAAACAGCCGCGGGCTTCCCGTTTTTCTCGGCCATCCCGGCCGGAAGGGCGGATCTGGGCGAGACCGAACCGGACCGGCAGCTGTCCATGGAACCGGGGCTTTTTGGGCTGCGAACCCATGACCGGGCCTTTGTGGTGAGGGTGCGGGGGCGGAGCATGGAGGGGGCGGGGATTCGGGATGGGGATCTGGCGGTGCTGGAGAAGAAAGAACCCAAGGCGGGGGACGTGGTGGCGGCTTTGGTGGATGGGGAAGTTACCCTCAAGAGGCTGGTGACGGAGCGGAGGGGGTGGTTTTTGAAGTCGGAAAACCCGGATTTTCCCGATCTGACCCCCCGGCGGGATCTGCAGGTGCAGGGGGTACTGGTGGGGCTGGTTCGGCGCTGGAAAGACTGAACAACTTTCAGGAAAATTCTGGCCGACAAGGGCTTCCCGAGGCCACGATCAAGGATGCGTTACCTCTCGGGGATTCAGCCGACCGGTCGGCTGCATCTGGGCAACTACTTCGGCATGATCCGGCCCGCCGTCGAGCTCCAGGCCAAAGGTGAGGCCTACTATTTTCTGGCCGACTACCATGCCCTGACGGGGGCGGCCTCGCCGGGTCAGCTTCCCGGATTGGTGCAGGAGACATTTTTGGATCTGTTGGGATGCGGGGTGGACCCGGACAAGGCGGTGGTGTTCCGGCAGAGCGCAGTGCCGGAGGTCCATGAGTTGGCCTGGTACCTTTCCACGGTGACGCCGATGGGACTGCTGGAGCGGTGCCACAGCTACAAGGACAAGGTGGCGAAGGGGATTTCGCCGTCGCACGGGCTCTTTGCCTACCCGGTGCTGATGGCAGCGGACATTCTGCTCTATGACGCGGACCGCGTGCCTGTGGGGCAGGACCAAAAGCAACATCTGGAGGTGGCGCGGGACATCGCCGGGAAGTTCAACGAGAAGTACGGGCCGGTGTTCAAGCTGCCGGAGTCGATCATCCGGGATGATGCCGGGGTGGTGCCAGGCGTGGACGGGCAGAAAATGAGCAAGTCGTACAACAACACGCTGGAGATTTTTGCGCCGGAGAAGGACCTGAGAAAGGCAGTCATGGGAATCAAGACCGACTCGACCCCCGTGGAAGCGCCGAAGGCGGTGGAGGGGAGCACGTTGTGGGGATTGGCTCGGTTAATGGGGACGGAAGGGGAGCGGGCAGAGTTTCGGGCGAAGATGGAGAAGGGTGGAACCGGCTACGGGGACCTGAAAAAGATGCTGGCGGACATGGTGCTAAAGGAGTTTGCGGCGTTGCGGAATCGCCGGGAAGAGTTGGCGGCGGATCCGAGGAAAGTGGCCCGTTGGATGGAGGAGGGCAAGGCGAAGGCACGGAAAACGGCCGAGGGCGTTTTGGCGCGGGTACGGGCAGCCGTGGGGACGAAGTCATGAACCCGATGCTGGAAATTCCCTCCAACGAAAACCTGCGGGTGGAGCTGAGTGCCTTCACAGGGCCGCTCGATCTGCTCCTGCACCTGATCAAGGAGCAGGAGATGGATATTTACGATATCCGGCTGGAGAAGCTGACCGAGCAGTACCTGGCGCGGTTAGACAAGATGAAGGAGGAGAATCTTGCGGTGGCAGGGGAGTTTCTCGTGATGGCGGCAACGCTGCTGTATTTAAAAAGCCGGACCCTGTTGCCGGTGCAGGACCGGCCGCCCGAGGAGGTCGAGGAGGAAGATCCGAAGTGGGAACTGATCCGGCAGTTGATCGAGTACCGGAAGTTCAAGGAGGCCGCCGGGCAGCTGGGGGACCGGGAGGCATTGCACTCGAAAATTTTCGGGCGGACCCCGGAGCGGGTGGCGGCGCCCAAGGCCATGCAGGGGCCGGGCAACGTCTCCATGTTTGATTTGGTGTGGGCCTTCCAAAAGGTGCTGCGCGGGGTGGAGGAAAGGGCCCGGACAGGCCGGTTCGTGGAGGAGGAGTTCACCGTCGGACAGAAAATCGAGTTCCTGCTCGACCGTGTTCCTTTGGGGGAGGAGGTCTTGTTCGAGGATCTGTTCCGCTCGATGTCCTCCCGCGGGGAGGTGGTGGTGACCTTTTTGGCCCTCTTGGAGCTGATCCGACTTCGTCAGTTGATGGCCCGGCAGGACGGGCCCATCCAGCCGATTTATATTCAGCGGGTCCCGGAGGGGCTGGTGTCGGCCCCGGCTCCGGCGGAGGCCGAGGGGGATGGGACTGGCCAACCGTCCGGCGAATCCCCAGCGTAGGAGGCTGATCTATGGAGTGGGCCAGAGTATTGGAAGCGTTGTTATTCGCGGCGACCGAGCCAATGGAGCCGAAGCGGCTGGCCGCGCTTTTACGGGAGGGCCCGGAAGGGGGTCAGGGCTTTCCGGATGCCAAGGAGGAGGAGGTGCAGGAGGAGTTGGCCAAGCTGGCCGAGGCCCTGCCAGCGCGGGGACTGATTTTGCGCGAGGTGGCGGGCGGATTCCGCATCGGCACGGCCCCGGAACTTTCCGGCTGGGTGGCAAAATTAAAGGGCGTGGTGCGGCCGCCGAGGCTGAGTCCGCCGGCCCTGGAAACCATGGCGGTGATTGCCTACCGGCAGCCGATTTCCCGCGCGGAGATCGAAGCGGTGCGTGGCGTGGACTGCAGCGGGACGTTGGACACCTTGGTGGAGCGGGGGATTGCCAAGATCACGGGCCGCAGCGATGCGCCGGGCCGACCGATTCTGTACGGGACGACGCCTTTATTTCTTGAGCATTTTGGGTTGAAGGATTTGGAAGAGCTGCCGAACTCGGAGGAGTTGCGGCGGGTGAAATTACCGGCCCCGGCCGATCCGGCGGGCCCCAAACAGGAGGAGCTAATCCGTGAAGTTGGCGAGCCTGCGACACAAAGTTGACCGGCTAGACGACCAGTTGGTCCGTTTGCTGGCGGAGCGGACCCGGATCGCCCGCGAAATCGGCCGCCTGAAGCGGCAGGATGGCTTTTCCATTCTGGCGCCGGCGAGGGAAGCGAGCTTGTTGCGGAGGCTGGAAGCCAAGGCGGGTCGTGGGTTGGACCGGCAGGCGTTGCATTCGATTTACCGGGAAATTCTTTCCAGCGCCCGGGAGGCCCAGGGAGGCGTCCGCGTCGCGTATTTAGGACCGGAATCCTCCTATTGCCATCAGGCGGCGAAAGCGAGATTCGGCTCTTCCGCCCACTTGGTCCCCTGCCTGACCATCGCCGAGATCTTTTCCGCCGTGGACCGCGGGGAGGTGGATGCCGGAGTGGTGCCGGCGGAAAATTCAGGAGAAGGATCCGTGGGGGCGACGCAGGATGCCCTGCTCGACACCTGTGCATGGATCTGCGGGGAAATTTATCTTCCCGTGCGACACGCTTTGTTAAGCCGTTCGGCCCAAGGTCCGATCCGGGTGGTTTACAGCCATCCTCAGGCGCTGGCGCAGTGCCGGCACTGGTTGGCCACCCATCATCCCGAGGCCCGGTTGGTGGAGGTGGCGAGCACGGCGGAAGGCGCTCGTCGGGCCACCCGGGAGCAGTCGGCGGCGGCCGTGGCCAGTCCGCTGGCGGCGACGATTTACAAACTCAGGATCCGGCAGCGCGACGTGCAGGATCGCGTTGGCAACACGACACGGTTTTTGGTGCTGGGGCAGGATCCGGTGCCGTCGACGGGGAAGGACCGGACCAGCCTGGTGTTCAGCCTGCCCCACCGTGCGGGGGCTTTGCACCGGGCCCTGGGGATCTTTTCCGCCCGAAAGCTAAACCTACTAAAAGTGGAGTCGCGGCCGGCCCCGGGAAAACCTTGGGAGTATGTCTTTTTCGTGGATGTGCGTGGGCATGCGGACCGGCCGGAGTTCCAGCGGGCCCTGGCGGCCTTGCGGAAGCAGACCCAGGACCTGAGGGTGTTGGGCAGCTATCCGGAAGAGCGCTGACCATGGCCGAAGAAAACGCTCCGCCTCCGGCGGGCGGCGAGGTCGAGACCGCCAAGAAAAAGCTCCGGCTCAAGGTTACCCGGGTCGAGGAGGATAAACCCAGGGTCCGGCGTCGGATCCTGGCTCCCAAGCCCTCGGCGGAGCCCGCCGGAGAGGGTGTCTCCGCGTCTGCGGAGCAGGAGCGTGTCGGGGCCGGTCGGATTCTTAAGGACTTGGGCCAGCGGGCGTGGGAGGTGGCGCGGGGTTGGAACCGCAACGTCTGGATCGGCATCGGGGCGGTGATCGGAGTGATGATCCTTTACGGGGTCTGGGCAGAATGGAGGAAGACCGTGGTGCGGGTACGGGTACAGCTGGACGAGGTGCGGCTGGGGGACAAGCCGGAGGTGTTGGTGTTGTACGATTTCACGGAACGGCTGGCGGGACTGAGGCGGGATTACGGCCGGAGGTTGGCGCCGTTGCGACCGCAGATCCGGGAGATTGAGAGGACGCTGATCTTGGCGAAAGCGGATGCGGCGGGTACGGCGGAAAAAGTGCGGATGGTGCAGGAGGCGCTGGGGCAGGAGAGCAGCCAGGCCAAGCAAGTGTATGAGGATTACCGGACCTCAGTGGGAAAGCTTTGGCTGGAAGAAGCCGGTTTATTGGACAAGGAATTCGATGATCGTCGCAAAACCTTTCTGGATGACGTGGAAGACCGGGCACGGGAGCTGGGCCTTTTTTATCATCCGGATGAGGACCAAGACCTGCAGCAGCCAGAAATTTCAGCCAACGAGTTCCGGCTGGCGCTGTATCGCGCTCCGCCCAGCATCAAGCTGCCGGAACAGTTCGGCTGGATTGAGCGGAAACTCAAGGATTGGCATGACTTCGAAAAGGACTGGAATACCCGGTACAAGGGTCTGGGCACCCGGGCCAAGCAGCTGCGGAGTCCGGCCGCCACCAGTCTCGATCTCAAACAGGAGAGAGTGAAGATCCAGGCACAGGAGCTGGACAAGTTCCGGGGCGACGCCCAGGTGATTCAGAAGGAAATCCAGGATTACGAGGCGAGGCTGAAGGAGCTGAAGGACAAGGAGGCCCAAGCCAAGGGACCGTTCGAGGAGGACGTGAACGCGATCCCTGACGCCTTTCTTTGTAAACGGATTCCGCTGGATGCGGATGTCGCACCGGTGGTGGTGGAGGGGAAGGTGGCGGAGGCGACGTCAGGGACCCTGCAAATCGTGATCCGCGGCAAAAAGAACGGGCAGACCGCCTGGGTGATCCGGCCCCTGGAGCCGGTGCCACACCATAAGACGGAGGTGATTTTCCGGGACGCGGACTTTCAGCCGGTCAGCGACTGGCTGGAGACGGACTGATCCGGCGATCGGACAAGCGGAAGGGTAGGTCCAATAGGAGGAACAGGGCGAGGGCGAGTCCCTCGAGGGAGAGCAGATACCAGGGCCACGGCCCGAGATGGTCGAGGAGGGACGGGTTCTCCGGTTTTGCGCAAAGGTAACCGTAGTTGGTGCCGAGGAGTGCGTTCAGGCCTAGGACGGTGACCAGATAGATCTGGGACCAGGCAAATACCCGAAAGGCGGCCCAAGGACGGGTACGCAAGCCGGCGCCCCAGGTCAGCAAAAGGGCGGTGGCCACGACGCCGCCGTGGGACAGGTAGAAGGTGTACCAGGAAAGCTCGGGAGGGCGCACGGCGAGATCGGGGGTGACCAGAGCCTGGGTGGTGCCGGCCAGGGCCCAGAACCATGTCAGCTCGAAGGCCAAAGGGCGGCGGGTAAGCAGTGCGATGACGCCGGTGACGGTGGCCCAGTCACAGAGATGGAGGGGCAGGAGTTCGTGCCAAGGCTCTTCCTCATGCGTGGCAAAGTGTCCGAGGCTGACGAGTTTGTTCAGGACCAGCAGGAGGGCGAGGAATTCGCAGGTTGGGGTGAGGAGGGTTGGCTTCCAGCGGACGGTGACGGAAAAGAGTCCGGCGGCCAGGAGAGTGAGGAGAAGGGCGGTGAACATCCGCCGGAGGAATCAGCGGTAGATACGGAGCAAGCCCCAGGCGATTTTGATGGCACCAAGGGAGAAAACCAGACCGAGCCCCGAATAAAGCATCCAGTTGGGAATGGAACTAGGCGCGGGGAGCTTGTTTTTCGGTTTCACGGTTTTGTTTCCAATAAAGATACTTTTTAACATCCCGGGAGAGGAAGGCGAGGAAAACCCCCAACATCAGGGCATCGTCAACCACTCCGATGCCGGGCAGGGCTTCCGGAATGAGATCCAGGGGATTCACGAGGTAGATGAGGCCAAGGAAACCGCCTACCAGGGTTCCGGCCGGCACGGTGCGGTAGCGGCGGGCCAAAACGTCCCGGAGCATGGCGGGAGTGGACCGGATGAGATGGGGGAAGTCGGTCAGTTTGGGGCCGGGGCGAAGGGGGTTCATGGTTTGTCGACTATGCTCAACTGCCGGAATGGAAACGAGGAGTTCGATGAAGATTAAGATTCAGGTAAAGATGCGGACTCGACCGGGAGGGTGAGGGGGGTAGGGTTTTTGGATGAAATATATCATTCTGGCGTTGGTGATGCTCGGACTGCAGGGAACTTTTCAAGTCCAGGGGGCGGATCAGGATGCCCTGCTGAAGCTGGTGGCGGCGGCGGTGAATCCGGACGCCGATGGCGATCAGAAGGAGCGGATGCGGAAGGGATTGGCCGCGCTGGCGGATCTGAAAGCGGCCGGCATGGAGCCGGAAGCGGCGGTGCAGAAAGCCAAGGAGCAGGCCCAGCTAGGGGACAAGAGCGAGAGGCCTTCCAAAATGATTTTGGAAATGTGGAGCCTCAACACCGACCGGATGACCGATGCGGCGACTTTGGAGTCCCTGCGAGCGGGCAAAATGCCCAACCCGCCCCTTCAGCGACCGTAAGGGGTCTTATTTCCCGTGCGGTTCGGCCTGCCAACCCGGTTTCACCGGATTCGCCATGGTAACCTTGCGGGGCGCATTGGGAGTCAACTCGCTGGAGCGATTGTTGTCCCGGTCATCATCCCGTTCTTGGGCATGAATGGCGGGAAGGGTCAGTCCAACAAGGGCAAGGCAGATTAGGATTTTCTTCATGGGAAAAATCCTAAGCCCCCCGGGAATTCTATCCAGAGGATTCGTCTTCGCCATGGCTCTCCTGTGTATGCCGGAGGCACCCGCCCAAAATTCTCCAAGGACTTTCAGCGAGGAGTTAAAAACCAAGGCAGATGGCGGCGATGCTGAATCCCAGTTTCAGTTGGGAAACTGCTACTTTTTCGGACTTGGGGTTCCCCAAAAACAGATCGACGGGGTGGCGTGGTACCGGAAGGCGGCGGAGCAGGGTCACGCGGAGGCCCAGTTCAACCTCGGGGGTTGTCTTTATCAGGGGTATGGGACCGAGCCTAACCAGTTCGAGGCGTTCCGCTGGTGGCGAAAGTCGGCAGGTCAGAATTTCGCCCCGGCTCAGATCAGCTTGGGAGATTGCTTCCTCTACGGACGTGGGGTGGAAAAAAATGAGCCGGAGGCGGTGCGCTGGTTCCAAAAGGCATCGGAGCAGGAATATCCTGCGGCTCTATATCGTTTGGGGAACTGTTACCTGCAGGGGACGGGGGTCGACCGAGACATTGTCCAAGCGATGCGTTACTACCGAAAAGCAGCCGACCTTAAATATCGGCCCGCAATCCAGGTCCTCCAAAAGCTGGAGGAGGCGGATGGCGGCTAGAGATTGTGGACGTTGAGGTAGCCGAGAATCAGGACCGTCATCGTCACGCCGATGATGATGAGGGAGGCGAGGATGGTGAAGGTCCAGTCGGTGCCGACGGGGGACTCTTTCATAGGGAAAAAATAATCGGGGAAAAGGTTCAGGGAAGTCCGGATTGTTCGCCCACCAGGCGTGGCGATGATGTTTCCATGTTTGTCCATGAAACCGGCGATGGAATGCGGGGGGTGGTAGGGCTCCACGGGTGGAGCGGGGACCATCGCACCTTTACGCCGCTTTGGGAGAGGATGCCGGAGGGGTGGGCCTTTTTTAGTTTCGATCTGCCCGGATGTGGGGCTTCCCCGAAACCGTCGGAATGGAGTTTTCGGGCCTTGGCCCGCGAAGTGGCCACCGAGGTGATCCAGCTGGGGATGCGGGATCTGGTATTGGTGGGGAGTTGTAGTGGGGCGATCCTCACGGCTTTTGTGGCCCGGGAATTGCGGGAAATGGGGCGACCGGAAGTGGTCGGAAGGCTGGTGATGATTGACCCTTTTGCCTACTGCCCTTGGTACTTCCGGCTCTTTCTGTTGCCGTTGCTGGGGCACCTGATCTACGCGACGGCATTCGCCAATCCCATCGGGCGTGGGATCACCAACTTTTTTCTTCAGGACAAAAGGGCGGGGGACACCGACCTGACCCGGTCGTTTGCGGACGTGGACCATCGGGTGACCCGGAAATATCTAAGAATGCTGTATGATTGTGGCCAGCCGGCGCAGTTCCGGGGGATGGGGCTGCCGGTCGATATCCTTTACGGGGAAAAAACCTTTTCGGCGGTGCGCCGATCTGTTCAGGAGTGGAAAGCGGCCCTTCCCCAAGCCCAGATGAAAGAGCTCAAGGGAGTAGGACACTTGCCAATTTCCGAAGGAACCAAGGAGGTGGCGAAGGTGGTTTTTGGCGGCGGGAAAGTGAAAAGGTGAGAGGTCTTATCTGGGGCTGGCTGGGTGGGATCCTAATCCTGTGGGCGGAAAGCGGTGGGCGGCTCATCGCGGAGGATGATCCTGCCGCCATCGTTTACTGGGTACCATCCACTGATATTCTCTCAAAAAAGACGGTCGAGGCGCAGGAGGAGAGAAAGAGGGCGGCAAAGTCGGATCTGGATCTGGAAACCTCCATGCGGGAGAAGGGCTACTTTTGGGTGAATGGAGGTTGGGTCAAACAAGGGGAAACAATCGTTCCGGCCCGGCATTTTGGGGAGTTGAAGGATTCTGATGGGGATGGTTTTGATGATTTTACCGAGATCAAGTTTCACGCGGATCCGTTTAAGCCGGAGTCGACTCCGGCCTCCTACTTTCAGTCCAAGGGCAGCAATCGGGTGGTCTTTTACGGCACAAACTCAACGGCCCATCGAAAATAAAAATCTCCCTCGCCGGGAGATTGTTCACGCCCGGGTGGATTCGAACCACCGACCCGCGGATTAGAAATCCGCTGCTCTAGTCCCCTGAGCTACGGGCGCCTGCTGTTAGTTTGTAGCAGAAAATGGCCGAGGGGCGATGGCTCGCTGAGGGGTCAAGGGATCAAGGGGTTCAGGGGTTGAGGTAGTGACAATCCAAGATGCTTAACTCCTTAATCCCTTAACCCCATCAGGGCCTGGCTTTCGCAACAGCATCCGCACGTCCGGAAGCCCAAGCAAAGTGGCGGCGAGAAAATAGGCAAAGGCACCGAGGGTGCAGAGCGCGATGGTGCCGGCCACGCGAAGGATGACCGGCACGGCGAAGGGATCGATCAACCAAGAGCCGACCTTGAGCGCTCCGATCAGGACGATGCAGCTCAAGCCGATCCGCAAAACCGCCTGCATAAAGTCAGGCCGGAAAAAAGTGCCCACGTGACGCTGGGAGGCCCAGGCCAGCTGGAGGATGTTGAGCGTGGCCACCGCAGCCACCGAAAGGGTTAGTCCGAGGATGCCGAGGTTAAAAACACGGATAAGCAGGTAGTTCATGCCCATGTTAAGGAAGATGCCGGTCAGGCTGATCCGCAGGGGAATTCCAGGTTTATCGATGGCGGAGAAGGCCGGACTGACCACCTTGATGCAAGAGTAGGAAACCAGACCGAGCGCATAGCCTTTGAGAGCGAGGGCCGTACGGGCGGTGTCGTCGGCGGTAAACCGGCCGTACTGGTAGATCGAGGCGATGACGGGTTCGGCCAGGATGAAAAGGCCGATGGCGGCCGGCAGGGTGAGGAACAGGGTCTGGCGGACACCAACCAGAAGACGGTCGTGCAGGGCCTGCTTGTCATCCAATGCCGCGTGGCGGGCGAGATGGGGAAGGGTGACCGTGGCCACGGCCACCCCGAAAAGACCGATGGGCAGCTGGATGAGGCGGAAAGCGTTGTTCAGGCAGGTGACCGAGCCGTCCTCGAGGTAGGAAGCGAAGTAGCCGTTGACCAGGACGTTGATCTGAATGGCGGCGGCGCCGACCGAAGCGGGTCCGAGGAGGCGCAAAACCTGTTTTAGTCCCGGGTCTTTGAGATCGATCCACCAGCGGGCGTGGTATCCCACGGAAATGGCTCGCGGCACCATCACCAACCATTGGGCGAGGCCGCCGACCAGGACACCGATGGAAAAGGCGTAGACGGATTTTGGTCCTAAAGCGGGATCTATCCACCAGGCCAGGAGCAGACCTAAGCCGATGGATATGAAGTTAAAAACCGCCGAGGCGAGGGCAGGTAGGCCGAAGTGGTGCAGGCTGTTGAGAAGGCCCATGTAGACGGCCGCGAGGGAGAGAAAGAGAATGAAGGGGAAGAGAATCCGGGTGAGCTCGATGGTTAGCTCTGACTTTCCGGGGACGGCGGCGAATCCCGGATTAAAGAGGTGAACGAGAAAGTCGGCCTCAAGAATTCCGACAGCCACGATAGCGGTGAGGACGATGAAGAGGAGGGTGTTGACGTTATTGGCGAGGCGGTAGGCAGCAGCTTTGCCCTCCTTGGCGAGTTTCTGGGAAAAGGTGGTGACGAAGGCGGTGGAGAGGGCTCCCTCGGCAAAAAGATCGCGAAGAAGATTGGGGATGCGGAAAGCGGCGATCAGGGCGTCCAGCTCCTTGCCGGCGCCAAGGACGGTATTCAGAAGGACTTCGCGGACGAGACCGAGAATCCGGGAGGTCCCGATGGCCAACATCACGCGGGAAGTGCCTTTGGTGCTCATGGCTTGGCAAGGCGATGGCGGCAAGCGCTGAGCACCTCATCGGGGCTGAGGCGGGTCATGCAGCGGCGGTCGAGAGGGCAGACCTTGAGAAAGCAGGGACTGCAGGAGACCTTGTGGCGAGAGACAGAGACGGAGTCGCCCAGAGGGCCGGTCCAGGCGGGTTCGGTGGAACCGAAGATGGCCACGCCGGGGCGACGGAGAAACGCTGCGAGGTGCATCGGTCCGCTATCGTGGCAAAGGACAAAGCGGGCGTGGGCGATCCAGTGGGCGAGATCGAGGGTGGTAGTTTTGCCGGAGAAGTCCTGAAGATCGGAACCATAGGCCTCGCGGACAGCGCGGCAGGATTCCACATCGCCCGGTCCGCCCATGAGGATCGGCTTGAGAGAATGTTCCTTCACGAGGTCACGGATCACGGCGGCAAAGGAGGATGGGTCCCATCGCTTGGCCGGGCCGTAGGCCGCACCGGGAAAGACGGCGAGGTAGGGTTGGGCGGGAGCCTCCGCCGGTCGGGGCAGCGAGGTTGGCGGATCAGGCAGCTCCTTTCTCCCTTGGGGCAGACCCAAATCTTCGAGAAGCCCGAGATATTGGTCAGCCACGTGGACAAAGCCGAAGGGGGAGGTGCGACGCGGGCGGTTTTCGGAAAGAAGGGGGTTGCGGAAATTCCGTTCAAATCCGGCCCGGTAGGGTACCGGGAGGATTTCCAGAGCAACGCGCAGGGAATTAGGGAATGCGACGGCCGTTCCCACCCGGCGTTTTTTCAGTTCGCTTCCCAAGGCCATCGGCCAGCGGGGAACCGGGAGATACTCCAAATCCGGAAGCAGGATGGGAGCGAGGGGAGCAAGGGAGGCGGGGCCGGCGACGATCAAAGGCGCTCGACCATTCAGCCAAGACCCGTAAAGGCGGACAGCGGGGAGAGAGAGGATCAGGTCGCCCAGCCAGTTGGGCAGTCGGAGCAGGTGGGCCTGCTCGCGGGAGGTGGGGGCGGGGATCACAGGGCGACTTCCGGTAGTCTACGACCGGAAGGCCCGGGGATCAGCGCAAAATACCGGGGGAGGCGCGACGGTTGTCGGTGTGGGCGGATTCCGAATCACCTTCGGAAGCGGGACGATCTTCGCCGTAACCGATTGTGCTGATGTTACTGCCGTTCGCCCCGAGGCCAATGAGGTATTGCCGGACAGCGGTAGCCCGCTTTTCGCTCAAGGCCAGATTGTACTGGGGGGTGCCGCGAACGTCGGTGTGGCCGGCGATGACGATCTTGGTGTTGGCGTTATTGCTGAGGTAGTTCGCTAGTTTGTCGAGCTTCGGCCGTTCCTTCGCCTCGATGGTAAAGCTGTCGTAAGCGAAGTAGACGGTCTCGCTTTTGAGGGTTTCGTAGTCGGCATTGTCCGGGTTGCCGGAGCGCTCGGGCAGAGGCTGATCGTAAATATCGTCCGTAGAGTCACCAAAGGCAGCGGCATCGCCTTTTTTATCTTTGTCCGCGCATCCGGAAAGGATGGCAAGGAGAGCTACTAGGAATAGGGGTATATATTTCATATTTTCAGCGGCTGGTGTTGGGTTCAGTGTTGTTGCTCAAGTTGTTGGGTATCTTTGTAGTTTCCCCCGTAAGAGTGTCAAGCAGAACGAGATGACCATTTTGCGAGGCGACCAAATGACGGGAATTCCTTGTCCATGAAGGACTTTCAAGTCCTGATCCTCGGCTCACGATACGGGATTTCTTGGCTGAAAGGTCGTAGACTCCGATTTGTCCGCCTCCCGAGCTGATGCTGTAAGCGATCAGTTTTCCGTCGGGCGACCAGTCTGGCTCGGTGGTGTAAGAGGATTCGGTGTTGAGTCGCTCCGGCTCACCGCCGGTGGCGGGGAGGATGTAAAGGCTGGGACTGCCGCGCTCATCTGAAACATAGACAATTTGGGTTCCGTCAGGTGACCACGAAGGGGACGCTTCCACTCCGCGGGTACGGGTCAACCGGGTAGGGGAACCGCCGGTCGCGGCCATGGTGAAGAGTTCGGGGTTTCCGTCTTTTGAGAGGGTCAGGGCGAGAGTGGAGCCATCGGGGGAAAAGGCGGCGCCGGTGTTCTGTCCGGGAAATTGCGCAACACAGCTCCGTTTTTTGGAGCCGAGGTCGATCACGTAGGTGTCGCGGTAGCCGCTTTTGTCCGAGCTGTAGACGATCTTCGACGCGTCCGGGGAAAACCGTGGGCCGTAGCCCAGTGACTTGTCCTGGGTGAGTTGCCGGGCATTGGCGCCGTCGATGTCGGAAACGTAAATCTCCTTCACTTTTGTTTTCTTGCCGCCGGAAGCGGACGCGAAGGTGAGCCGGCTGGAGGCAAAGCCCGGGGTGCCGGTGAGCGCCTCGACCACCGCATCGGCAAAGAGGTGGGTGGCCCGGCGCGAGTCCCCGGCAAAGGTTTTATCAACGATGGCCGCGCCGCCCGCCTTGGGAACCGCCCGGCCGGATAAACCGGAGGGTGTGATGGAGCCGGAGAGGACAAAGGCGGCCGAGTCCGCCGGCACCACGCGGCAGACCCCGGAGCGATTTAGATCGTCCTCGAGAACCTTGGTGGCAGCAGGACCTTCCGAGCCGCCGATGGGCTGGATGGCCACATCAATCTTGCGGGTCTGTTCGATGACGATGACCGGAGCGGTGGTTTGGGAATGGAGATGGAGGGGGAGAAGAAGGAGAAATGTGGTGAGGAGTCGCATCGCGAGAGACAACAGTACGGGAATCAAATTTCCAGCTGAAAGTTTAGGAAGCGCCAGGACGGGATCCGGGGCAGGTGAAAAGCGGGAGGTGGAAGGGGAAGATGCAAAGAAAAGCGAAGAGCTATTCGAGTTTGAACTGGATGATGACGGTGTAGTCGGGTGAGCCGAGTCCGGGAGGTAATGGGCGGGGGATCCGGGCGGCAGCGCGGACGGCGGCTTCCACTGAGGCGTCCATCACCGCATCCCCGGAAGGTTTGGAGAGGTTCAGAAAAGTGACGGTGCCGTCGGGAGCGATCCGGATGGCGGCCTCCGTGATGATTTTTTCGCCGGAGGGGATCGGGGGCTTTTTCCACTTGGCTTGGACGGTCTGTTTGATCAGGGCGCGGTACCAGGAGAAGTCGTCCGCGATGCCGTCGGGTCGGCCTTCCATCCCGGCGCCATCGCCGCCGGACCCCGGAGCCTCACCGGGGACAGAGGCGGCGAGGCGGGACTTGATGTCCGAGGCGCTGGGTCCAGCCGGGGCCTTGGGGGCGGGTTTGGCTTCCCCTGAAGTGGTCACGACCTTCTTTTTCACCCCGCTGACCTTCACTTCATGTTTGGGGGAAGGTTTGGGTTGGGGAGTGGGTTCCGGTTTGGGGACAGGCGTAGGTTCTGGTTTAGGGGTTGGCTTCGATTCAGGTTTAGGAGGGGAGGGCGGCTCGGGTGTGACGACGGGTTCAGGCTCCGCAACGGCTTCGGATGCGGGCTCGGGGGTTGGTTGGGAAACGGGTGCAGGAGGAGAGGTTTGAGCCGCAGGTACGGGCGGGGCGGGGGAGCCGGGACCGGGGCGAAGAGAGCCGAGGTCGACGATCTCCACTGGCTGAACCTTGGGTGGTTTCTGGAAGGTGAAAAAGGGTAGCCCCAAAAGCAGGATCAGCCCGGCATGGATGCCGGCCACGATAAGAACGGTGCGCCGCAAGGGGCGCGCCGGACGGCTCACCGGGGGCGGTCCGGAAGATTGGCGAGGTCGAGGCGGGCGCCGGCGGAGCGGACGGCCTCCAGGGCGCGGAAAATTTTTTCGTAGGGCACGGCAGAGTCGGCCCGCAGGGAGACAACCAACTCGGGGTCGGCGTTTTTTCGGCGGGCAAGGGCCCCGGCCAGACGATCGAGATCCACGGACTCTTGGCCGATGAGGACGGAGCCGTCCTTATGGATGGTGAGAGGGACAATGGATTTGGGGTCGGGCAGGTTGGAGGAGGCGGCCTGGGAGGATTTGGGGAGATCCACCGGCAACTGCTGCTCCAGCAACGGGGTAGTGATCATGAAGATGATTAGGAGAACAAAAACGAGGTCGAGCAGGGGTGTGATGTTGAGCTCAGCGAGAACCGTGCCGTGGCTGCGAGAAGAACGTCTCACGAACGGGGAGCGGTGTACCGGTGCTCGAACACCGCGGCGCACTCGGCGGCAAAGTTTTCCGTCTCCACGATGAAGCTGCGCGTGGAGGTGCTCAGGAAGTTGTATCCAAACATTGCGGGAATGGCGACGAGCAGGCCAACGACAGTGGTGATGAGGGCGCCGGAGACACCGGGGGCCATGGCAGCGAGGCTGGCTTGGCCGGCCTGGGCAATGCCGCTGAAGGCGTCCATCACGCCCCAGACCGTGCCGAGCAGCCCCAGGAACGGGGCGCCGCTGACGGCGGTGGCAAGAACGATAAGATTGGATTCCAGGCGCAGGGACTCCTCGCCCACGGCCCGCTCCATGGCGGAGCGGACGGAGTTCATGGAGGTTTCTCCGATCGGCCGGGCGGAGGCGATTCGGGTGGGTAGGGTGGAGTCGATCGTGGCTGAACCGGTGAGATGGAAGCAGAGTTCCTTCGCACCGGCTTGATAGACGACGGCTTGGGGGGATTCGCCGGCTGGCCGGCTGGCGAGATAGGCTTCCAGGGGTTCGGCGGAGGAACGGAATGACCGGAGGAAGGCCCGGGTGGCAATCCGGGCCGCGCGCAGCTGACTAAACTTGGCCACCATGATCGACCAGCTGAAAATCGATCCCAGCAGCAGGGCCAAGAGGACGGCCTTGCCGGCAACGTCGGCATGTTGATAAGCGAAGAGGATTCCAGCGGAAGCCAGCATGAGACGGGTATAAGGCCGGGCAGCGGGAGCTCAACTGCAGGCGGAGGGATGTTTCTGTTCTCTGTTAAGAATTTAAGAACAGGCCTTCGTCGTTCAGGTTTAGGTAGGGCGGCCTCAATGAGGCCGCCTCGTCCAAGCCGGAAATACCAACCACAAAAAAGGCGCCCTTATCGAGGGCGCCCTACCATGACTTGCTATTTCAAAAGTGGTTGCGGGGGCAGGATTTGAACCTGCGGCCTTCAGGTTATGAGCCTGACGAGCTACCTGGCTGCTCCACCCCGCGATCTGGATTAGAATAATACTTTTGAGGGAAGCCCAAGTCAACCAAGGCAAGGCTCCGGCCCGCCGGGACGTCGGGCCCTACCAAACTGAAAACTAGGTAGGGCCTGCCCTCCGGGTAGGCCGCGTTGATCGCAGTAAATCGAAAGGATCTTCTATCCTTGCTTGGCCAGCCCTAGGGTCTGGCGTGGCTGAAAATGTGCGGTCTCACCCCTTGAACGGCCGGGCGCGGGCTTCGATCTATGCCGCGGTCTTTCTGGCTTTCGTCGATAACTTCGTCCTTTTGCCGGTGATTGCCCCCCGGGCGGCGGAACTGGGTGGGGGATCGATTGCGGTCGGGGCGGCCATCGCCGCTTACAGCCTGGCCAACCTGATCTTTAACCTGCTGGGGGGTTTTCTGGCCGATCGTTTTGGACGGCGCCGGATTGTGGTTTGGGCATTGGTGGCTAGTCCGCTGGCGATTGGGAGCTATGCGTGGGCTGATTCGATTGGATGGTTTCTGGCGGCACGACTATTCCACGGTGCCACCGGGGGCGTGTTGGCCACCTCGCTGTTGGCGATGTTGGGTGATGCGACTTCCGCCGGAACGCGGGGACGCTCTTTGGGGCAGGCGGGGGCGATCATTGGTCTGGCCGCGCTCCTTGGGCCCGTGGCGGTGGGGGCGATCATCGTGGCGGCCGGAATGCCGGCAGTGTTCATGGGGTTGGCCGCGTTGCTGGCCCTTGGATTGATTCCGGTGGTGCCGTGTCTGCCCGACACCTTGCCGGTGCGGCCAAAAATCGGGCCCGGGCAGGGGTGGGGAAAACTTTTCAACGAGCCTAAAATTCGCACGGCACTGGTCGCGATCTTTGGGCTCGAGGCGGCGGTGGGGATTGTGGCCGGTTTTCTCCGGACGGTTCTCACCCGACCCGCGGAACTCGGCAGCGAGGCGGCCGCACGGGCGGTCAGCAGCCAGAGCGGGTTGCTTTTCAGTCTTTTCGGGGCGGCGGCTATCGCGGTGATGTTGAGCCCGCTGGCCGGACGGGTGGATAAGCAGGGACCGTTCCGGCCTTGTTTGTATGGGCTGGGTTCCGTCATGGTTGCTCTTGGACTTTTATGGGGAGGCGGGAGTTCCTGGGTGTGGGTTGCGATGGCCTTTTACGGATTGGGTTATGGGTTGATCTTTCCGGCGGCGGCGGGAGCCATCGCCATGGCCACGGCCAAGGAGGAAAGAGGTCGGGGGAATGGGTTGTTTAACTTCTTTTTCGATCTAGGACTGGTCACCGGACCGATGGTGGCTGGGATTTTTGCCTATGCCTCCAGCGTGAATCCCTTTGTGACGGGGATGGGGTTTGTCGGATTGGCGGTAGGGCTGATGTTGTGGGCGGTGAGAAAGTGAATTTTTCGGCCCGCCGGGACGTCGGGCCCTACCAAGTTTGAACCTGGGTAGGGCCTGACCTCCGGGCAGGCCGCGTTAAACATCATCCCTTCAAGAATCCCGGAAGCTGTTCGGGGCCGAAGTCGGCGAGGATGCGATCGTTCATTTGTAGGACGGGGGCTTTGGTCTGGCCGGAGAGTTTTTTCATCTCCTCAAAGTAAGCGGGGTTGGAGCGGACCTCCCGGCACTCGTACTTCACGCCCAGCTTTTGCAGTTCCTCCTCTGCGGCGATGCACCAGGGGCAGCCTGCCTTGATGTACAAGATGGTAGCCACCGACCCAAACTAACCGTTCGGAGATGGGAGATGGAAGATCGTAGATGGGAACGAAAAAAGCGGAGAACGGAGGAAACAGGGAATGATCAGGCGGGGACGGCTTCGGAACGGGAGTTTTTCTTTTGCGAAAGGGCGGTTTTGACGAGGTTCTGTCCGAAGTCCCAAAGCGGGCCGGGGAATTTACCCAGATCGCTGAGAACGTCGTCGAAGGCGTTGACGAAACGGTCGATTTCCTTCTCGCCGATAATCAGCGGGGGCAGGATCTTGACGATATCGGAGTTGTGGGCGGCGACCTGGGAGAGGATCCGGTGCTTCTGCAGGAGCGGGGTGACGATCATTTGGGGGAAGAGTCCCTTGTCCATGGCGTGGATGGCCTTCCAGGCGAGCTTCAGTTTGAGCGATTTGGGTTCCTTGAACTCGATGGCGATCATCAGGCCCTTGCCGCGGATCTCGTCGATGACGTCGTGCTTCTCTTGGAGCGCGCGGAGCCTGGACATGAGCTGTTCGCCGCGGAGGGCGGCGTTTTCCACAAGGTGCTCTTGCTCGGTGATGTGGAGGCTGGCGAGACCGCAGGCCATGGCGAGATTGTTACGGCCGAAGGTGGTGGAGTGGGCCACGCAGCGGTCGAGGCGGGAGAAGATGCCCTGATAGATGGGGCGCCGCATGACGATGGCAGCGCAGGGGACGTAGCCGCCGGAGAGGGCCTTGGCGAGGGTGACGATATCGGGGTCGAGATTCCAGTGTTGGAAGCCGAACCATTTGCCGGTGCGCCCGAGCGCGGTCTGAACCTCATCCGCGATAAAGAGTGTGCCGTATTTCCGGCAGAGCTCCTGGGCGGCCGGGAAATATTCGTCCGAGGGATATTTCACGCCTTTGCCTTGGACGGGCTCGAAGATGAAGGCGGCCACGTCCTTGGAGCGGAGTTTTTTCTCGAGATCTTCGATATCGCCGAATTTCACGAAGTCCGCCCCAGGAAGGAAGGGGCCGAAGTCCTCGCGGAAGTTGCCGGAGTGGGTGATGGAGAGGGCTCCGAAGGAGAGGCCGTGGTAAGAGCCTTCTTGGGCGAGGATACGGGGACGCTTGGTGTAGGCGCGGGCGAACTTGAGGGCGCCTTCGACGGACTCGGTGCCGGAGTTGCAGAGGAA